>Ga0210059_1007926_pt1 | contig 16849 bp, 15 predicted proteins | sample Ectturendosymbi2_FD_188042 | JGI IMG/M metagenome (GOLD analysis project Ga0210059, IMG submission 188042) | Ecteinascidia turbinata endosymbiont from Florida, USA - Sample 2 (SPAdes) (version 2) | ecosystem: Host-associated > Tunicates > Ascidians > Unclassified | place: Key West, Florida...
GTTGGTCATGTGCTAACACCGTTTCTGTAATGTGCGCTGATGTATAGCTAACCACTTTTTGTGTTCTTGTGTCTGTGATATGGACCATGAGTCCGCAATAAAATATCATTATTATTATTATTATTACTAACCTTGTGCAGAAAATGATAGGTGACCCTTGACCTAACTGTGGCATAAAGGGTTAACAAAAGAACAAGATTTTGACTTCAATTATTTTCAACCGTGTCGCGGTTCTTCGGTGGTTGACGGTTATCTATTGTCGCTTCGCAATCCAAAACTAACCTGGCTGCACCGTTACCGGCCAATTTGAAAGCCACTTCCAACATGGCTTGTTTTCCCACCTTCGTCGCATTCAATCCTCCTCCGTCAGCCATGTTTATTCAAACCTGTGGGAGGCGTCTGAAGGGCGCAATATTTCAAAAGCTCCCGTAAATTTTAATGTTAGTTTTTAGGGAGACTCAGGAGGTGGCGTGAAAACCCGACAGTTATTTGTCTTCGCGGCTTGGATTGTTTACAACCCTCCCTCTCTTGTTCCTTGTCAGCCAGCCGTGTCACGCATGACGTCGGTAAGTCAGCGCCGAGACTTCCTCTCGGGCGACGTTTCGCCGGGAAACAGCAGCCTTTTGTCTTAGACCTATTTTTGTAAACACTGGTGAGTGAAACACTTCGTAAGCTTCGAAGATAGGGCCGTGCTATCCTATGACGTTACCGTAGTCACTGTGAGTCACACCCTTTCGGGTCATCGCAACCGATATTCTCTCTTCTCCTTCGGCAGATAAAAACTTAAAAACATTTAATTTTTGGTAAAAGTAGGTCACTTATTTCGTTGTGTTAAGCAAACCTGCCAAGAACATGAGATAGTCTACATGTAGGGGGGCAAAAGATGGGTCCCGGCCAGGCAGTAAACGAATCAGTGGATCAAGGCTCTGTTTAAAAAACAAACTACGCATGACCTCGATGCAAAGTTACCTCAGGAACTACGGTTATGAAAAGATAGTCAAAAAACAAGAAGGCCGTAACAAGAAAGGTGCCATGAAAACGACTTAACAATCAGCGAATAAAAATCTATGGAGATAGTGCTTTGCAGCGTCACACGGTTAGCACATTTTTTCATAACAAAGCAACACATACTGTACATTTTCGCTAGGATTTGAAACTTTGCAGGAATATTTAGATCATTCTCAGCATTCAAAGACCCTGCATTTGCATCAAAGCAATAACGCAAGTTAACTTTAGCCTTTCAAAGCGGAACACACTTGACTTTCCCCTTGGAGAAATTATCTTATTCGTCTTTTCGGCGGTTGTAGTAGCCACGTACGTTCCCTTGTGACAACCACCTATAAATATAAGGCAATGCCAACACTGTCAGCCGACCATGCCAAGGCGGACACGGACGGACCTAAAAATGTGTTTGCTGAAACGACTCATCGCGCGTCACCTGGCAGCAGAAAGTCAAAAAAAGTAAACATACCATCTCGCCAATAAAAACTCTAATGGATATTAGCTAAAACAGTATGTCATGGTACGATTTTCATGACCGCTCCGGTTGGGAGGGGTCGACCGTGAATGGACAAAAAAACAGAGCTTATGTCTATAAATTGCTACATGCCAGAGCAATCGCAAATAGACAAAACTTTACAGCAAAATGTTGAAATTTCGTCCAATTTTTCAAACTTATCTAATGACAAGAGCATGGTTTGACAATGACTGTCTACCTTAGGGAGTGACACATCCGGCTGTCAAGTGGACAAAGAGCAGATTGTTTGATTTTTATCATCGCTTGATTTGATGGACTGTCACAACTCAAAACAACAATATACTGTAGTTACACCCGCAAAAAATGTTTTGGCAGACGTATTTTTGGCTTTCACGGTTTCTTTGGAATATATTAAATCACTTCTCAAGAATGCTTGCGCCGTGCTTACGCGTGGCAACTCCCGCATTGCATTCCAACTGAGTATCTGGGGAAAAAAGTAGGAAACATTTGCATCTGATGACCTCTTCAAGAATATTCTATTAGTTTTGGTATTTAAAAAAAAAAGTCTTCTAAATAGTAAGAAATTCATAGGCGTGAAATTTTCTTAAATTATAAGCAACGAAGCTGCTTAAGTTAACGAGAGTTCTGATAAAGCCGTGATAAGACCACGATACCCATCGCTCACTTACCCAACAAAGGGTTTTGCCAAGTGGTTTTTCCAAGTACACTGGTCCTGCTCGGTAATTTACGCTGCTTTTGCAGTAAAGCATATATATTTCAACAGGTTTTAACAAAACCGTACAATACTATAACAATATAAAATCACCTAGATACAGTATAAGCGTGAGTATTAGGATAGCATGACAGATACGCAGCAAACTATTAAGATAGCAATGTGCTTCTGCAGCTTCGAAATGCATACTCTGTGTGGTCTTGTGTGTTTTAAAAATCTCTCAGAGATAAACCAATTGGAAGATAGATTAGTATTTTTTTTAATCCAGTCAGAGTGAAGCGAATGTGAACGATTAGAAAAAAAGTAAACTCATCAATATACACATCAAACAAACATTGTTTTGGAAACATAGCACTAGACCTTTCAGTCAATTATTTCTGTATTTTGTAATAAAACATACAGCAAATTGTCTGCTGAGGATCAGCCTAGTTACAGAAATTGAAATATTTGAAATAATGGCGTATGCATATATATATATATTACTTCGAATGATTTCTGAATAGTCTGCATAAATGTCGAAACAGTTCTGTATGAACGTCTAGATTTATATACTGCAAATATGTATTGATCATTTCTGGTATAAATATTACATGAGGGTATAAAGCAGAACCAACACATGGAAGGCACGTCTCCACGTGACGCAAGCACAGTTATCAAGGATATCAACAATCTCTCTCCTTTTTGACATAAAAATTACTCTGAAAAACGGCATGTAAAAGATAGATTCTTTTTGATTTTATAAGTACACGGAAAATCTCATATCAATGCGCATATTTTTATTACGCTCTTCAGGAAAAATGAAAAACTGGGATGAAACGTTTTCCGGTCGAATGCAGCCGCAGGTGATGCGTTGATTCTTTGTTTGCTGCACTTCAGTTCTGCCGGTGTGAGTGTGCGTGCGACAAACACCTGCCATGCGCTACACGTCTGAAGGTTTCTGTATTCATGTGCTTTGTGACTCAACTCTGCCTGATATGGATCTTGTATCTGAGCCAAACATGTAAACAAATCAAATAAAACCAAAATAGCTTGCGTCTTTCGCTTCGAATTTCCTTATTCGGAAGCTTGGAAACCGACTGAGAGGCTCATCCCAATCTTACTACAGCTCGGGTTGATTTGTTTGCCCTATTTAACCCTCAGGCTAAAATCAATATTGCGTGGCGAGCTAACTCCGTGGGGTTTTAAAATTCATTCTGGTCTTAAGGTTTTTCAACGAACAACGGTCTTGTCAACTGTGCCAAAGCAACTCTAATCACAGACGTACTACCTGGACTGTGAAATATTTTGTCACTATCCATTTCCTCCCACCTCTTGCCTTCTTCATGGAGAACAAGTATGCTGGATATCGTTTCGTTGTGGAAACAACGAAAAGAAACATTCCTGTGTGGTCAGAGCAGAAAGGTAAAAGTTGCAAATATATTTTTTTTGATTGAGACCTGGAAAACCTTTTCTGAGCGGCCTTTTCTGAGCGATGTTTCTGAACAAACCGGAGACGTCAGTTTTGTTAAATTTATGTGCGGGAGGAAAGAATTAGTTACGCAGTAACAATTTTTCAGCATATTTCCAGCTGCGGCGATGCAATGGACTATTTGCAATTTTCTATATGACGACCGCGATGGTGACATGTGATCAGAAATTACGCCTCATGTTCTTTGAACGGTATTTGCGACTCACACACTCAGTGATGAGATACAGGTGATTTTTACGTAACCATAATAAAGACTTGCATGTAAACTTAGTGCTGGGGTCACAAACCCTGACGTGCGGTCAGTCACAAGGAAGCTGAACGAGTAACTTGTAATGTTGTATTGAGCAACTTCGTTCAAAAATTTCACATGGCTTTGCACTTTAATCAACAAACAATAAATGCGGATACGCCGTTGTCTCAAAAAGTAAAAACGCTGAATGAATGTTTGCAAAGGCGAATATTTGTTCGAAGTTAAAAGTAGAAAGCACTATTGTTTTTGCTGAATTGGAGAAAAATTGCATGGAAGTGTCGCAAAAGTCGCAACTGCGGAATGGCAAGACGTCATCAGGAGATGTCATCAGCAAGACGTCATCAGGAAGTCTCGGACAGAAAAAATGCGGTTGCTGCTTGTGCAAAATATTTATTTTTTCCTTGACTTCGCTTTTTCAATAAAACAACAGCAACACTGGCTCTGGATGTATCAGAATTTAAGCCAAAAATCAAATAATACTGCATCTGGTTTGGGGAAGAATGCACGTTTCACGCAACAATAACGGTAGAAACCTGTATAGCTTGAGCGGCTGCGCGATTGGAAAACCTTAATTTTCGTAAAGAACCTCATGTATCCGCAATCACACGAGAATCACAATTTAAGCAAATCATATGACAATCACAATATAGATTATTTCATGCGTTCATATACGTAAGCTCCGCTTTATCGGCTTACCGACGGAAGTTTCAGGTTAACACTGTTTCCGGTTGCACAACTGCAGTACTGGCAAGAGCACCATTCTTGAGCAGAAACTAACCGGCGAGTCTTTGCTAAACACTACGTGAACAAGAATCGATTATACAAGCATATAAATTTGCTTGTATATTTTTTCGTTTATGTTGTTAGATCTACTTCGGATTGGTTGACTACATGCACAAAGAAGACTTCAGGACAAGGAAAGGAAGAAAGTTCATGCCTTACGAAATAGCGCTAGCGCTTACGTTCTTGCAAACATGGATCAAACAAAATACGAAACAGAAAAAAGCAGAAACAAAACAAAGGAACTTTGCATGTTGTTCGAGGAACGATATGATTCCGTGTCGGGAAACAAAACAAAACAAAATAACTTAAACGCTGTGTCACAAAAAGTAAGAACACAAAATGTTTTATCTTCTCAACATTAGGTTTGTTTAAACGCTTCAATCCGTGAATTGATGCGCAAATGACGTGCTAATATCAAAGATTTTTCAGTCGCTTTCTCTTCTTCGCCACACATTTCCACAGGCGTCAATGCAGTGACTTATGCGCGTCGGCCGCTTTCATGTATTACAAGATCCGATTAGAGTTACCCAGTTGTAAGAGCAGCAGCCTGGTGACGTGCACTAAACCTCAAAGACCCGATGCCGTCTTGTCGCTCGAATCCCAGCAGAGATATCGATCAACATCACCTGCGAGATTTGAAGCGACCGGGCGAGCAAGGTCAGGCAGGAGCCGAACGCCCCGCTGCTGCATAAAGGCCTAGCGCGGCGCGAATTAAGGCTTAACCCTACTAAGCTTGCCTTGCGGTTCGGCTCTCTGACGTCGTTGTCGTGAACCGCGTCGACGCTGGTGACATCACCGCAGCGGGGCGAAGGTATCGCGTTATTTAATTGTGTCGAGACACGCAAAGCTTTCGTGCCGGAGCTTGGTGCCCGAGGGTGGGCGGCCAAACAAACCACAAGGTGTGTATCGAAATGCGGGCAACAAGTGAAAAGCAACTCGGATCGAAACCTTCATGCGCGTTTCACACCAAGCCATCTTAGTTTGTTTACCAGCAGTCGAAGCCACTTGACGCGGCGAAAAACTATTCAAAGCTAAGCGGGGGATGCGAATGTAGCCGTGAAAACAAACCCGGCCAGGATAAATAAAATAACGCGCAAATCTTGACCAGTTCACGTTTTGTGAGCAGTTTTGCTCGAGCCGGACGAGGTCAGCATTAGCGAGATGATAACCGGAACAACAAAAACGCCCCTTGTTTGTGATCGCTGTTTGTTCAGTACCGCTTTGCGCTCCGTGACGACATTTCATGAACTGGGTCGAGTGTCGTCGCATTCTTATAAAATAAGATTTAACCGAACGAATGTCGCGCGTGAGTCGATTGCGTTTGCGAACGAAGAGTTCGTCGAGTTTACCGACTAGACTTTTTCCAGTTCCGCCTGGTGCTTCGGCACCACTGCAAAGTGCGTGATTTCCAACCGTCCCTCGCCTTTCAAATCGCCAAGCTGGAGAGCGCCTGTCAACGCGTAGCCTCGCTCGAAATCGTCCTGCGTGACGCGCGCTGTCAAATGGAGCCGGAAATCGGGGTCCTTGTTGCGTTTAAATCGGCCCGCGATCGTCACTGTGCCGTCTTCGTTTTGGGTAAGTCGACCAACCGCCGAGGTGACGCGCCTTCCGCCTGCTCGGAATTCAGTGACTGTGCAGTACCTTTTCCACCACCTGAAAAATATTCACGGGCGTCAGTTTTGATATGCCGTAAAATAAGGTTATATCAAGTAAATGTGATGAAACAAATGCAACTGTGATGACACAGCGATGCTTTCTACAGTCGGTAACAGCACACGAAAACACGTCACACGCAACATCCAACTGCGCAGGAAAAAATCTTGGTTTTTACACATGTTTGTTAGAACTACGGTGCTAACTTAGTGGTGGTACGTAGTACGTACGTTACGCGCGTAACCAGACTCATCAAGCACCAACCTCACAAATCTCAAACATAAGCTAACCTTTATTTAACACGTGCTTGTTTCTCGTACATTGAACCGTTTCAATTTGAACTCGGAATTGCGCGCACCAATCCCCTCGCTATATGTCAAAAGGTGGGCTAACATGTGCTACGAATGGGCACATCGCACAAACATTTTTAGTCAGTATAGCTTTGCGAACGTCTCCACACCGTATCTGGCAACCGATCATATAGACCAAGCCAAGGCTTAAAAGAATTGCTTAAAATTTTACGTTGCAACTCCAGCTCCTTGTCAGACTGCCACGCTGCTGGGAGAAGGGGGTCTGCTCAGAGTTTGAAAGGAAAACGTGGCTTTGTTTACCATTTTCACAAAATCAGCCTCATTTTTTGAATAAAATGTCTTCCCCGGAGTTTTTTTTTAAATCAAACCATTTTTTGGAAATCGCCAATGCGATTTATTGCAAAACGTTTATTTCGTATTTTTTGGTATAAATAGAAACCGACCTGTTCATTTTCAAACTCCACTGTATCCCGGGTGCACTCTTTGCCCACTCTTCCTCCGGGAAGAGCATCACTCGTGTGCTGGCGCATTTCCCCGAGCACTGATTCAAAAGTTTGTGACATTTGGAAGCCAAGTGCGCGTCGTAGTAGCAGCAGTTGCTTGTCTGCTCGTGCGTGACGGATGGCGGTGAGGCGGGGACGACAGGGTCGTCTTTCGTGCGCTGCCGATCGCATCGCTCGTGAGACAAAAGCAAGTTCTCGTACGAGTGACGATCGGTCGCCTTGTCGGAAGAGATATCACTCTTTTTACAACACTCGCACGCCGTGGCGTCAACCAACGACGGCTTGTTGACACAGGCTGATCGGTTCGACAAGCGAACTTCCGTCGGGTCCCGCGTTCTCGGGCGGTGCCTTTGTGGCTTGTTTTCTTCGTCCCTGCTGCTCCAGAAGTGCAGCAGCTCGTTGTCGTGTACGGCCCTGTAGGTCCTGACTTGCTGGTCGTCCGGCAGGCGTTCGTTGTACACTCCCATCTTTTTGAGATGCCTTGCCTTCGGCTTGCACAGTTCAGATCATGAAAAATTAATCAGCGACTCTAGAAAGACTGCAGGCTGCTCGAAGAAACGATGGAGTTTAGCGGAAGGCCCGACGCGCATCTGTCGCGCTTCACAATGAAGAACGCGAACGCCTGATAGCAAAACAAAAGACGCTGTGCCCAGGTATTTTCTGTTTACTCATTCCTGGAATGCTACATCCATTACACAACGCCCCGACGTCGATGTTACGTGACAACACATCGAAAATGCTCCTTTAACAAACAAAGAAATCTCGGGCGTTTATCGCTTTAAACGCCGAATGGTCTTGCAACATTTTCGTAGAAACAAGGAGTATGTGGCGTAAGGTACCTTTGTAATTGATCTAAAACATTTTTATGGGGTAAGAACAGGAATTTTTAGACAGGGCAAGTTCTGTTTGATTTCAAATCGCCGTTCAGGTATTTCTCCTGAGGTGTCATGATACTTTCTGCACATACAAAGAACATTGGTCACTGTATTGGCTACAGTTACCTGGTTCGGTAAAATACCAGCAGATCGCCCTGAGAATAATGTCTCACTTTTTGTATGAGAACGCAAAGTGAAAGGATAAATATTCTTTGCTTTTCTCAATAGTGAGCGATCATGTTTGTATAAACTCCCATAAACGAACATATCAGTAGAAGCCCGGACATCGTGAGAAAGGGTAGATCAGGAGTTCTTACGTTTGGCTCAATACCACCAGGGGTACTGAGGTAAAATGTTGGTGGTATTCTCTACAGTGTTGGGAAGTAAAGTCCAAAATCTGGACTCAAGTCCTTATTCTAAAAACTTGGGTTTACTTCCATCCAGATTGACTTTTGTAGCAATATTGTACCTACATGAAGAAGATGATTGGTGTTGGTGAATGTGATGCTGCCTTTGCATTGACCTTTTCCTCACTGCTCCATTGATTATTCCTTTACAATTGTTTTTCTTTTTGTTACAATTTTTTGTTATTAAACTTTGGATAAAAGGAGTATGCAGACTAACGAAAATTCGAATTTAGGGTACTGAGGCGTTAAAACTTTAAGAACCACTGCAGTAGATCATTCAATATCAACAAGTCTTCGAAACCCGATCGACTGGAAAAACTTCCTGTCCAGACGAAGAAGTTCCGCTTTTATTCATCGGGATTAACAACAGAAACCTAAGTCTTCTAATCAGTGCGCGCAAGATGTATCGATTGATTGGTAGTTTGTAAAATGCAAACCAACGTAGCAACGCTGAACAGAAATTGTCGCTTTGTGACACACAACTCGGTCGATGAGCATCAGTAATTGCAGTTGCAGGGATGCCCATAATGTCGGTATTAGTTTTTCTTTTGAAAAAGCTCTTAGTTTTGGCCCACAGAGAATCAGAGATTTTAATGTCGTCAGCTTAAGTTATATTACGTACGAACAATTTCGGAGAGGTTTGTAAATGACGCGATGTGTCTAAATTTTGATTGTAGCATCTCTTTAAAACATCATGAATGACAAAACGCACTGAATGAATTACGTCTCTCTCCGTAACGTTGCAAAAAGACAGCAATGTCAAGAAGATATTCCGAGAGTTTTGGAATAAACACTGTTTTTCATGTGCCTGCATCAGGCCTTAAGATCGTGAACATACCTGTTATAGCATAACTCGTTATTACATTGGTATTTCTGTTGGAGTCAAACAACTAGGAATGAGAAAAAACACCGCTACTCGCTTGCGTTTGTCAAAAGAAGCAGTTCTGTGTGACAGCATGTTCATAACGATAAGCGTCTTTGGGGTTAGCCGAAGAGCATAGCTGAATGCTTACAGGCATTATTTCAACAGCACAACTGATAAGCTAGAAACTGTTTCTAAGTCATGGGGTGTTTTCTATCATGGGTTTGAAAGTTGTGTGTGCTCCTATACTGTAGCTAGCAAAAGCTTTATTTATAGACAACCGAAGCTGATTCTGTGTGCATTCTGCTACTCACGTCCTTTTCAGGGGAAAGATCGATGCCCTTGCACTCCAGCAATCGCCAATATGTATGAAGAGAATTCTTGCAAAACAGCTTTCAATCTGTTCCAACCATCCACGGTAACTGGCAAGCTTTGTAAATGCACACCTCTGCGTGATTACCCTGCAACCAATCAGTTTTTGAAAACCCGCCGAAACATTTTCACAAGTAGGGGATCGCAACCTGCGAGCTAACGTTACCAAATCGTGTTTGATGACATCGCAACATCATCATAAAGTTCGATCCCGTATCTGTTTCACATGCCATGAAACAACACAGCTTTCTTCAACGAAACTTTAAAAAATCAGTTCATGTGCAGCTAATCTGACCCTTGAAAGGGAAACTCCTCATGAGAAAAACTGTTACCAAAATCTATTCCAAAAATCAAACGTCAGCAAACTGTCACTGGCAGCTTCAAACATCAATATTTTTCCAAAAGTGACCTATTCAACGTTGTGAGTTGTGGTTAGCAAGACCTTATTTTTCATTTTCATCCACATAACACAATCATGTTCGTGGCTGATGGATTACTGCGTACGTTCCTGTTCCATATCTGGTTTAATTTCAGTGCAGTTTAAGTTCCTATCACACTGATACACTTACAGAAAACTGGTGACCAGCAAAAGCATTTTTCCAAAGCTATGTGACTGCCGACAAAAACGTTCATCTTTTGTTGTTCATATCTCTGTTCCTGACTTGCCATAACAATATTTCGCCAGCGCCGAGCGGTCTCGCAACTACTACGCAGGCGTGAGCTACAACTGACGTCTGAGCGCAGTGCGAGAGACACCTGAGAGTTTAGTTGCCTTCGCTTTTTTCTTTCACTCAGTCTGCGTAATTGCTGGCACGCACGCAACCGTCTCGCGGCCAGCGAACATCAGCCGATTGCTGTTTATTGCGTTGTGGCAATCCCATTCCCGAGAAACAGTAGCGCAAGCTTACTGCCGTCGATGCACATTTTGATGCGAAACAGTCAGTTTGACGGGTCGTTAGCTGTGTCAAAACACCCTATAGAGCAAGAATGCTTTTTACACGCGCTGCACGACGATATTTTTTCATGGGTGGAAATAAACGACCAAACACCGCCTAATTTAAAACACATTTACTTCGAAACATTTTTCCCCGTGGAGTTCGGGGTTCCCGCAGCTATTTTTAGCAACCTTCAAGGCCTTTCGCTTTTACTATTTCAGGTCACAAATGTTCCTCAGGACACGATTTCTTCATCATGGCTATACAGCAACGCTTCTAGTAGATAATTTCCTCCTGAATAGCACAAACGTCTTGTTGCCAAAACCCTGTTCCGAAGTCTTTCATTCGCATCATCTCATTTTTTGCTGTTCTTCCGAACGTCAGTGTTGGCAAACAATAACCAACGCATGAAGATTCGTGTACAAAGGAAGACATTGCATAATTAGTTTGGGTAACTTTCGACCCTAACTTCGAGACTGTAACAAGCACAATATATTAAAAGTTATAAAAGAGCTAGTTACTAGTTGGGTGTCTTGCACTCAGCAGGCAAAAATACAAATAAACCTCCTCCGTAGATCTGCAAATGGATAACCAAACATTATTTTTGTGTGCAGGTTTGACTGTGAGAATTTAGCACAAAACCATCTTTGAAGTTCGAATTCTGCAAACCAAACGTGCTTAAAGGTCAGAATGCTATAACCTTTGACAGTGTTAGCGTAACAAATGACGCCGCGCCCACATTGATTTGTACGAAAACCTTTAAAAGCACTTTGCCTCACTGTATGACCGAAAAAGTGGGTCATTTTGAAGTATTTCTTTACACTGGGGTATTTCTGTACTTGTATGCCATCTTATAACAATCTGATGTTGATTTAAGGAAAAAACAAAATACTGTCTTTTTTATCTCTGCTAGAAAGGACGCAAAGAGGAACTGCACTGCGGCAAAAATGCTTCTGTTTCTCGCTTGCAAGTTTTAAAAAAACAGCTACTATGCCCAAGTGAAGGAGATGGATCCAAACTATTATAGTTCATTTTGCCTTTCTTGTTAAAGCTTTCTCAATAATTTTTTTCAAATTTTTCTCTTAAAGGTGTTCTCCGTTTATTCTGAAAAGAAAATAAATTAATTGAAAACTATGAAAACCATAATTCTAAAAAGCCAATGTTTGCTAGCTTCATTATGCATTGAAGTCAGCCAGGTACAGTCAAACCTCTGATGACGTGGTTACAATTCTTTGAATCCGTCGCACAGTTCCTTAAACAGATTTGTGCAAACGGCCTGTGCAGCTACTGAATCAACTTGTATTCCATTACTGGTCAATTTTAAATTTTGTTTTTTCTTTTGGTTGCAGTTGTGGGTGTTTTCTCCTCTTGCTCACGCCGTCCCCCTTGGTAGGATGACTCAGTGGTGGTCAGTGTACCAACCAAGGTTGTCATTTTTGATGTTGCACAAATAATGGTTAACGCTTCTTGCTGTAAAGCCATTAACAACTATATCGCTCTCATTGTTATACAATGTGCAAGATCATATCAAACTTTTCAAGCAATTGCTTTGCATTTAAAAAGTTTTTAGGAGTACCTGCAACTATTTAGGGGCACACTGGCCACTGTATCAGAAACGCTGCTCAAATGTAACACAGTTGGCCTTGGATTCATTTGCAGGTCAAATAAGTCGATAGCGAACCAAAAGGAGCAAAGCAAGCTTGATGAAGTAGTTGCGAGTGCGCCCAAAATCATCCCCGTTCTGTAACAGCAACGCTCACGAGTGGGGAGAATTGTCGCTTTGCGGCATGTCGATAGCAGTCCACTTGTTGACAAATGCCTGTCTCCTGTGCATTCAGACCTGTGCTTTGTCAACCTTCTCGCCTTGGCAAGCTTTTGTAAAGTTGCTGATGGAAAAATTGAGCTATTTGGCATTGTCACGGTTGAGATTTAGTTGTCACGCGTGACTGGTTGGGTGTGAGCCGTGAGTGGTTCAGAAGTATTTTATCATTAACACGTCTATGTAATTTTATAAATACTGGCAAACAGTGCTCTCGAATAAAATAGAAGCAACTTTTTAACACGCTTCAACAACATCCATGCCAAGTACACTGCTAGTTTCTTGTTTTTCCTCAGTGATTGCAAGAGTAAGCCAGCAAGTACAGTTTCTACTGCATAACCTGTATGACTTGCAGCCAGCTTTGCGACATGTTGCAAAACTGCGAGTGGAAAAATTGACATACCTACTTCCCGCGGAATTTTTTAAAAAAGCCATTGCATAAAGAGCAGGCACTGCATCCCTCAGGTAGAGTTAATGTTGAGCTCTTGAGTGTGTTTTAGCAACTTTGTAAGTTTTACTTAATATTTTGTGAGTTCACAAGCTTTCCCCTCAATTATCTCTATTCTACTGCTGCTGGTGAAACACACTTCAACAACAACAGTGGGCGATACCTCATCTACTGCTAAAAATGGCTTTGTGGCGAGCATGATTAAGTTTGACCCCTTTGCTGAATAAATGGTTGTGAGCAAATTTTACGTTTCACTTTTTTTCCGGTAGAAACTCGGTTTTGCCTCGCATGTTCTTCCCATTTAAAATATATGCTAAACTCTCAGTCATCATTAGATTTTCTGATGCCATACTTACAATTTGTGTGGTGTAGCAAAATAGATCATTACATCAGTAAGTTCTAAAAGGTTATTCCTGTATTTTAAAGTCCACAGTCAGCCAGAAACGGGTTTGACCTCGCAAAACTCAGACACGATATGACGGAAAGCCTAAACACGATTAGAGATCAATCAGGCGCCCTGACCAAATGTGTCATTGTTGACTTAATAGCCAGTGGTGGGATTCAGCACATGACCGCATATGCTTAAGAAAACTGAAAGAAAACAATCGAGTTGATCCCAAAGTGATCCATTGTAATCTTCATGGGCGCGTTTTGAGGTGTGGATCACCCAACGATCAGAGAACATAAAAACACCATCGTGCCAGGCAAGTGTCTTCTCGCTTTACTGGCCAGAAGAAGCCAATGTCAACAACCAAGAGAGCCCAGAGTAAACATGAACACAAGGCCATCTGGAATGCTTTAAACTGCCTTTTCTAAATTCACGGGCTAAACCCAATCTTCATATTCGCCGGCAAAATCAAAGGGAAAATGGCTAGGTCAAAAGTGCACACACCAGACTTGTCTAGATACAGCCCTGTGAAGATTTCTAGCGTTCACCTTCTGCTTCGCAGTGTTTAGAAATTGTTTTTGTATCGCCAGTGGTATAAGGTCCAAAACTGAGGTGGGGAAAGCGCTGCTGCGAAAAACACATTTTGCCGCAGTCAATACAGAAAGGAATTTTTGTGTGTCTAATTTCACTACAAGCGCAACATAACTGTCAACAGGTAGGCTCCGCTAGGACAACGTTGTATCCCCTTTGAAAAGTTTGAAGGAATGTTCCTCCCTACACATCTGTGCATCACTGATTAATGTAACCACCAGACCAGGGGCGGAGCGGATCCAGGATTTTGAAAGCTATGGCCGTCAATTTTCCGCTTTATTAAGCGACACAATTTAAATGTGCAGTGTAGTGCCGAGAGACAATGGAGAATACAGGAGTTTTGGGCCCTCACTTGAACTTTGTCCCTGAAATTTTTTTCTGGTGCCGATCGTAGTGAGAAGGTGATAGCATGCAGACAAGCATCAACAAATGTTACCAACATATAAAACAAACGAATGAAGAGGTATTGAGTAAAGGAGATGTATAAACCTGTACATATGCTGTATAACAATTTTATCCTTACAACCTACTCCATCATTCTCTCACTCAAGGTTTCAAAATTAAGACAATAATCTTTACCAATCGTGAGCTTTAATTCAGTGAACATGACATCCTCATCTCAATTCACGCAACTTTTCCCCAAAAAATGAGCTTATTGTTGTAAGGGATAATTTTTGCAGTGCGACCAATGATTATAAAACCAGGCCCTTGCATAGATCGATTGAGACAGCTCAGAGAGTTGAATAGATCAGCTAGGTAAGCAACATTTGCAATAAACTTCTCCTGATTAAACTTTTCAGCTAAGAACACATGTTTCTGTTTCTTCAGGAAGACAAAGATTTTTACTCGTAGTGCATAAACACGCTTCAGGTCACGGACGAGCACGTGACAACCAACCATCGCACTTCAGTATGACGCAATAATCCTGAGTGATCGACATCCTTTTCCTCACACGAAGAAAACGAACGCTGATTAAACGGCCATGCTTTGATAGAGTTCACACACTTTATTACATAATTAAGTTGGTCATGGGCAGTTCCTCTGATAAATTTCTTGCTGCTAGCGCTTCTCCGTGGAGAAAACAATACGCCCACCTTGCACTTGGTGCTTTGTCTTGGACTGGTTTTGCTTCTTTCGATTTTTTACCAGCACCTGCTGCTGCGCCATCGATGCAAATTCCAGCGCATTTTCCCAAGAAATAGATTGTTCGTCGAAAAAGAGTCATGGTATGATAATGAAGACAACTTGACAAGCGTGAGAAAGAAAATCTTCGTAAATTTCCAGAAAAACGTGACAGTCAAAACCATTAGGTTCTTCCCCGCCCTGGTGCAAATAAAATTTGGGAAGTGAAACTTCAGACAAGCTCCAGTTGCTGTGATGCTTTTTTCATGGACTTTTGTGTCATGTTTTCATTAAGCTCATTTCGCTTTAGAAACTTCCATTGAACTTAAAAACGAAGTTCAGTTGTGCTGATCAGTCGATTTGTATCGCTGCAACTTGTCAAGCAGTGATCTAGATTGGAAGTAACTCTTAACATTTTAAAAATTCATGATTAGCTTTTAGAGAACTGTTTTGCATCACTGATAAACGGTTATTAGATTTCCCTCATAAAATCAGAACACCGTGAGTGCGAAAAAACTTTTGCGCAAATCCACTCAAAGCAATCAGTAACATCTGTGGGACATCAAAGAAATACTATAAAAAAAATATAGTAATAGTTATCACTGCATGAAAACACTGACTTGCATCAATGAGCAGAAAGTTTGGTTTTGTGTGTGCTTCACTGCGAGCTTCAGTGTCACAGACAAGGCTCATCCCTTACTTGTGTTTGGTTTTACATAAAGTAACAATGAGAGTGTGTGTGACTCCGAAAATATCTGTGATATAGTCGCACAGTAAGCTTGAGTTACAAATGTTCGAAGCATTGCAATACGGTGTAAAAAACAAGTAACAATGTTATTTTTTCAGTTTTTTGCTGCAGGCTATGGAGCGTGCTGGTTTGCCCTGAAAAAGTTTCCCCAATCGCCGAACTGTTCTCCTTACACAAACATTGAAGATGAGGATGGGGAGTGCTTTCTTAAAGCTTTTGACAGAGAAACAAAAAAATACTGCAACCGAAAAATTGTTTTATGTTTCTACACAAACATGCACTTTTTATATTCAGTTTCGCATAAAGCGTTCTTGGCAAAAATTCGCTCCTATAAAAGCAAATCGCTTATGACTACAAATGTTACGCACAAATATTTGCTTGCTTTGATTGAAAATAAACTCACTACAACGTTTTATTGTGTATGGAACCGTCATGCATGGCTAGGCTACGCAGAGTCATTTCGCCATATACACTAAAGATGTATGTGCTGCACTGCTTTCATTTTCTTACTTTAAACAGCCCAAGACCCTAGCATCTGTATCATCTGTATAAGCACGTGATGCAGTTCACTAATGAATGCTTCTTCCCGTGGACAAGAGTACAAAGGACCTTGAGTTTAAAGTGACTTTGTCTGGATATGTATATCAGTCATATCAATGCACCAGAAATCATTAGTGAAAATTTCTTAGAATAACATACACAGCAACTACGCAAAAGTTTAAAAAGATAATTTTTTTGTTATCACTGCAGCTTCCGTGTTAAAAACTTTAACGGTTTTGGATAGATCGTCACTCGATTTGCAAGCGAGTTTTACTTTTTGCCTGGCATTGACATGACAACTGTTTAATTTTTAGCCCTACTCATGTCATGCCTCAGCGCGCTGCAAAGAACCGTTGCGAAGCAAGATCTGTAGCCAGGCGGACGGGCCTGGAACCAATTACATGATTGCTCTGGCATCGATCTGACGTCTAATGGCGAGTCAGGCAACAGAAATGACAAACCTCACGCACGCCAGCCAACTTCTTTGCTTTCTCGGGTTTTATCGACACGGGAGGAGATTGCACGACGGCGAGGCATCGCGTAATTGGAAGAAGCGCGGCGAGG
>Ga0210059_1007928_pt1 | contig 16848 bp, 10 predicted proteins | sample Ectturendosymbi2_FD_188042 | JGI IMG/M metagenome (GOLD analysis project Ga0210059, IMG submission 188042) | Ecteinascidia turbinata endosymbiont from Florida, USA - Sample 2 (SPAdes) (version 2) | ecosystem: Host-associated > Tunicates > Ascidians > Unclassified | place: Key West, Florida...
TGAGAACTACCGCGCATTATTGCGCAATCATCGGATACGTAATGCGAACATGTGCACCTTAGCTATTGTTATGGCGACTTGTTCTTATGAAATTTACTTCTGGCGGTAGGGCAGTAATCGGTTATAGCCTAGTGCTGCTTTTGTTTAGACTAGGTTGTAGATGAAAGCTATATCCGCCCAATAAGCCGACCCCAGAAAATTACGTCACAAAAGTAGGTCCAAAAAATCGGCTTATTAGCCAGAAAATACGGTAATAGTATCGGTACTGGTTTTGATTGTAGGCAATAAAGCACTACTTGATCCATACATTAAGCGCACCGGCTTAAAGGCACACGATCAATTTATGAGGAAAAAAAAGGATTTAAATTGCGCCTTATGGTCCGTAAAATACGGTACTTATTAGTTCCAAAGCTGAGGCCGCAAAATGCCAAAAATATCATGACCTCCAAAGGAATTACCACTTTCAACCAGTGGCAATTGAAACCACTGGTGTGTATGGCATGTCCACTGCTCCTTTTTTGAGTGGTCTTACGAAGAAACTTGTTGATGTGTCTGACGACCCCAGGGAGCACCAGTGGCTCCACCAGCGTCTGTCCCTGGCTGTGGCCAGGGGAAATGCTGCCAGCATTGACCTGTGTGCAAGTTTGATCTAATTTTACCTGTTCTTTTTCTAGCTGCTTTTAACTTACTGACCACCATCACTGCCTTCCACTTGCCCCTGTATCAATGTGTAGCTATTGCCTTCCGAATCCTTGTTCTTTCTGTAAGATTCATTGTTGCTTCAGTTGTGCAGTGTTACCTTGTGCATTGGTTAAATATCTTGTCAGTTGCATGGCCTGTGCTGAGAGTACAGCGTGGTTTCGTGTTCAACATTGCTTGAAACCTCTTGAGGCCTTAAAAAAAATTGCTGACTGGTATCTTTTCCAGCGTATTGTGTATTGTTCACATATTGCACTTTTTTCAACTTAGGGATTGGGGTCCCTGGCTGTAGCCAGTCAGCACCCCCCTTAATCCACCACTAGTAGTCAACATTGTTTTTACAAAAAATACATAGGAATTTGAGAAATTTTCACATTTGAAGATTTTTCCTGAATGCTTCCACGGGCCATTGAAAACACTGGCGGGCCAATTGTGGCCTGTGGGCCATTAATTGACCACCTCTATCATAGCCGAACATACATGTAGAAATAAACGAATACTAACAACAACTTTCAGAAGTGCAACTTTATAGTATTTGCATATATCTACACATGTTACTTGAAAAACAACATGTATGACATGTACCACATGAATTCTGCTCTTTATTATAGCCAAAACCACAAATACACAAACACGTTTCGTCATCATTGAAAAGAGGACTTTCAGAGCTTTCAAATGATACCTTACTTGAAAAAATTAAGGGATATTTTTTTTCAGAATCAAGCCCCAAAATTGGGTCATGATTGAGTGATCGTGAAAAGGTATGCTTGCAGTTTGGCCTCTAAAATCACTCAACCATGACCGAAGTGAGGGTAAGTTGGAAATCATGAAAAAGAGAATCTTGACTACCTCTCAAGCAAATTTGAGATTCCTAACTATAAAAATAAAGATTTTATTGAAGTTCGAAGACAAATGTCAAAAGTTTTTTAAAATTTCATGCTTGACTGATTGTCAAACTCTTGTATCATTGGAACCACTGACCTGATTTTACTCAAATTAGTGTCATCATGCTCAGAATAACTTGCTTTATAAGCTGATAAATTTCCATCAAAATCTGTGACTAGTGGTGACATTTGATTTTTTGTGCTTTTTGGCAAATAATGACCCCACTATATTAAACTGTAAATCAACAAGTTTTTTCTTTGTTGTATTTGCATGTAAGTAACAACCAAATCAGTATCACTTGATTTGGGAGCAACTATAAACACACCAAATCATGCATCACAGAAAACAAGCCACATAAGAACAGCATTTGTTTTGTTCACAGGATATCTGAAATAACCAAAATGGTTGCAAAAGAGCCAGGAATTCAAAAATATTCAACTTAGAAGTGATGACAACATTTCTTTAATAAATTTTGGCAAAATCTACAAATTTTGAAGTCTCGGTCTCGAATTTCAAGTCTCGAGCTTTGGTCTCAGAATTTTTGATGAAGTCTTGGTCTCAATGTTTTAACAGGGTCTCAGTGTTGAAGGTTATGGTCTTGATTACGTAACTGATACTTAAGTTGTTTCTGTATCTCTGTTTTACTGGATTTTGAACAGGGTTTGTTTGTGTTTGCCCTTAGCTCTTGTTTTTTCCAGCTGTTGAGAAAATGTGATTTTTGATTGGTTGTTGCTTGACCCTTTGAGTCCCGCACCCGCCAAAATTTTGGCGCAAGTTTGCAACGCTGTAACTTGCCACCCGATTGAGCTAGAGAGCTATCTAAACCATCCTCGGATTCAGCAAGTCTTCTGCTAGAAATAAAAAAAAAAACGGTTTTCGGTTTGGGGTTCGATGGGGGGACCGCTGCAAGTGGGAGTATTTTTGCTTTTTTTGGCCATCTTTACCTGGCCCTGGACCCCAATCCATTGGGCCATTATTTTGGCTCAATATTTTTTTGGAAACTCCGCATTCCGCGTCTTTAGAGCCCTTGAATGACTTTCTAGCATATCGGGAGTGAAAATTATGGTTCATAAACCAAAAATTGACTAAAAGTTTGCTCCCTCAAAAGCCACTTTGAGGGGCATTTTACCCCAGGCAATAACTTGCCGTCAGATTGAGCTAGAGAGCTGTTCAAACACTCTAAAGACTCGTGAAGGTATGTACTTTACAATAAAAAACAAAAACGTTTCAGTTTAGGATGCCTGTTATTTTTTTTTACTGCTTGTATAATGATACGATGTTTATGCTATTTTTTGTTGACGTCAGCATTTTTGCCCGACCTCCCTTCAAAACCCGCAAGAGCCATTTAAATGACATAATTTTTTTTTTGAGTTTAGCTGTTTTTTGGTGACATTTTGGAACTTTGAAAGGTTGGAATGGGTTTTTAGCATTCCTGGTACCAAGATTAGGGCCAAAAAACATTAAAATTAATCAGGGAAAAGTATTGAGAAAAGCCCCTTACCAAGTAGCTGTTTTTTGGCCTAACTGTTGAACCAGAAAAGCTAGAAACTCAATCAAGGGCTCTGCTCTAAAAACACGTATTTTGGCCTAGAATCCAAACATACTGCAAGCCAAAGTATTGGCGCATGGGATCAGATGATGACGTCATATAATTAACCGAAAAACATGCCCCTGTCCTGATCCCATTAGCCCAAAAACCTCCAACCAAATTTAAAAAAAAATTTTTTATTCTGAACTACACGATACCACTAGTCATTACAAGGTTTGAACAGCTCTCTAGCTCAATCTGCTGCCGAGTTATGGCTGACCAAAGTTTGCCCTGAAAGGGTAAATTATGCCTTTTCTGAAAAGTTTAGAATTAGGCCAAAAACTGGGTTTTTGACCCATAATTTTGGCTACAAGTATGCTAGAAAGTCAATCAAGGGCTCTATAGACGTGGGTTTTGACTTAGTTTTCAACAAAACTTTGAGCCAAAAGAATGGGTCAATGGGTTGGGGCCCAGGGCTGGCCAAAAGTGGCCAAAATTTTCAAAACATGCCTTCTTTGTGACGTCACCTTCAGAAATCCCCCCACCGAAAACGAAAAACGTTTCTTTTCGATTTTGACTACAAGACTTGCTGAATCCGTAGCTGGTTTGGATATCTCTCTAGCTCAATCGCCTGTTGAGTTATGGGATTGCAAAGTTCTGCAAAAAAGGGGGTATACCCTGGACTCAAAGGGTTAATGGCAGGTTTGACACGATTTTATCAGAAGGAATAGGTTCTACAACAGGGATTGGCAGTCAGTAAATGCATGCCGATTCTAGGTTTGAAATCAACTACATCCATATTTTTGTACAAGTCAAGGTTAATAGTACTTGTGTGTTGTGAATCATAACAAAATTGATATGTAAAACATGGAGCTTCTGTATGCCATTGGAAATTGCTTGGTGTGCTGCAGGTTGCCGACCCTTGTTCTACAATCTACACCATCAAAAAAACAAATGTGAAGGATACCCAACCACTGAAACGAAGTTGGAGTGGTGCTACAAGTTTCATCATTGTCCTTTTTTGAGCCAATCCAACAATTAACACCATGCATCTTTGAGTGTGGTATGCAAGTTTTTTTATGCAATGAGTGTTTGACTGGTGCTGGCAAATGCTTAAAACACATCCAAAAGCATTGGGCTGCTTTTCCTTTCCCATATTAAGCAGGGCTGTGGAGCTCGAACTCGAATTTCAAGCTTCGTCTAAGCTCCATGCATCTAAATTTTCTGGCTCCAGTTTCAGTTCCAACATCAAAAATGTATTGACTTTGGTTGGTTCCAGAATGGTTTGGTTTAACACTGAAAACTGAAAACCATTATTTACATAACTTGTATGTACACACATGCAGCGTCTTCACTCTGCAGGGAAAATTCGACCTGGCCTTTCAAATGCGCTGCCTTTGTCTACCTGAATGCTCTCGCTGTATGAAACCTTGACTTTATTAAAGCACACACAAACAGCTCATACTTAGAGCGAGTTCAAACTCAGGAGCTTGGCATACAGTTTAAATCTGTTTGTTCTGTGCTAGGTTTGCCAAAAATAAGAACTGTACAAAAAATGAACCCTGAAATTGCTGTTACGGAATGCAGAACATGTCAAATTAATCTACGTGCCATGAGACAAGCAATGAACGCTTAAAGGGGATTTCATAATGTTGCACCACATACTAGGGCTATGGAACCCTAATCCAAATTTCAGGCTCCAGCCATCCAAAATTGCCTGGGATCTGGCTCTACAGTGCTGACATTATGACATATGTAGTGAAGTGCAGGACAAGATGCTGAAGATTGTTATGGCTAGAAAAATAAGCCTGTTGTTACCACCATTAGTTATGTCAGTGTTTTCTTGATGTTTCAAATACTTACAGTATTTTTATACAGTTTTTGCAAAAACGTTAAAAGATCATTTATGTATTAAAACTTCAGTGACACATGTTTTGTTAATACATACTACTTTTGAAACACTTGTGGCAACACTTGTTGCTGTTCTACGTTTGAAACTATTTTTGAATAATTAAAGTTGTAGGTTTTGTACTGATGAGCTGCATAAGCAAACCTGTGTTTGCTAGTGCCATAATAAGCTCTGCCTTAGCAGTGTTGGCATGGAAATGGCTGAAGAATTTAAATCAAGTTGTGTCAAAAGGTAAAGTCTTTCCTGGTCTGATTAACATTGGCAATACTTGTTTTATGAATGCAGTCCTTCAGTGCTTTGCAAGTCAGGAAGTGTTCATAAAGTGGCTTGGAAAAATGTGCAGAGAATGTAAAATTGAAAACAAAACATTTCTGGTAGAAGTTCTAAGCAATGTCATGTATAAGCTTACTGGAGGATGTTCTGAAAAACATTTTGATCCCACTTACCTGCTACAAGACTTGATGGCTAGAGGATGGCATATCCCATATGAAGAGCATGATGCTCATGAATTTTGCACTGCTGTTTTCTGTACACTTTCTGATGAATTGAAGTTTTATCGACAGTACTGTGTGGATGTTGGATTGTTTCTTGCCAAGTCAATTGACAAACCTATTTCCAAAGGCAATGGTCATTTGGTACTTCGTTGCATACCTGAGCAAAATTTTTCTGTGCAAAAGCTTGCACCAAATTTGAACTATTCATCTGCAAAGTGTCTGCCATTCCATGGTCTGCTTTTGATCAAACTGAGATGTTCCTCATGTGGCTATAATAATCCTATGACATATGAAGCCTTCAACAACCTGAGTATTCCAATAAAGCTCCAAGCCATGTGGCATTTGCAGATAACATTGTATGATTGTTTGCAGGAGTTCTTTGCAAGTGAAATTGTGCATAATGTTCATTGTAAAAATTGTTCCAGTGGTGATAAAAGGTCAAAAACTAGTGATACTTGTGACAGTGTGCTTACAAAAAAGCCACAAAGTGATGTCAACCTTGCACAAGCCGAGGAATGCAAACTTTTTTTTCCAAAACTTGTCACTAATGTTAATGTGAATAAAGCTACTTCATCTTGTTCAGTAAAATATACCAAAACAAATTTTCAGAAGCAAACAATGATTGCTAAATTACCAAACTGCTTTTGTATCCATTTGCAAAGGCTGGTGTGGAGGCATGGTATGCCATTGAAACTGTTTCAGTATGTAAAGTTTCCTGAAATCTTAAACATGGAGCCTTTCTTGTTTAACTACAAACAAACAATTGAAAAAATGCTTGCCAGAACATCATTTGCTTCAGATAAGTCAAGTCCAAAGTTCCTAAAGAAACTCAATAATTATGTAGTTTCAAGCAATCTTGATCTTCTCACCCCACTTGATACTGAAAATGCGAGTAAAGCCCTGTATCAACTTACTGGTGTTATTGTGCATATTGGTGATTGGGGTTCCCATGGACATTTTGTTGCATATCGAAGATGTAGTCAAATAACAAAAAATGGCCTGGTGCATAAGTGGTACCTTGTTTCTGATACATTAGTGAAGCAAGTACCCTTGAATGAAGTTCTTGCATCATCTGCATATATGCTTTTTTATGAAAAGGTTTAATTTGTCAATCAAGTAGCAGTATAGTTGATTTTCCAATTTACTTTTATCAAAGTAGACTCCATATCAGTGTGGCGTAATTTGGTTAACTTGGTATTGCACCTTGATGTTTATGAAACCATTCAGAAAATGCAGTTAGTGCATTTTGCAACTGCCTATTGGCAACGTGAGTTTTAATTAAAGATATTCGGTGATCTTTTTTACTCCGTGTATCTGTTGCCTTGTGGTCATGATTTGTGCAAAGCTATGGATTTTTGTGTGGTGGCCTTTATGTTATATCAAAAATATTTTGATGAGCTTTCAATTTTTTATGAAAGATAAGTATTAGATTTCACCAAATCGTTAAAACCAAGTTGCAATTTCTCAATTTGATTTGAAAAAACAATTTTCAGCTGGAAGTTTTTTTTTTAAAAAGTGCAGAATAAAAAAAAAATTTCCATGTGTTTTATTATGTGCCATTGTTTTACATAAATGTCCTTGCTGCTTGTCAAGACATGACAAATTGGAGATAAATGAGCTGAACCAGCTTTTGAATAGTCAAAGTAGTTTTCATTGACAAGGTAGCAATCGTTTTGACATTTCATGAAGTGCATTGTTGTGTATAGAATTTGAGGTGGCTGTAGCATCTCAAATCTAACTGTGGTTGCACCACATTCACAGATACATTCAAGATCAAAATATCTGACCATTTGGTCAGATTCCTAAGCACCAATTGATTGAAAACTAATTGAGTTTTTAGGTGGGTGTGTTTTGGGTCAATACCGCTGCCAAGCAAATCAGCTGCTCCAAACAAACACTTTGCAGCCATATTTTATTTGCAAATAATGAGGGACAAATAACTGACTTGTGAACACAAGGCTATATAGTAGGTATACTCATTGACTATTTTTACTGGTTGAGGCTTGTGTACTATATACTTACAGAATTTCAATTGAAACAAATTTTCTGAAATAGAACTGATAACATTAAGTTCTGCTGGTATTCTAACTTTAAAACCGAGTATTTTTTGTTATGTTGCACTTAAACACTTCCTAAAGTCCTAATTGGTATAAGCTGAGTTAAATTAATATGGCAAAATTACAACGATTGGGTGGTTTAGACTGGCACTTGCAGTTGGTCATTGTGTGGATGTTTTATTTGGTTTATAAAATGGAGCTGATCTATAAAGATTTTGTGAACTAATTCCTATTACATTTGCAGATAAAGTAGCTCTTAACAATTGGTCAGTATCCGTTAATGATGTGAGTTTTTTGTGTAATTAATAGTTTCTTAAAACAAATAACGTCTTGTTTTTGCAAAAGTAACATTTTAGTTGGCTAAGAAGTAAGTCATACACAAGTATTTATGGCAATTATACTTGATGTAACACAATCTTTTAATCTTTAGCCAGTCATACAGTTTTGTTGTGACTCACCAGCTATTGGTAACACTCATTCTATTGAAAACCTGCCCAAGTCTGGTTTCTGATTTGGTTGTTTTCAGTTGGGTGAAGTTTCATGAAACACTTTTTTCATCGGATTTGTTTGTTCTCAATTTGGCAAAGTTTCATGAAACATTTTTTGTTTTTTAGCCATAACTTTTGAACCACAAACTTTACAAAGCCACTCTAGTGTTCTAAAGACTCAGACTACAACGTAGTTACCGATAAAAACACGAGTCAAAAATTGGCTGCTGCAGTTAGGGCCCGATATTATTGGCCAAAAATCCATAAACCTACCCCGCTTATGATGTCACCCACAAAAAAACTGAAAATCACAACTTTCCAATTTGTTTTCAATGCAATCTAGAATACTTACCGCATTTTTGAGGGTTTAAACAGCTCTTTAGCTCAATCGCCTAATGAGTTACGGAGTTGCAAAGACTTGCCCAATGTAGCAAATTGTATATACCTCTTAACACTTTGAGAGCCGGTCTACGATATATTCGTACTTCGATTTCGGCCTAAAAAAAGCAGTTTTCGGTTGCCTTACCAATGCCCTAGCTCCTCCGCCGATTGTGCTAGAGAGCTGTTCAAAGGCTCAAACAGATCGGCCAGTCTAGTAGATTGCACTCAAAAAAAAATTTTTGGTTGGGGGTGCGGATTTTTTGTGACTGACGTCATAAGTGAAGTAGTTTCAGGGTCATTTTGGCTCATGTTTCCTGGCCTAGGGCCCAACCGCTAGGCCAAAGTGTTTCGCTGAAGTTTTCATTGGAAACTACGCTCGAATCTGAGTCTTTTGAGCCTTTGATCGACTTTCTAGCATCTCTGGTTCAAAAGTTATGATCTAAAATAAATTAATTAATTAGGTAATTAGTCAAATATTTTTAGTAACTAACATCATTACTTTTGAACCCGAAACCCCAGTAGGTCATCCAAAGTATCAAAAGACTCGGATTGTAGCCTAGTTTCCAGCAAAAACTTCTGTGAAATACTACCACCTAACGGTTGGCGCCCAGGGCCAGGCAAAGTGGGCCAAGGTGGCCTAAAAGTCCTCCACTTTTGACGTCACTCACAGCCAACCTGCACCCCCCAAGAAATTTTTTTTTCGAGTGCAATCTACTAGACTGTATGCGTGTTTTGAGACTTTTGCCGAGTTGCTCGAGCGAACAGGAGCGGAGATATTCATGCATAAAGCCATGTGCGTTTAGGTGTTTTTTTTGCCGAAAATCCCCAAAACCAGCCGGACGTCAAAGTGTTAAAAATGTTTCTGTCATTTTTTTTGAAAAGAAACAAAACAAAAAACAGAACCAAGTTAAAAATAATAGAAAAAGTTTGCTTGCATTTTGTCTTTTGTTTTTAACTATTAATGAAAATTTTTAGGATTGTGAGGATTTTTGAAAGAGAAAGTGATTGCAAATTAATGTTTTCATTTCAAAAACAAACAATTTTACTTTTATGTCGAAAACACTTTCCTTTTACAAATGTTTTCTAAATAAAAACATTTTTGTTTTAAAAAATTTTTATTATTTCGGAAACACTTTGACTTTTGTTTTGGAAACACTTTAATTTGTACAAACACCCACTGTCTGCACAATGCAGCTGATAAACACAGACAAAACAGAATGTTTTACAATGGTATTGAAGGCTGTATCACAAGGTCACAGACACTTTCATTGTGCGCATAGGGAGTGGGGGTTGTGGTGCAGTCAGTCAGTATTGGAATATGCTGGCCTGTAGCCTTTTTTGAAAAGTTAAAAGCTGCTTCGTGATTTAAGGAAGCCTAAATAATTTTATTAGGGATCATTTGTCAAAGTTGCAATATATGTCTGCCAAATTTCAATGTTTTTGGCAATTCAGAAAGAAACTTGATAACTGAAAACAATTGAATCTGATAAGCTGTAGTAATAGCCAGAAGTGGTAACGCTACTGGTAAAAGTATTTTTGTTGCATGACCATCTTTTAACTCAAAAAACAACACTTGTCTAAGTAAAGGCATGTGGAGCCTGTTACACTTTTGGAGGTTATCAAAACTGGAGCAATTGGCTATGTTTCAATTTTGGCACGCATGGGCCACCAAACATCTGTTAAGAGAGTGGACAAAACTGTCATGTGGCTGGTTTTTGAAATCAAACATGTGTAGTGCTCATAGTTATGCTTAAACTAGCAGTTAAAGAAATAGCACTGCTTACCCCATAAAATTGGTTCTAGGTGAGAAAGCACACCCAGATTCACATATTAGGTGCATCGCATTATAAGGCACACTTTTGCTTTTTAAGAAAACCAAAGGATTTCAAGTGCGCCATATGGTGTGAAGAATATGGTTGGCTTCTGACACTTTTTGTTGCTAGTGTGCATATCCTTACAGAACAAATTCCAGGGCAGATACTGGTGTAGGTATAGATGCAGATTTGTCTCAAATTGGATACCTGCTGTAGTTTTATTCTTTTATATAGTTTTTATATTTACCTTGCGTATGATAAATGTCAAGAAAAAAGTAGCATATGTAACTAATAAAGTACTTAACACCTTGATAGGTCGGTCTAAATCAAGCTGTTTGGACGTGTCTTTGCAAGTCCATAGCTTCTCCACCAATTGCGTTAGAGAGCTGTTCAAACCCTCAAAAGACTTGGCAAGTCTTGAAATTTGTAATGAAAAAATTTTTTTTGGTGTTGGGTTTCAGATTTTTTTGTGAGTGATGTCATAAGTAAGGCAGGTTTAGGCCTTTTTAGCTCACTTCATCTGGCCCTGGGCCCAAACTGCTAGATTGTAATATTTCACTCATGTTTTTGTGGGAAACTAATCTAAAAAAACAAGTCTGTTGATGCCTTGGATGACTTGCTGGTGTTTCAGGTGGAAACGTTATTTATGACCTAGAACAGTGGTTCTTAACCTTACTACACACTCGTACCCCCTGAGCTTTCATAAAATTCTGTGGTACCCCTTGTCTGAAGGCAAGTAGTAACTTACCAACGTAGCTCACATGGTGTCACAAATTCTTCAGCAGCTGTATAAGGCTCTCTTCTTGCCACACAAGAACGTAACTTTGCAACATGCCAGCAATAATTGTTTTTCCATCGGTACGAATGCCTGCTTCAGTAAAGTTCCACCATTATTAAATCAACCCCTTTTGATTTTCAAGGTACTGAAATCATTCCCCGACTGCACACTCCCGTGCCGATTATTGGAAAGTTCATTAAGGTTTGAAGTTTTCAGGTTTGGGTTAGTAAATACTCTGTTGCATCATATGCACTGTGGTCTTTGTATTCGATCTTTTTCTGTCATGCAAGTGAAACCATATCTAGCCTAGGTCATGAAAAGGTCAGTGCAATAGAATAATGCTTTCTTTCTAATGATTGCAACCATTGTGCATTGTAAGATTGCAAGACAAACTAAACTGTTGGTTCCCTTCATCATATTCTATTAAAGGTGTGTGAAATGCTTATGATTTGCCTACACATTTTCTAAAAAAGTGGTCTTCTTTCAATTGGCTCACTAATTCATTTGCCAAATAAGCATGAGCAAAATCTAATGAATCTTTATTTTTGACAGTGCATTTTCTTGCTCTTTAAATTTTTGTATTTTGTAGTTGTTGCATTGAACTCGGGATTTCAAACTGTGTTACAAAACTAAACCAGTGAAACCACCTCCTTGATGTGAATTTGTTATTTCAGATTCAGGCTTAATTATTAGCAAATGTGTGGTGGGTATAAATTTTCTGAGAATTTAATCAACTGAAAAAAAGACAAAAATTAAAAAAACTGAACACATACAGTATGGAAGTGAGGCATTGCCAACACGCACTGTTGATGGATTTGAAATGTTCATCGGAAAGATGTTTTTGTGCTTAGGATGAGATGTTTTCTATCCTGCTATGTATGATAATCTTCAATGTGTGCTTTACTTGTTTTTTCAGGTTTTATTGTGTTTTCTTGTGGAAATGGTTGTAATGTTGTAGATGTTTTTGTGTTGAGTCTAATTGTATGAACTGCTCCATGCAGCACTTCAGTTCCAACAGACAAAGACATACTTTGAACAAATGGTGACTTTAGAATACAGGTGCAGATTTTTTCACAGGGAATAGGGAATTTTAAAAATGTTTTACACATTTTAAACATTAATTATTTTTAATGTCAGTGTGTTGTTGAAGTGTCGATGTATATATTTTATAAATTGTTAGGGATGAAAGAAAATCTTGTTAATGCCTTTGGAGCCGGACTGGTTTTACCTTTAAGACCCACATGATTCACTTACAAGACAATCACGCTGCAATTTCATAACTCCTTTGCTGTTTGCTCTAGAGAGATATTCAAACCCACACAAGATGTGGCAAGTCTTCGAGTCTGCAATGATAAAAATATTTTGGTAAATTGGGTTTCTGTTTTTTTGTGATTGACGTTGTAAGTGGGGTAGGTTTTTGGTCATTTTGGCTAAGGTTACCTGACCCTGGGCCCAACTGCTAGATGGAAGTATTTTGCTCAAGTTTTTATCAGAAACTAGGCTAAAATCCAAGTCTTTTCAGCCTTCAATTGGCTTTCTGAAGTATCTGGTTCAGAAGTAATAGCCAAAAAACAAAAATTGGTAATTTAACCCTAACTCTTGAACCAGAAATGCTGGAGAACCAATCAAATCAAAAGGTTTGAATTTTAGCTAAGTTTCCAATAAAAACTTGAGTGAAACACTTCCATCTAGCAGTTGCACCCAGGGCCAGTTATGTCTAAAATAAACAAATTAATTAATTAACCAATTCATCAAATACCTTTTTTAACTTTAGCTCATAACTTTTGAACCCAAAACCCCAGCAAGTAATCCAAAGTATCAAAAGAATTGGATTGTAGCCTAGTTTCCAATAAACATCAGAAAAATACTACCATCTAACGGTTTGGGCCCAGGGCCAGGTGGCCTACGGTTTGGGCCCAGGGCCAGGAAGTGGGCCAATGTGGCCTAAAAATCCACTTATGATGTCACTCACAAAAAATCTGCACCTTCCAACCAAAAAATTTTTTCGAGTGCAGACTAGAAGACTTGCCGCGTCTTTTGAGCCTTTAAACAGCTTTTTACCACTTTCAGTACCAGAGTTATGCGTGTGCAAAGCCACGTGCAATCCAGTTGTTTTCACGCAAACCGCTTGATTCAGACCGGACATGAAACTGTTAATCAATTTACGAAAAGCTGAAATAAATGCTCTATAAGTACGGTCAATAAAATTTTTAAATTATTACTAGAGTGTCCCACTATCACTGTGCTTGCTGCTGCCTTTGATGTAAAAGTATTCAATGACACGGAATTGTTGAAGTCATGCTTGGATGGCAGAAACAAGATTATTAATTTCCACAGCCAAACCGACCAAAAAGCCACTGTTAAAACATTTGAAAAAACACATAGCTTACGTTGTTGTACGTTCCACTTCTGTTTTTCCACATCTCCGCACCAGTGTCGGAGTGTCACATCTTCGCACCAGTGTCGGACGTTTCTGCTCCTGCCTGTACAAATGGGGTATGGCCACCGCTGCAGCCTGTGAGTGTGACGCAGAACAAACCGTCAACCATGTCATCCTCCATTGTCCAATCTATCAACCTCCCCACGGACTACACGGCCTGACGGTTCTGGACGATGAGACAACCGAATAGCTGCTGAACACCTGCCCCGATATCTAGGCGGGATAGCAGCGGACAAAAGAACTTGCTCAAATGAAAGAACGGCTGTAATTTCTCACACACAAGCAAAGAACGTCAAGTAAAATGCACCCAAATGGTTGCAACTACTAGGTTCACAATTTGTGAGTTTATTACTCTTTTAGGCTGCAAAGAATCGAAAGCAACCAAACTGTCACGCGAAAAGATGTGAAGTTAAAACCTGAACCGTCGACAGAAAGTCTTCAATAGGTGGCTTTACATTTGTACAAGGGGACATGATATGCTAAAAATTTCATAAAATCTCCACTGGTTTACAGTGTTTCGTATTTCAATTTGGAGGGGCTAAGCCCACCAATGCTCCCTGTAGTAACAGGACTGATTTAAACTTCCCTTAACACTTTGACCTCCGAGTTAATTCTGAAGCTGTTTGCAAAAAAACAGCTGGATCAAATGTGGCTTTGTGCGGGAATATCTCCACTCCTGCTAGCATTGCGGACTTGGTCGAAGTGCAATAAGACGCAGCAAGTCTTGTAGTTTGCACTCGAAAAAAATTTTTTTGATTGGGGGTGTGGGATTTTTGTGAGTGACATAAGTGGAGGACTTATTGGCCACCTTGGCCCACTTTGCCTGGCCCTGGGCATCAACCATTAGGTGGTAGTATTTCGCTAAAGTTTTTATTGGAAACTAGGCTACAATCCGAGTCTTTTGATACTTTGGATGACCTGCTGAGGTTTCGGGTTCAAAAGTTATGATCTAAGTTAATAAAAACATTTGACTAATTTGTTAATAAGATAATTAATTAATTTGTTTATTTTAGATCATAACTTTTGAACCAGAAACGCTAGCAAGTTGATCAAAGGCTTAAAAGACTTGGAATCGATCCTAGTTTCCAACGTAAACTTCAGCGAAATACTTTGGCCTAGCGGTTGAGCCCTAGGCCAGGCAACATGAGCCAAAATGGCCCAAAAACTACTTCATTTATAAAGTCACTCACAAAAAATCTGCAACCCCCAACCAAACAATGATTTGTTTGAGCCCTTGAACAGCTCTCTAGTCCAATCGGCAGAGGAGCTAGGGCGTTGGCAAAAAAAAAATTTTTTCGAGTGCAGACTAGAAGACTTGCCGCGTCTTTTGACACTTCGACCAGGTCCGTAACCCGAACAGGAGCAGAGATATTCCTGCGCAAAGCCACATGCGTTTAGGCGTTTTTTGTCCGAAAATCCCCGAAAGCAGCCAGATGCCAAAGAGTTAACAAAACTACTGTTTTACTCAGAAGAATCAACTGTTTTTATTGCAGGATACTGCTGCTAGCTTTATGCACAGCTCTTATCTGCAGTACAACTGTAAGCTCCATCAAATGGAGTGGTGTAACTAGAGGTTTGGACCAGGGGGAATCAGCTGAAGGGTGCCCGCTGGCCAACACACCGTAAACAGTTGAGAAATAATAGTGATTCCCAATATGGACAGCTATACTACAACTTGAAATCACCAGAAAACACTCCAAAAAAGTAAAAAAGGATAACCTTCTGAAAACCATAAAAACAGTAAATGCCGATATGTGAGCTAGGTGGGGGCCCTGTTTGTACATTTTGCTTCCCAGGGGGTCAGTTCGCACTCTTGCCTCCCATCAGTTACGCCAGTGATCAGATGCATTTCAAACACGAACAACCACAAGTTCTTTTGCCTGATTCACACGTAACAGTCAGTACGATTCGGCAAACGCAGGATGTAGCCAACGTGCTTTGAGTTTGATGATGCAATAGTCATCATGCGGCTTGACTGTCATACTGAAATGCATGAAAACTCATTGGAAGACTCTGGCGTTATCAGCATGAAATCTGATTAGTTGTAAAAACTAAATTTCATAAATAATGAAAACATAAATTTTTGACCAATATAGATCGAAATGATCCCATATTGGCAATTGACTCTATGCCAGTGGTTTGAGACTTTCATGAACTGTGACCCCCTTGAAGTTTAACTGGTGAATCATGACACTTGGGTTATGCGATACCATAGAAAAGCTACCTAGTGAAGGCATCTGCTCAAGGCCCCCAGAGAACCGCTCCGTGGCCCCCAAAGAGGGCTGAGGACCCGTTTGAGAAACCCTGCTCTCTATGTACCAAAGCTTGTTGGAGCCCCCCTTAGATCTGGAGGCCCTAGGCTTAAGCCTACATAGTAGGGTTTCAAGAGTGAATTTTCAAAATTCCTCAATACAAACTTTGGGGTGGTCTAAAAGTTGGAAACATGGCCGAAACTAACTTTAAAATTGATATCAGATGTTTGACCCCAAAAACCTGCTTGCTACCTTACCCTTGGAACACTTTCCTGGTCTGTGATACGGGTTGGTGTTAGGAAGGGCAATTGGCTGTAAAAATTTCTGCTTCAAAAAATCCTCTCGAAAGTAGGGTACATCCGGCCACCCTCATTGACAAGGACAGGATTAGATAAAAATTGGATTATTACTACTACATTGTAGAAACAGAAATATTAAGAAATACTTTTGACAGTTACTTAGTTAATATCAAGCATGTTATTGTTAGATTCACCATGTATTTTAATGTTGTTTTTGTCTATTTTTAAATTTTATATGATATCTACTTGTAGACATAGCTTGCTTTATCAACATGTTGACCGGAGGAAGAAGCACTAATGCTATAGTATTGCATGATGTCCATGCATTTGCCTATACAAAAAATTTTCCACCCAAGAAGTTACCAACTACTGAGGATGTGATTTGTCATGTTCTATCTGAACCAAATTGGCGTACACCACAATCAACTGATGCTGTGACCACAGAACTGATACAACACTGGTTGTACTGATACAACACTGGATATATAATATCTAGTGGTGAAACTTTATTGATTAGAAGACTGTTCCTTTAATACGTATAGAGCCGGCCTACGGTATATTCGTACTTTGATTTCGGCCTAAAAAACAGTAATTTTCGGTTGCCTTACCAACGCCCTAGCTCCTCCGCCGATTGCGCTAGAGAGCTGTTCAAGGGCTCAAACGGATCGGCCAGTCTAGTAGATTGCACGTGAAAAAAAATTTTTGCTTGGGGGGTGCAGGTTTTCTGTGAGTGACGTCATAAGTGGAGGACTTTTAGGCCACCTTGGCCCACTTTGCCTGGCCCTGGGCGCCAACCGTTAGGTGGTAGTATTTCACTGAAGTTT
>Ga0210059_1007929_pt1 | contig 16848 bp, 13 predicted proteins | sample Ectturendosymbi2_FD_188042 | JGI IMG/M metagenome (GOLD analysis project Ga0210059, IMG submission 188042) | Ecteinascidia turbinata endosymbiont from Florida, USA - Sample 2 (SPAdes) (version 2) | ecosystem: Host-associated > Tunicates > Ascidians > Unclassified | place: Key West, Florida...
TTGCAAAACAAAATACTCACCACCTTTTGGGAGTTAATCCTCGCTTGACATCTGTCCGTTGTATGCTTCGCCTCGCCCACAGTCCATTGAATATCAATAAAAAATCGTATCGTACTTGCGTTTGCGGCGATATCGAAACTGAGATTCACCTTTTCTTTTACTGTAATTTTGATGATGCCGCACGAGCGATCCTTTTCAATAGGGTCTATAATATTGTAACAGACCACAATTCACCTGAGTTCTTTGATTGTCTGAGTAACGCTGAGTTGCTGCGTATTTTCTTATTTGGCTTGCCTGATAACGAACCATCACATGTCTCGGTTGCTGTGTTTTGTGCCGTGGATGGTTTTCTCAAGTCTTGTAATAGATTTTGATAAGTCTTGTAATAGATTTTGATAAGTCTTGTAATAGATTTTGATGCGTTCCTGTAGTACCGTATGAGTTGTTAGCAATGCAGTGTATTTGTTTTTGCGTTTCCATTTGTTTTTCTATTCTTTTTGCGTTGTTACATTATCATAGCTCGACGTGACACGACAAGATTGCACCAGTCAGGCTACCACCTGTAGCAAGATTGTCGTTAAATAAAAAAAAAAAAAAAACTCAACACAAAAAACGTCTGTTGTCACGGCAACAACTGGGAGGCTGAGATAGAACGGAACGAACAAGGCCCACACCTCAGTTTGCCACATTTCAAACACTGTTTATTTCCACAAAAAAGGATAAACGCAATTGTTAAGCAAGCGTACTTTTTTTCTCAGGTTTCACGCCCCAAATATATGGGGGGTGAGGTACATGGCCACAGCGGTATTTCAAAACCCTGACCAAACTCACGTGGCTCTCTCATAAAAATAACTGATGAACTATTTAGTATTTCCATGCAACAGCTGTGCGCTACAACACTTAACACGAATGAAGAGCATGCAGTAGTACTGTATGGCTGCATGACGTGGCAGGGGGTTAGGGGGACAAAGCGACACCAAGCGGAGAAGCACCATCACAGTTCGCACCATGTCAGGTAAAGAAGAAGAGCGGGAATAACGCTGCCAGCCATGATGAGAAATTCAATGAGGTTTTGAAGATGACAGACATGGCAAGCTCTCCTGCATGAAACACACAGTCAAGAAATGTTCGGGGATATAGTTTGCGCGGGTATGTGTGTCGACGAAACGTCTGCGATGATATGCACAGCATGTTTTGAAGATACCTCCTGGGCCAGGGGGTGAGCACTGTGGACGATACATTGGAACACTCAACACGTCGATACAAAGCAATATCACCGCGCACGACATCAAACAAAAAATGAATTTAAGATTGAGGAGAAAATCGCAAATACGGAAAGATGCAGTTGACGCAGTGAGGAAGGAGGGGGGGGTTGGCACCAGCATGCGGTAGGTGGGAGGTTTCATGATGGAGGGTAGCGGCACTTGTCTTGGAAGGACTGCACCGCTTTTTATTTCTCTTCCAACGGCGCCTCGCGCACCCGGCGAAGGTTGAGGCAGCAGTTCGATTATTTCTTAACACTTTGCTTCGTTCGGTCACTTTGGTGCAGATCTACGGCCGATGTGCAGAGCTGCTGTAGCTCCCGCGAATATGCTTCAATGTCATCTGTGGAATTAAGCGACAGGTGAAGGTGTGGCAGGGACTTCAACTAGTCCCGTAACTAGGGGGCTTTAAAAGTTTTCACATCCCCCTGGAAAAATGCGTTGGACATAGTTTAAAACTATTGGACATATTTTAAAAATTTTGGGTCCCCCTCAGAAAACTCTTCGCCTCCCCCTGGTGTCCCAAGCTGGTTACAGACCTGGCTTCAACTGATAGTTCAATTGAACCGACGGGGAAAACCCGGGTTTGACAAACAACTAAAAATCTCTCAGAGCAACATCATTATCTGCCTTGGTACCAACAGCTGCATCGCCATCAGAGATTTACATCACTTTCTGACTGATATTTACATCACTTTCTTTATGCATAAGTGTAGGGGCAGGCAATTTTTTGGATGCAAATGATAGTTTGTCCGAAATACTTTTATGCGACAAACTTTCTCCCTATAAATTTTCTGTAGCTGTTGGTGCATTATATTTTCCTCTGCCATAGACTTGAAAACAGAAAACAACCCAACTGCAAAAAGTACACTATGCTGTGCAAGAACAATAGAACACTATCAGAACCCAGTTGGCTCAGTACTCGAGAATCTGCCTCACAGTTTTGAAGTTTGGCATTCTGAGGTTTCCAATTCACATGTCAGCTGTTGTTGTCAGCAAGGAACCTCACACCTATGAAGCAGGTGCCCTGCACTTTACTCGAATCCTTCAGTGTACAAATAATAAAGCATATAAATGAAATTCCTTCTTTTGCCAAAACTCTGAAGTGAGTTAGTTACTCATCAACTCCCACAAACTAAAACACGAAATTACTAGAAATGGTTTGTTAACTGCATATTATTTAATGTGCTTTCTATGACACAATAAACTTCTATTTATATACTCAATAACAAAGTATAATTTCATTAATATTGCTAATAAATGTCGAAGCTTCTTTGCCCAAAATTTTGACAAATCCAAACTTTTGGGTATGCGCTTGCGCTTCCAGCTCCTGCACCACTGATTTCATGATTGATATTTAACAAATTTAGGTGAATATATTTTTCAAACCATCATTTCATCCCCTCCCTCAGGATAACACGCAGCGAACTGCGCAGGGAATTGTTGGCAGTGAAGCAAAGGTGCGAACACCACCACAAATTCCACCAAATCACCACAAATTACCACCAAATCACCACAAATTACCACCAAATTACCACAAATTACCATCAAATCACCACAAATTACCACCAAATCACCACAAATTACCACCAACCAATTTGCAGCAAGCAGGGAAGTTGAGAACAAACCACAAATGAAATTTTTGACATCACTGATTTCAATAATAAACAAAATTCACTTTGCACGGTAAGCGGGCTGTTTCAGATAGTGGGGGGTGGGTGCGTCACTTTCATCAGGATAACAATGACGGCGCAGCTTTGATAACGTAATAAAGCATTTGTACATCACAATAAATGCAAACACTTCGAAAGATTAAAAAAAAATTACCTGCAGGTCGATTGTGGGGAACATAGAGATCAGCAGGCACTTGTACACGCACCAGGTCCATAACGCGCTTGAATCGACGCATCGCTCCTGGAAAACAACAGCGACAGTTGATTGATGGCAGAACGCTGTTGCGATCGGTAACAATGATGCTGAAGCCTGGAGTTTCTAGTGCTTTGAAGTATGCGGCTTGAGGCAACGCCCATCGATGAAACTGCAGTTTTACGTTCATTCAAGGCAAACACGTGCGTGTAAAGTGGCATCTTTTGTTCACTGAAGAGTTGCTTCATCCGGCCCCACCTTCCTGCCCCGCCCGCCAGGTCGCGCGGCATTTAATCAATTGCCAGAAACTAAAACAGTTCAGAACGAGTCACCTTTCACTGTTGCAAATACCCTTATCCATGATATTGGTACTGGTGGTGGATCATTGGCTTATGCAGTGAAACACACAAAGTGACATCAGCGCAAAACATTAATCAGCGGTTGTTCACACAACTTAATGAGATGATTGTTGCTGGATCTTGTCCACAATGCTTTGAATCCTGGGCGCAGTCGATGGAGGGCGCAACGTGTGTTGTCTTCAACGTGTCAAGTCGGTTGCACTGCTTGGTTTTCACATTCGATAAGGACGAGAAGTTTGACTACCACGCCCATGTTGTGGGAGGCAGTAGTTTTTAAAGAGAGCTTCTGCTGATACGTGGGTGAGGGCACTGGTATTTATAATTCAGCGAATGAAAATGTTATAAATAAGTCACAACTGCCTGAATCACTTTGAGGTAAATTAATTCATCGGGCAACTCATCATCCACTCGCTCAATGAAAACACGAAATGGATTACTTACAATCGACAGATCTTTTCAGTCAAGCTCCGGAAAGATTTGAATTCACTGTGTAGAGTAATAAGGTACTGCTTCATCCTAACCTCATCATCCAACTCACACAAACAAGCCAGACTATGAAACATGACAAAGTTACTTTTTTCTACTTAACGTTTCGATTTTCACAGCTTTTCAACAAATGCATATCCAAAGTCTTCAAACTGGATGACATCTTTTCCTTTCCCTTGCATCTTTAAATTCAGCTGGTGCAGTGCTAAGCTTCAAAAATATCCACCAAACATGCCAGGCGAGAAACAACACTTACCATTTTGTAAGTGAACTGCGAGGTTAGGTTTTGTTCCTTCCGCAAACATCATTACGGAGCTCGAACACTCCGGCTACAAACGTTGCCTCATCACACAGCCATCGCATTTCGTTGTGGTGGAGAAGATATTTATTATCAGATATTAGGTCTTCACACAACTTCTGGAAGACACGGGAATTTAAAGCACTGCTTTTGATATAATTCACACGAGTTTAATGATCAAGTCAAAAGCGCATGGACCGTCTCGAAAGGTCTTTAAAGCTAACGTTTCCCGATAAATAAAACATTGAGTGGTGATAACATCAGTTGCTTTCTTGTGCAACAGCGTCTGAAAATCGCATTTTGATCCAAGCATAGCTTGTGCGGCATCACTGCACACGCCACACAAATTCATCCAGCTTTTTGCCTTTGTGCTGGTCTTCAATTCTCAAGAAAAGAGCAACTCTTCCTTTACTTTTTTTATCCATCACGTAACTAACAAAGAACATAAGCTGAAATGCTGAAGAAATATCTGTGGATTCATCAAGCTGAAGAGCGTACAACCCACATAATGGCTTTTTGAAGTGACCACTTGCTCTTTTATATCATTCACCATAAGAGCAATTTCTTCTCTGAACTGCGTTATCTGACAAAGGGATTGCCTTTATCTTTCACTTTCTTCGCACAACACCATCTGGACGATCGCCAGAACACCTGGTTTGACAAGAGCCTCACCAATATTGTGGGTGCTTTTCTGCTCGGCAATCATTAGGGCTCCACTCTTGTCAAGACGTTGGCGTTTCAAACCTGCTTCCAGTCTTTCCAAATATTCGATGATGATTGTATTGTGGAACGTCTTCATCCCACATGCATCGCAGTATCGTATTTGATCCTAATGACATCATTATACAAGTCGCATAGTGCTTTCAGTCTGATTTATGCCAATGTCTGTGGATCACTGGAAAAAAAGCGTCATGGCCAACCATTGGGCCATGACCCACCGGTTGAATACCACTGTCCTAGCTGTACCAAGCGAAGATTTTACTTACAAGTATTGTTGCGTCAAAACCAAGCTATTCTAAAAGTGTTACACCTCCCCCAATCACATCCCGCATGGTGCTCAAAATTTATATGGATTTTCTGATGCAAGAGCTGATTGAGGTGCATCGGTAATTGCCAACGTATTTCCAACATTGGAACTTTTTTATTAATTCTACAAGTTCATGCGGTACTTGAGCGAGGTATACAGCAACACCTGCCCTGCGCATGACTCCAAGCTGAGGTAATGGAAAAAGTAAAGAAAAGCTTGATTAATAAACGTTATGTCACTGCACTGCCATGAAGCTTACATCACGCTCTTAAGAGAGTGAAGGCTTTGTCTTCTATTTTGGGTAACAGTGTAGACACTCTAGAGATGCCCAGATTTGCAAAACGAGGTCGAAATTTCCTCAACAATCGGTACATCTGAAGAACTTTTTTGATATGTCAATGTCTAGAACACGAGACTCCCACAAATACTAGATGACCACTAAACAACGTAGAATCTGTTCTCGAGCAGTCTGCAGCTGGCATGAATACCGCTTTTGAACTATGATTGTTGCTACGACAATGCATTTGAATAACTCCAGCCCAGAGTTGACTAATTCCTTCATATATGAAAAATCGATGCCGTGTGATGGCGCCCCCTGCTGGCGGCGGATTTCTATGCCAAATGCGGCTGCTGCGAGACTATTTAATGAGTAAGTGAGAAATGTACCAATGGAAGAAATGCAAGCACCCAACTCAACCCACTTCTCTCAGCACTTCCTTGCTCATCATATTGGTGCAAACTACTGGCAGATGCATCGGACCTCCGCATTAAGCAACAGTTTGAAATGCATTGTTTCATCATCGACATTACCATGATCATGATCTTCACCGATGAAAGTGCTTTGTCACGCATATAATTTACAATCAATCGCGCTCTGGACGCTCTGAGCTACAGCCTACTGCTGTTGCAGGTCACAACCAACATTGGCCTACCTGACAAGTGGGTGAAAGTGATGTGGTAGTTGGCCAGAGGTCGGGCCTGGACCTCCCGCTCATCGTCGCAGTCCGACACCTGAGCAAAGATGATCTGTTAACTGGGTGAGTAGGGACGCAACCCACACCCTGCGGCCCCAGCTCACCTTAACTATGTCGACTTGGAAGCGGACAGCTCTGGCATGGAACACGGAAGGGCCCGGGTTGCCATGGCTTCTATATTCACATCGGAACCGCATCGGTGATACGATAGCGTGGCTGAGGTTTGCAACCTGCATGCGTCACAAACACTGTAAAACTGCGCTTGTGATGTCATAATGCAGGTGACTGTGATATCAACTTATTCTGACAAACAACAAACATCAAAGAAAGAGACTCACATTAAGAAATGCCTGGAGCAGGTCTGCTTTGACGCTGTTTAAAGTTTTCTGTTTCATCACAAGCACCACAGACACGTCATCGCGATCACGTGACCCGATACTGGATGACGATGATCCGCTGGTGAAGTGACCGAACCATGACCGTTTGGAAAGTCTGCATGGCCACAGAAAGAAAAGTGAAAATCTCCCAAAGATAATGATGGGGCAAATATTGGGCGACCCTTCCATGCATTCTGCATCTGGGGCTACTTTCAAATTCAACCCTGCATGGCGTATACGCTTGAGTTGGTGGGAGGAGACAGTTGAATGAACACGAGTAGACAGCATGACCGTGACGACGCCATATAACGACGCGCCGGGCAAGTTTGCAAAATAACACAAAAAAATTTCCTTTTATTAAAAAAACTTAGACCGGAAAGAAACGACGCAACCATGACAATCTATGCGGGGAATGCCTTCGTATATTTAGACAAAGCATTTTAAATTAAACTCCACCAAAAATTGAAATCTTAGCAGCAAAGAAGAAACGTTTAACCTCAAGAGAATGAACAGCAGTTTCAGATCCACTTGTCTGGTGTTCATCTCAAAAAAGAAGGTATCAATTCAACCTCCCACCCGATACACCAGCAGCAGCGAGTTTATAAAAAACCTAATCGCAGCTTCAGCCTCGATCAACTTACTCCATAGAAGGAGACATGTGTGATGGATCGTTGACGTCTTCTGACGATGGAGCTGAAAATAAAACAAATAGATTTACGAGGAGGGCGGGAATTTCAACAATGGCGAAGGAGAATGTTGTCTTACTTATCATTTTTCTTCTGTGAAATCGAGGCGTACCAAGGAATGTGTTCTTGATGCTATGGAGACGTTGTCTCCACGGGTGGGGGGATGATGGGGGGGTCGCTGAGGCAACAGTGGTGTGGGGAGGACTGATCGATTTCTGGCATTGGTTTGCTGGCGCACTCTCGCCATCTTTTGCTCGGCGTGGTGAAGAAGCATGCTTCTACATAGGCCTTGGTTACTTCAGCGAAAAACAAATACTAGAATAGAAAAAGAATATTACAACAATACCTTGTGGATGTTACTCGGACCTCTGGGCAACACCTGGCCCTGAGAACCTTCGATCAGACTCTGAGATCTGCAAAAAGTGAATCGATGATGAAATACAAGCATGTACGCGGGGACGCAGGGCCTGCTTGGAACGAGCGCCAGTTTGAGATTTATCCAAAGTTTGCTGCCATTGGCCAACAACATTTACGATACTTCTTTGCTCAAAATTTCCAGCAGCAAGTTGCATTGCGACCAGATACAGTTGAAACCGCGAAACATCCTCTTCGTCTCGCTGCGAAGGATCGTTGAGCAGCGCTGCTGTGAAAGTGATGAGACCGCGACACACCGTACCTCGCAACCATGGGAGTTCCACAGCAGGGGGAGATACAAGGACAACGCGGAACTGCAAGGCCCCGTATTACGTCACAATGACGAACATGCCACGTAGAAGAGACAGGATGGTGCGGGAGCGCGACGTGCAACGCGCGGTGAGCGGGCTTGACCTTGTCACATGCAATAACAATCAAGCATAAGAGGAACGCAACAACAGTTGAAACAGCGACTATCGCACAAACACAAGCGCCAGCAAATTGGTGTTATGATGAAATAATGATGATTGTACCCAAGTTACAAAAATTTGTCTTTGACTAAGGTTAGCGTAAACACCACAAATTTTACGAAGACATAAAAAAGACCAGACAACGTTTCATGTTGAGATGGCAACAAGAATATACAACGTCACATAACACATATCGGCCACCAGGAAGATTTGTCCTTACTCCACAGTTCAAAGGTGAAGTGTAAGGTCGGTGTGGTACTAACCGCTGGTGGGCGCACGTAGCTCTCGATGTGCTGGGGGAGTGTTCCTGGCTGTAGAGGGTTTCCACAGACATTTTGCGGTGGTGGGAGGCGCCAGTGGACAGAGAGCCCGATGAAAGGGTGCTCCCCCCCAAACTGACGTCACCACTGCTGCTGGACAAAGATGATCGAGAAGAGGTTGAATCGACTCTCTTCCTTGGAGCATCTGCGGCAGGAGTGGGTGAGTGAGTTGGTTGGACCGCTGCACTCGGCGGAGATAAAGTCGATGCAAGCAGTGAATGCACAGGGCCATGTGGGACATGGGACTTACCGGGGTGCTGGCATGGCAAGTTGTCCCGTTCATCGTCGAAGCTGGGGTGTCTTTTCTTTCGTCTCATCAACATGTAATAAACGAACTTCTCCGTGTTTTGCCTTTGAATGAAAACAAAACAAATTCGTGGCTGATATAATGCAAGTTGATGGTTGCGCCCGTATTAATAGAACTATTTCTTAAACAGAAATATCCATGAAAGCGATTGAAACCTTGAGCTGCGGCATCGCGGCCAACACAACGCATGCATCTCGTCTCCAGACACTTCTTCAGGCAACTTACTCGTCCGACATCAAGTTCTTCAAAAGCTTATCATGATCCCGGAAGCAACCCAATGAGCTCATTGAGAGCAGCACATCAGGGTCGACCTCGCTTTCATCTTGCAGTGCTCTGCACTCGACCGGTGACGTCACCCTGCCCACGTCAGCCAGCAGCCCGTTGTTCTCTCCGAACGCCATCCACTTATGGTTGAGGACTTCTTTTAACTGAAATATGAAACAATTTCAATTTGTAACATCCTGATATCAACCATAGCCACACCCAACATTTGACGGTGCTGGACACCTGGCTTGAAAACAAAATAACTTTTTGCTCCTGCAAACGTGTAATTAACCCAAATACGAAGTTTGCCTGTACGTCAGATGGCGGCTGCGATGGCTGATTGGAAACAGGAAGTGATGCTTAACCGTTCGAGGGGCTATTTCCGGTTAGATATCAATCGGAAATAAAAATTTGCCAAGACTCTGGTCTGGAGTCAAGTTCCACGTTGCATGTGTCGGGTTAAGTTATGTGCTCTCGATCAGTATGTTCAGATAATCTTGTGAGACGCAAGTGTTCGTTGCAACCGGGGGGGGGGGGGCAGCCGGGCAATTGCCCCCCTTCCGAAAAAATCAGCTGGTTGCGACCAACACCATTTGAAATCGAATTACCACAAACGACATGCCATCCACAAAACCAATCTGACAACGTGTGCGTTACAAGCACCTGGGGACATCAAAATAAACAAAGTGCTTCCGCTTCAGCAAGAACCTGACCCACAAACAGTGCGGGCGTACCTTGCATTAGGGACTGCACAAGTGGATTGACTATCAGCCGATACACACTGAACGTAACGATCATCAATCACAGTAGTTTTACATCACAACAAAGTTGAAGTGAACTTCTATTTCGCGGCCTTTCGCAGCAATTGGTTGACTTATCAGGGCATGAAGATCTAGAACTACAATTAACATTTCTCGCATTCTCCTCTCTTGTATCTAACCTTTCTCAAAGACAACCCATGCTCACAGCTTCAGGTGCCTCCACGAAGATGTTAAAACGAATACGTCTGGAATTCCTCAAACCAGCCCAGCAGCTCTTTGGCTGGCTCAAAACCGTATTGGTATAGGTCAACTCTTCTCGGTGGCTCAATATCGCTTAGCAAGCAATCCTTACATCACGTAAAATGTGGTATTCCGCTGTTGAATGACGAAACGAACGAGGACTGGCCGCTGCAAACATGGCGTGTTATGCTGACGGCAATGTTTTGCTGTTGCTTGCATTCGAAGTCCCAGTTGCCACAGAAGTTGCTGTCACTACTGCGCTCGCAAAGCAAGTACATTTGCTGCAGATTAACATAAATCACAAGGACAGAAAAATGCCGCGAAGCACAGTCACTGTTCGGTAGAATAGAATGGCAAACCGATCAAAAAATATCTGACATTTCAACGCCCACCAGGCAATTGCCTGCTCCTTCCTGTATTGCTACGACATCGCAGTAGAGTATAAGCGACAAATGATAAAGATGCAGTGAAAACCTTTGTTAACCGAGGGTAACATGCAACATGCATTTTGGCTAATCGTTGTAAACGGAATTCAACAGGAAACCAACCGGGTGTTAGCGCAGCCCTGGAAAGCGACACCTCTAATATTTTGTGCAACAGACTTCGTTCTGCGACAAAACAAATCGTGTCGAATGCCTTGTGTTAAAGTTTTTTCGTGCGTCTCTCTAACAACTTCATGCACTTCGCAGAGCTGATGATGCAAACTATACACTGTTAAGATATCAGTGTTTGATTCTTAGCTGTGAGAGGATTCCTTTCGATAATCTATAATGTAATTTAGAAAAATCTTAACTTTTATTACAAAAATGTATTTTTCTACTTCACACTATACAAATGAAAGTGAGAGTTTTGCATTCCACGGAATTGCCGAAATCCATCTAGGCAAGCTTAAACCAGGATTAATCTAGTCCAGTCTACACCGACAAGGCTTAGAGTAATCCAGTGACCAGTGAGTATCTTTGTTTGGGCTTCGTACAGCACATTCTTGTTGATATTTGACCAGCATATGGTGTGACGTAAAGTTTAAAAACGTTCAACTCGAAATCAGACTTCATCACCGCACTGAAGCAGGAAGTGACGTCATGAAAACATACCCCCAGGTTGAGAAACTCACTACCAGACGCAATCCGTCTGCACCAAGCCAACTTCTTGAAATTACCTGCTTGGTTTGAGTGGAGCTGGAACACAAAAGGTGCCACTTAACACAGGGCCACACTGGCCAGTTAGCCTATCTTCATATTGTGTAAGGCTGTAAAGCATAACCCGATGTTGAATAAATCAAAGGTAGGGGAGAAAGTGAATGCGAGCAGAAATGAATGCAACCTACAGTTAATCGCTTTCCAGGTTTGACTTCGATCATCCCCCTCAGCAAACTTTGCGCATCTGGCGGCACGAAGTGGGGGATGTGGAAAGCACCCCGCTTCACTTTTTCCAACAAGTTTCGAAGATTATCGTCATCAAAAGGAAGGGCGCCCTGAAAAAACGTTGATCATGACTGCGCATACCTGCATACTACTGGATAGGCGCGAGTAGGCTTTGTAAAATAAAAACAAAAATTGTTGGCATACTCGAAGTTCACGCACACCACATTGAACTGCAAAGATACTCTTACCACAAGCAGCGCGAACAAGATCACGCCACAGCTCCACACGTCAGCAGCTCTGCCGTCATACTTCTCCCCCTGGGCACAACATGGCGATTGTCAATTGATACATTTTAACAAGAAATGTAGGAGTTTTATCAGCAATTCGGTAGTTAGTTAGAAGAGCAACAATACTTTTGAAATTACAGATGTAAGAATTCGCCACCATTCTTGGATTATCAGTCCGACACCGGCATGGAGCAGATACACACCTGGGTTTGTTTCCGGTCACAGACCGAAATGATTTTGAAATGACCGAAAAAATTAAGTCATTTCGGTCAGAACGTCTGAAAATCTACGCTATGAACGCTGTTATGGCGAGTTTTAATACAACTGTGAGAAAAATGACCGAAATGTTTCAGCAAAAAACTGACCGAAATGTCTCAGTGAAACAAAAAACAGATACACACCATTTACGCTCGAGCACTTCTCAATAACATTGAACAATCGTTGCAATTGCTGGAGGATGATTTTGCACTCACTTAGATCATATGTCATAAACATTTATAGCCAATCCATCCTTACTACAGCGCTGATGATGAATGCTGACTAACACTAGACTCAGCTGCAACAGACAAGTTTTCAAACAAAAGACTTTATAAGTTGTCGCCGAGCACCTACACGTATAACTTCTGGGCATGCATAGTGGGGGGAGCCGCAGCTCGTTTCAAGAAGGTACCCCTCAGGCTGAAGTGAGGCCATTCCAAAGTCAGCAACTTTTATGTTGTTTTTCTCGTCCAGCAGTAGATTCTCTGGCTTGAGATCTCTGTGGCTGAACAAAACAGTGACAATGACAATAATGCTTTGACTGACTAACTTTAATTAAAACAAACATATGTACAGTAGAAGCATAAAAATACACAAAAGCTGGCTCATTTTGCATCTGGTGCTGGTATTAAGTCAAACATCTTTGCAGACCATGTGATGAGCAGTGAAGCCAATTTGGCAAAAAGCAAAGCCTTTATTTCACAATTTATGGAAGTTTTCCAAATCAAGCAATGTTTTTCGGATATGTTACCACTACTCAACAAATTTGAAACTTAAACAATTAACTGATTTCATTTTGCACGGCCAAACATACAACATTAGGGAACGTGACGTCTGATCAGACAACGTAACAATGCAGTCAAAAATAAATAAATCCAAATGCTATGCAACGTCACATTAGCAAACAGAAGGTTTACTGTAAAGACCAGAAAATCATCTGAAAACTCAAAATGTTTTGGTGAAAGCTATGCCGCAAAAATTATATGCTGTACAAAAACTTACCAAGCCATCACAACGTTGAAGTTATATTGAAGTAATTAATAAAGCAATAATTGCATCTGAAATTCATAGCCTTAAACACTGGCTTAGTTACAGGATAGGGGAAACACCCTGTGTAAATATCAATAGCAGAAAAACGAGGACAAAGTCAGTGTATTTTCAGGCTGAAAAGGAATAATTTTCAGGCCAAACAGCCCCATGTAATGCTTTCCACATGCCAATAGGTTTAGAGAACCAATACCAAACATTGTGATGATGACAGAAATCAACTGCAGACACAATTTGACGAAAGAAGTGACGAGCTTCACGTGACGTCAATCTTCCTTTCCTCACCAAGTAGTCAAACAGTTCTCCACCAGCAATCAATTCCAAAACTAAATACCTGTGAAAAGAACAAGCTCTTAAACATACGCAAGTCATCCACAAAGCGGTAAGAAGCTTCAACAAAGACACTAAGATATCCATTTAACAAACTTTTGTGGCTGCCACACTGTTGTACATTCCACTATTACATATACCAGGGATGGGCAAACTTGTTCAACAGAAAAGTCATGGGCAGAAAGCAAAAACCAGCGAGCCGCAAAATCAGTTTGTATTGTCAAATACAGTTTGTCAAAGAATGCAAGTTTCACGTAAAATGATCTACATCAAATTGCGTAGACTGCTTGGCAACTAACGATACGAATTCGCATAAGCACTTTGATAAATGAAACGAACATTAAATATGAGGCGACAACTCACTACTAATTTGAGATATTGCTATTCAGCTGGAAGAGCCACACAAAACATGTCGGCGAGCCGCATGCTGCTCGCGAGCCACAGTTTGCCCACCATTGATATAAACTGTACTATTACATTTACATTTTTTTTAGACTATTTTTGATACTGATTATTTTGCTTTCATATGAAAATAAAAGGGAAATCATCTTCATAGTGGGAATTTTACTCAACAGTGAGAGATGCTTTGACTTGAAATTCAAAAAAGTATCAGAGCAGATGACACAATGATCAACAAGGTAACAGGAAACTCTGAAAACAGTTGTTTTTATCTTCAATGACCTGGATAATGCACCCTACTAAAAGCTTGTTCACATAGTCGTAGGCATTAAGGAGCACAGCTCAAACATGATTTAATTCAACATTACCAAATTAGCTTGGAGATATATACTTTTGACAGATGTTACACTTACAACTCTATTGAAACAAAATACATCATAAAAACATACATTACAAAAATAGTAGAATATTAAATGTTGTGTTTTAAACATATTTTTAACATTTCTACGCCTTGATTCATCATTATTTGCAAGCATTTACACAGAAATGGTTACAGTAAAACCAATATTACATTAAAAACTAATTGAAGTTTCCTTAAAGACATCCAGACACGAACATACATTCACTCAAATCACAGACTTGGCAAAACAAGTCAACTTTAGCATTTTCAGTTCATGACAAGCTTTACATTCTGGCTAGCAATAGACAAATCAACTTTTTAGCATCCAACTGTAAATATTATGCACATTAAAACAAACACCATGTCAAAAGCAACAGGTGTATCATCCAATATGCACACATTATAGCAACAACCATCTCACAAGTATTTCTTGTTTTCATACACTTCATGCAGGCGCAAAATATGTGGGTGGTCTATCAGCTTCATAATAGCAATCTCTCTTTCCACCTGTGAAAGCAATTGTTGGCATTGTGTTGACAATTCACAAACATTAGAATACATCTATGTCACTAAAACTTTTTCCGTGAATCACTTGCCATTAAAAAGCACCTGATCATCTTGATCTGTATTTTCCCTCACATGAAAAATTAGTGTTGTATAAAAGAAATACTTGCTAAAACAACAGAAAGCAAGAAGTGTGTATAACACTACAGACATTCAAACAATTTCAGGTTTATTATGCATTATCTTCATGGTTACTGTATCAGAAGTTACATGCATGGTTGTCAAGCCAAAACCTGAATTGAGATGGAAAGGCTTAGTTGCAGAAAAACATTTGTTTTCAATACAAAATTTTGCACATTTCCCATTCCTGCAATGACAAAAATAAAAGCAAATAAAGGTTTTTCAACAAATCATGCAAACATTTTAAATTTAAATAGTGAAATGGCAAAGCACAGTGCCACACCTATCAGGTACTAACATCTTATTCAAATAAATAAGACATTAGTATCTGATGATTGTGCGCTGTACAAAATTATGGTCACATGATCTAAACCAGGGACGTCTCAAACACTGCAGCCCGTGGCCGCAGTGTTGTAAGTCCACACTTGGCCCTCGGAGCAACTTGAGTTTGAGACCCCTGATCTAAACATTGTTCTCCTAGTAAATGTGAGAAGCTCAGCTGATAAGTACCAAGCATTCTGATGAAACAAGGTTTCTATTGTTGCAACCTCTCAGTTGGCGTTGCGTTGAACGTGCGATTCACCACAAAAGGGATGTACGTGAAAAATAACACCTATATTTACGTGGCGCAAACAAGCAATAACAGAGTGATCTCGTCGGATGATCTCTATTGTTACTTGCTGCCACAGTGTGAAGCTTTGCACACTTGCCACTCGCGCTTTCCGATGACAACACTATACACCAGCCAAGTACTACACACAGCCTAACTTCATTGCTTACCTTGTTTATAACATTTTCACTTAGTTTTTCTCTATTCACAACTTTGATGGCAACTTTCTTGCCAGAGTTGTAATGCACTCCCATTTTCACCAATCCTGCATATTAAAAAACGCTTTAACTGCACAGTTTTACAATAATGATTGAATGACACATGCTAAGAACACATTTTTAATGAAACTGCTCACTCAGTTTACATTGCTAGAATAAAGCAAGCCCTCAGCTGCACAACGTAAAACTTATAAGGCAGCAGGGATCAAACAATGTTGTGAGAGAAACTGCATAGTGCAATGCATTCTTTGCAAATTCTTTTTTCTCAGCAAGTTTTCCACTTACTGGCTTATGTTCAAATTGTATCTCAAATTTAAACATTCTGCACCAATCTGTGATTGCAACCAATTTTATCACATAGGTTAAATCAGTGGTTCCCATCAAGCAGGGGCACATCCAGGGGGTCTTTTCAGCTGTCATGACAGACCCCTTTGTGCCATAGGTATTTAGCATTAACACCGATCAAATATCGAATGTTGTCACTGCAGGTCTCTAATGTGGGTGTTTTGGAACAGCCAACAGCATTTCCCTTCTAACGTTACAGTGTCATTATGAAATCACATCCCTGCTTTGTCTACATAGTGCTTGTGAAATGACATGAAATTTAACTAGTGAAAGCTATGTTACAATAATCAATTTTAACAATAGACTTCGCACCAAAAAGGCTGACAAGCTTGTATTTTTGTACAAGCTTCTTAACACTTTGAGAACCGGGGTACGATATATTCGTACTTTGATTTCAGTCTAAAACAGCAGTTTTTGGTTGCCTTACCAACGCCCTAGCTCCTACGCCGATTGCGCTAGAGAGCTGTTCAAGGGCTCAAACGGATCGGCCAGCCTAGTAAATTACACTTGAAAAAAAATTTTTTGTTTGGGTGGTGCGGATTTTTTGTGACTGACGTCATAAATGAAGTAGTTTTAGGGTCATTTTGGCTCATGTTGCCTGGCCTAGGGCCCAACTACTAGGCCAAAGTGTTTTGCTGAAGTTTTCATTGGAAACTCGGCTCGAGTCCGAGTCTTTTGAGCCTTTGATCGACTTTCTAGCATTTCTGGTTCAAAAGTTATGATCTAAAATAAACAAATTAATTAATTATCTAATTAGCTAATTAGTCAAATATTTTTACTAACTAACATCACAAC
>Ga0210059_1007931_pt1 | contig 16844 bp, 14 predicted proteins | sample Ectturendosymbi2_FD_188042 | JGI IMG/M metagenome (GOLD analysis project Ga0210059, IMG submission 188042) | Ecteinascidia turbinata endosymbiont from Florida, USA - Sample 2 (SPAdes) (version 2) | ecosystem: Host-associated > Tunicates > Ascidians > Unclassified | place: Key West, Florida...
TACAATGAAGCTAATTTTTAGTTATTTCTTGTTCCAAACACAATTTCTTTGATGTTGGGACAGTTCGTCAATTCTTCCTTTCTTGTCTCAGTGAGACAAATGTAACCTCACAAGCTTTTCAACAATTTTCAGGTTTGAAGATTTTTTCTGAATGCTTCCACGGGTCACTGAAAACGTTGTGGTAGGCCATATGCGGCCCGTGGGCCTGTAGCTGGGCTACACTGGCTTAAGATTTAGGATTTTGTGATTTATATTTAATGTTGCATAGTTAGCAATCTTTTTTTATTGAACAATCGAAATTTTTACACTTATGCCAAGTATAAACTTGTGTATCATCAAGTAAGCAATGGACATTATTTTTGTCTAAACAGAAATAGTAGAACTTCATCAAATAAGCAGTAAATATTAATGTTTCTTATGTTCTGAACAGTGTTTGTGAGTGAAAATGTCTGTTTAATTATTTTGCAAGGATACATTTATCTTTGATATTCTGGAACATTGCATGATAATTGTCCAAGTTTTGTTGATTTTGGTATTCATGGGATTGGTCTTGTTAGCCTCCTTTTGATGACTATGCTTTTAAGTGGAACTTCTTAAACATTTATGGTCATCGACCCCTAATACATCCTAATTAAAGTTATGCACCCCTCAAGAAATGTTGCAATAAATTTGAAATTAAATCGGTCTTAATCATTGTAGTAATAACCAAAATTCGTACAAAGCCTAATAACCCTTCTGAAATGTCAGAGCAAAGCCTGTTAACCCTTTACATCACATTCATGGACCCCTTGGCTTCAATCTTATTCATAAGCCCCAGGTTAAAAACCCATGCTTAAAGCAAAGTTACATACCCAATAATGGTGTTGGTGTTTTCATTAATTTTCATGGTATTTAGCATGTTGTTCTTATTAAATGTTGCTTCATGTTCATTGTGATTTTTTAATCAAAGACCATACTTTCATAGATTTTATACATTTCTGCAACCTCTGATAAGTTTTTGTTAATCCAGTTATAAGCGTTGAATATATCACTATGAATACTTTGTGTAGGTGGTGCCTTTTGCATTCCGCTTATAAAGGCGTGTGTGATTGGAGAAAATGCAGTTGATATGGCTGTTTCCTCAACACCACCTCAAGCATTCAAAAATGACAAAGCTTTTACTGGAAAACGACTTTTGTTGCTTCTTGCCTGTGCTGCAGGCTTACAGGTGAGATTTCATTAATTAGTTCTACAATGTTAAACATAGACTTGGATCATCAGCAAGTAACTGCAATACCACAACATGTCAACATGGTTGACTAAGTATGCTGGAGAAAGTATGAAGTGTCCTCACTTTTTTGTCTTTACCCAGCTGCGTCCAGTGTACACTGTTGAAATCACTTTGTGCCCAACTTTATCCTGATGCTTTTCATCAACCCAAATTCAATCTGCTTTTGTGTTCAGCATCTTTTCAATTCAACTAAAAACCACACATACCTTGCTGTTATGTATTTAGGTATCAACTACGCACTATTCAACGTTGGGTACTTGTGGTTAATTTTGTAGTGGTATCTACAAAAAGTTTGGAATGTGAATGTAACCAACTAGGACCATCTCCCATCACTGAGAATTCTACTTTTTCTATAAAATTTATGTTTTCCTCACTTGTTTTATCTGTTATTTTTTGCAATATTTCTTACAAATCCTCTCAACAACAGCCACAGAATTGCCAAACATCTGTCAGAAAAAAGCAGTGTATCATTTTCAGTTCTTAGGCCTCAGCAAAAATTTTACGACATTCGCTACAATTGTCAACTAAACCTGTCACTACAAGAGCAACCACTGCTACCCGCGCTGGATGTGTTCGGCATGGGATGGGTCATAAAATGCCCTTTTCAGGGCATGGCAAAGATGCACAACCCAACATACTCCAGCTGAACACCAAGAGGCTGACTGCAAACAAGATCTTTGTCATTGAGCAGCTAGCCGATAAGAACAAGACTTTCATCATCGTCCTACAGGAGACCCACTGCAGACAAGCGCATGATTCCCAACTTTTCACTAGCTGTGTCAGTCCTGAGCAGGAACCATGGGCTGGCCACATTTGTCCATGAGTGGTTGGAATGGTCACTGGTCGATCATTCTCCAAAACAATCAGAGACTGAGTGGTTGTGCGTAGATGTCGCTGGATACAAGATCATCAATGTCTACAAACCTCCACACTCGCGATTCACACCAACGGCCATCCTGACATTCCCACACCCCAGTCTGTATGTTGGCGACTTCAACTGCCAATATGTCAACTGGGGATACAACGAAACATCTGAGGATGAGAGCCTGGACTCCTGCACAACATCCAACAACCTTGGACTGTTGTATAGTGTTTCCAACCCAGGTTTTCCTGAACCCAAAACCTGTTTTTTTGGCTATTTTCTATGACCCAAAACCCTTTTTTTTTTCAACTATCAAACCCGGGTATTTTTAAAAACCTGGGATTGCTGCTGCATTCAAATATTAGTAATTCTGATAACATTGAAGTTGCAGATTAGCGCATGTAATGGCCAAATTAACACATTTGAACTTGCAACTATTTTTATGAGGCACAAAGTGGGGTTTTGCTTGGTGACTATCGTACGTGCATTGTTGGTCCGTTTATATTTTGTTAAATTGACCTATTTAGACGAATCGTGATGTCATATAGCATATGATAAGTGTCTATGCGAACTTTAGTCTTTTCGCTATCCTAATTAACTCTTTGGCATCCGGCTGCTTTCGGGGATTTTCGAAAAAAAATGCCTAAACACACGTGGCTTTGCCCAAGAATTTCTCCGGTCCGGTATGCTCTACAGACACAGTAAAATTCTCAAAAGATGCGGCAAGTCTTCTAGTCTGCACTCGAAAAAAAAATTGCTTGGGGGTGCAGGTTTTTTGTGAGTGACATCATAAGTGAAGGACTTTTAGGCCACCTTGGCCCACTTTGCCTGGCTCTGGGCGCCAACTTTTAGGTGGTAGTATTTTGCTGAAGTTTTCACTAGAAACTAGGCTACAATCTGAGTCTTTTGATGCTTTGGATGACCTGCTGGGGTTTCGGGTTCAAAACTTGTGATGTAAGTTAGTACAAATATTTGACTAATTAGCTAATTAGATAATTAATTAATTTGTTTATTTTATATATAACTTTTGAACCAGAAACGCTAGAAAATCGATCAAAGGTTCAAAAGACTCAGACTCGAGCCTAATTTCCAATGAAAACTTCAGCGAAACACTTTAGCCTAGCGGTTGGGCCTTGGGCCAGGCAACATGAGCCAAAATGACCCCAAAACTACTTCACTTATGACGTTACTCACAAAAAATCCGCACCCCCCAACCAAAAAATTTTTTTTCGAGTGCAATCTACTAGACTGGCTGATCTGTTTGAGCCCTTGAACAGCTCTCTAGCGCAATCGGCAGAGGAGCTAGGGCGTTGGTAAGGCAACCAAAAACTGCTGTTTTTTAGGCCGAAATCAAAGTATGAATATATCGTACGTCGGTTCTCAAAGTGTTAAATAACTACCATGTGAGATAGTTCTTCAAAGGTATGCCGTAGTGTCGTGGTTACTAGTTAGTTAATTTATAAGCTGCCATGTGTTAGTTCATATACAAGCTGTGATTCATTACAAAATTGATTCGTTCCTTTTCAGTTTGCAATAACTTTCTACAATATATTTGGCTTTCCTTTAAAAGTGACTTTAAGTAGATTTTTAATCATACATATTCAGTTTAAAGACGTTACCAATCAAATAAAATCAAATGCTTAGAGTCATTTCTTTTGAAACAAGGCTCAAACAACACCAAAGCGCAATTTGTGCTCCGTTAGACAAATGCAGGTGGTTCAAGCACTGAAAGTTTAATCAACCATTTGAAATCAAAGCACAGAATCCATGTAATCCTTGAGAGTGAAGACCACGAAACTATTCCGGCACAGGAAGAGATCCAATCACAAATTGTGAAAAAGGAAATGAGTCTTTTTGAGGCTAAAAAGAAGAGGTTAAATAACCTTGAAAAACTGTTCCATGCCTTAATTACAATCCAACTAAAACTTGTAGAACTAGATAGGACTTTTTCAGCCACGGGACTATTTGTCACAAAACTCAAACAGAATATTTCACAGTGATATTGAGTTTTATCGCTTCTGGGTTTTCCCAGGTTTCTTTTCTCAACCTGGGTTTCCCAGGTTTCTTTTCTCAGCTACCCAAAACCCGGGTTTAAAAATTTTGCCCTGAATTGGAAACACTACTCTTGTATCACCCAAAGGAAACAGCCAGCTTCTCACACTGATGGAGCATCAGCACCAATCCTCACCTGGCCTTCATGAGCTTCCGCCAGGACAGCCAACTGCCAGTCAGACGTGTTCTTGGAAAGTTCTCGTGGTGACAACATTGGCCTTCTCTCATAACGCCACCAAAGCTCAAGGTTCCTGCCCACAGTGATCTCATGAAGCGTTGGAACTTCTGCAAGGCTGATTGGAAGTGCTTTTGCCTTCTCACAGATGAATCCGTTGAGAGATTGCCACCTCCGGACACACCAGACATTGAGAGGGTATACCAGCATTTTTGCGAGAGCCTATTACTTGCGGCCAAACAATGCATCCCACATGGCCGTCGGAAGAACTATGTGCCATGCTGGGACAAAGAGTGCGAGACCCTCTATCGCTCCTTCACCCAAGCACTAGTGGGGACTGACTCTGATAGAGCCGCTTCATCCCTACCATCTAAACTCGGGCAGGAGAAGCAAGAGCAATGGGAGGAAGCTGTAAATTCCATCAACTTCTCACACTCTAGCCACAAGGCGTGGAAAACCATTAACAAATTTATTGGGAGGTCTGGACATTCCTTTCGCCAGTGGCACCTCCCGGCAAACTCCATCACCTCGCAACTTGTAAAGAATGGGGCACACAGGACTGGGATCACAAGTTCACCAGGCTCGTCAACAAGCAGCTGTCCGACCTATGGAAGATTCCAACACCTGAGTGTCATAGTATCTCTGAACCCTTTAGGCCAGAGGAGCTTGCTGCTGCCCTCAAACACCTGAAGCAAAGAAAGTCTCTGGGACTGGATTCCATCTTCCATCATGCTGACGATCTAGCAATCATGCATGCTGATGGAGACTGGCAGGCAGTGGAAGGGGTGCTGACCAAGGACATGGCAACTGAAGGTGAGTACCTCCAGACTTGGAAGCTAAAGCTCAGAACTGCAAAAACGTTGTCTGCAGCGTTCCATCTTAACAACAAGGAAGCTAAATGTGAGCTGAAAGTCAAATACAACAACGAAATCCTGCCCTTCTGCTCCGAGCCCAAATATCTCGGAGTAACGTTGGACAGGTTGCTCACGTCACATATCACCCACACCTTGAGTCACTTCATAAGAAGCTGACATCACGCTCCTGAGGCGGTTTGCTGGCTCCGGATGGGGTTTTGGAACAACAACACTGCAAATAGCCATCCTAGCTCTGGTGCATTCAACTGCAGAGTACTGTGCACCTGTCTGGTGCTGCAGTGCTCATACCCGCCTCATCAACTCCGCCATCAACAACGCTTTGCGAATTGCGACTGGATGCCTGCACCAGCGGACAACCTTCCAACCCTCGCAGGCATCCAACCTGCTGGGCTTCGTCGCAATGGAGCCGCACTGTCTCTAGCATGTCGTGCCATGGAGTGAGGACATCTGTTCCACTCAGTGCTTACCCGTCCATCAAGTGCAAACGCACAGCGCCTCAAATCGAGACACCCATTTGTACCTGCTGCACAACATCTCATCAGTTTTTCTGGCCACAACAACATACGTGCGGCGTAGTGGGTGGATTACCAATGGAATGTGGAGTGGTTGGACAACCCCACAAGACTCCGCATTTTCATCCCCGACACTGGCACCCACACCCCGGAATGCCCTCCCAAGAAGAGCCTGTGTCTGGCTTAACCGTCTCCACACCAGTGTCGGACGTTTCCGCTCCTGCTTGTACAAATGGGGTACAGCCTCCTTTGCAGCCTGAGTGTGGCGCAGAAGAACAAACCGTCGACCATGTTGTCCTCGAATGTCCAATCCATCAACCTCCCCATTGACTACATGACCTGACGGATCTGGACGATGAGACAACCAAATGGCTGCTCAACATCTGCCGATGCCAAGATCTAGTGCGGCCAAGCAGTGGTTTGAACAACTGGCTCAAAAGAAGAAGCGAAAATTTTTGTATTTTAGGGTGGAACTCATTATATTAGTAAAAACATGTCTTTCCACGATGTAACAATAAGAATGACATAGCGTATGTATTGCTATGCTCAAAAACTGATAGGGTTCCTCACACATTAGCTTCAAGCTGCCCACATAAAAGAATATGATATGTAGATAGCATTGTTGTGCCTTAACAGTCTGTTCGTTCTTCTAGCATAGCATGGAGTTAATGGCAGCAACCTGGTAATGAAATGTAAAATTTGTGTTTTTTGGCATTTTCAGCCTTGGTGGGAGCCCATTTAACTTTTGGTCAACTTGTTTCAAGCACTAGTCTGCATGATAAACAGCCAATGAAAACTTTATGACAAGTCCATACAAATGGGACTGAGAAGTTTTCAGAATAGTTCTTAATTTCTTATTGCGTCAGTCAAGTAGTTTAAATGTATACAAATAGGGTTGAAAACTTTCCAAGATAGTTGTTATTACTTTGAATATTGTTTGGGATAAAACTGCATTCACATTGTGCATTGTAAAATACGTGCACGTTTTTTCATATTAAGCATTGTCGTGAAATTTGTTAATTATACTGTGTAAGTAGAAATTTCTGGTGGTGTTTTTTCAGGTTTGTCAGTCAAAAACCTAACCCCCAGTAGTGAATGATATGCTCAGTGATGAGGCGCCACCCCACTATGACCCTGTCCACCACCACCCAAAATCTTGCGTAGATTGTGAAGCGATTTCACTTGCATTTTGTACAAAAAATTATGTTGACATGTTGGGTGTGAAATCTGTGATATTATATATATTTTCTTGGATTATTTTTGATAGATATCCTATTTAACATGGGGTGTGATACAAGAAAGAATCATGACTTTGGAGTATGGAAAATCAGGAGACATTTCAGGAGAGAAGTTTTCCAATTCTCAATTCCTTGTGTTTGTGAATAGGTTGGTTTTATGTGGAATAATGTTTTATTTTAACTGTGATGTGTACTGGCTTTTTCATTCCTATTAACCTCCTAAACCTCCTAATAGCATTTGTTGAAAGTTAAAGTTCTTGTTGCCAGGGATATGAAGGATTGTGACAACCAGTCATACTGGTTAAAGGAATGTATATAACAGGGGTGGCCAAACCGTGGCTCTTTGAGCTTTCCTAAAATTAGATATTTGCTTTTTACTATTTATTTCCATTTCAAAATGTAGAAATATTGTAAAATGGTACTGGTAGCTAGTGCGCCATATGGTATTACTTTTATAAGTAGTTCCAAAAAGAATTTTGTGTCACAGAAGCGTAGATTGTAAATAAATTCTTTTTTTTTTTTAGATTTTTGCATTGTGGCTCTTTGTAATTTGGGTTTTACAATATGTGGCTCATACATAGAGCAGGTTTAGCCACCCCTGGTATGTAATGTCTTCACATATATCAGACTGACAATAAAAAGCTCTATGTTTTCTATAGGCTTTAGACTAGAGGAATCAGCTGACTGGGCTCTGCTTTCATCTTTTTGCGATGATTCAAACTTGCGCATATCTGTATTCAAGTAACTTCACTCCACAAGTGAAAGAAGCAAGAAATCAATCACAAATTTTTAATAGGAAATCGATTTCACGTAACCTATGCATTGTCAGTCCTATCATCTGCAAGCAATGCTAACAGGTGTGAAACGTAGAAAAGCCAACACAAGTTCAGAGAAAGTAAACAACCTCAAGACTGCAATGAAAAAACTGTGCAGACCCAACCGTGACAAATAAAACAAAACCAAAACATCTTGCTAAACTACATGCAAAGACTGAAGCCTTAAAACTTACTGCATAAATGACAAAAACTTACTAAAACTCAAGGCAACTAACAATTGACACCAAAGCAAAAGTCGCTTTCTGATAAAAGTAACACTTCGCAGAGCGAAAGCCGACTTCGGAAAGAAGACTTGACGAATCTTTTGAGGGTTCAAACAGCTCTCTAGCCCAATCGGCAGAGGGGCTATGGTGTTGGTAAAGCAACCGAAAACTGGTGGTTTTAGGCCGATTTCCAGGCCGGGCCATCAAGGTGTTAAAGGAAAATGGCATTTGATGAGCTGTGGGTCATATAGAGGAGTAAAATTACTGGAACATGCTATAAAGATTGTGGAAAGAGTTCTAGAGAGTCAAATAAGAATGTTGCTATACCTGGACAATATGCAATTTAGATTTATGCTAGGAATGGGGATGACTGATGTTTTGTTTATCTTAAGAAGGATACAAGAGGGTATCATGATAAGGGAAACACCTGTGCTCTGTACATGCGTGTTGTGGATCTAGAGAAACCATTCAATTGTGTCTCAAGGAAGGTAATGGATAGGGATGGACATTTAAGAATAGTTCACTATTCCAGAATAGCTAAATCAAATCCAGAATATGGAATCCTACGCTGTTTTTTTCCTACAATGCGTTCCACCTGAAAACTACTTGGAAGCCCATACAACACACATTTCTAAATCTGGTACTGGCAATGAATATCAAAGAATTTATTACACACAAGCAACATTTTCTTGCAACAGAAGTTTAATGCAGTGGAATATCTAGCCTGATAAAAGGGGTTCTGTTGCAGAAGGGCAGCTTTTTATGATATTTTTCAGAGTAAAACCAGATTTTCTATAGGTGCACTTTAACACTTTGGCATCCAGCCGCTTATGGGGATTTCCGAGAAAAAAACACTGAAATGCACGTGGCTTTGCGCAGGAATTTCTCTGGTCCGGTAAGCGCTACCGACCCGTTCAATGTCTCAAAAGACGCGGCATATCTTGTAGCTTGCACTCAAAAAAATCTTTTGGTTGGGGGGTGCGTATTTTTTGTGACGTCATAAGTAGAGGACTTTTAGGCCACCTTGGCCTACTTCACTTGGTCCTGGGCTCAAACCTTTAGATGGCAGTATTTCGCTGTAATTTTTATTGGAAACTAGGCTACAATCCGAGTTTTTTTATACTTTGGATGACTGGCCGGGGTTTCAGGTTCAAAAGTTATGATCTAAAGTAATAAAAATATGTGACTAATTACCTAATTAGAATTAATTAATTTGTTTATTTCAGATCATAACGTTTGACCCAGAAACGTCAGAAAGTTGATCAAAGGCTCAAAAGACTCGGACTCAAGTTTAGTTTCCCATAAGAGCCAAAATGACCCCAAAACTACTTCACTTATGACGTCACTCACAAAAAATCTGCAATCCCCAAACAAAAAAATTGTTTTGAGTGCAGACTAGAAGACTGGCTGATCCGTTTAAGCCCTTGAACAGCTCTCTAGCGCAATCGGTGGAGGAGCTATGGTGTTGGTAAGGCAACCGAAAGCTGGCCAAAAATCTAGGTAGGAATATATTGTACGCCAGCTCTCAAAGTGTTAAGACTCAATCAAGCTTGGCTAGCAGCCTAGCGTAACTACTAGCATTGTCAAAACACTCAGGGAAAGATCTCCGGGTTACCAATATTTTTTGTCATGCATTTATTACATCACAATCACTTTTTGTTCCTTTGAATATGGTACTGAAAAGAATGTAGCTTGTTGAGCATTCAGCAAATATTAGCCATACAGTAAGGAATCTGTGTATCCATATGTGCATACACTTATAAAATTGATGCTGAAAATTAGCTGCACAACTGCATCTGTGGAGTGCTCTATATACAAATTGTTAAGATCACACTTGTGAAATTATTGCAAAAAAAATGCTTAAGTAAAATTGCTCAGATGACTTCCATTGTGATGTAAAAATGAATTTGAGAGCGAAGTATAAGATTTCTTGCACAGCAAACAATGTTTTTAACTTTTCATTCCCATGAAGCAGTTTTTGAAATATAGTGCTTGACTGGTATTTTGTTCAGACAATACAATGAAAATTTTTGAGGTTGGCTGTTGTGCCATACAATATGAGAAATTCATTGTAAAAGATATAGCTTCAGTGGGAACTAACCAGCATTACTTGGACGTGACATTGAAGTAGGTATAAACCTTAATCCTATCATAACCCAGCAAGTGTAAACAGCACATGGGCCTAAACTGCAAAACAATCATGATTTATGACTGTGTCCTTTGCCATGAAGCATAATATTACAGAATAGCTCTGCTTGTGCCTGACTGTGCATAACTTCTAACAGCTTTCATAGCATTTGGCACTAACCGAGTAGCAGACGCTGAAACATCTGAAACATGTGCATGTTTTGGAAAATTTTTTGACAAGGCAACAATGTGATTGTAATATCGTATATACCAGTGATAGGCAATTAGCAGCCCACGGCCACATGTGGACTGCCACAGCATTTTCAGTTGCCCGCACACGCATTCAACCAAAATCTTTAAAGATGAAGTTGTAGAAAAGGGGGTTTGGTTACAATTGTCTCATTGAATTGCTTGCGCTGGACAAAGTGTACTTATCCAAGAACAGATATACTAAAACCTTGTACGTGTACCGTTCATGTTTTGTTTCATTTATTTTATTATCAAATTAGAGGTTACGGCCCTCTGGTAAACATGGCGTCTGAGCCAAAATAATTGCCCACCCCTGGTATGTACTTTTAATAGGAATACACTGAGTTAGGGCAGCATATGTCTCAGCAAGTAAGCATGTCAACCTGTGACCCCACTTCAATTTGAAAGAAACTATTGATCCTTTAAAAAAATGGAAAGTTATACTGAGTTTAAATTTGTCATGCATGTCCCTGAAGACAAGTTGTTGTATAGTATTAATTGGCAGAGAATGCCATATATTGGTATATATGTCCATATATTGCTTGGTAGTTCACCCTGCACATGGCATGATATTGAGCAGACAGAAAACTTTGAAGACTACTTGCCTCATAAGCTTTTTTTTACACATTTTGCACAATATATGGACATTTTCTGTGATTGAGGCATTAAAGGATGTGTCAGATTTTCTAAGAATGATACTATGAACCAATACTTGTATTTTGGTCTACTACGTCCTTTATTGATCAACTGCTGTTTTTGATTGTTGATATATGTGCATGTGCAAATATTCATCACTGAATTAATTAACAAACAACATACTTGTTTTCTTTTCAGGTTGTTGGCCTTTTGTGTTGCTGGCATTTATATCTCGATAATAAAGCAACGAAAACATGGATGCCCACTGTACAAGTTCTCTTTTTGTTCCTTTTCAAATATTATGAGCAGCTGGTTTCAGTATGAAGCTCTGAAGTTTGTGTCCTTTCCTACTCAGGTGTGAAAGATACTGATCGTTTTGCTCTCTGGATCAGGAAGTACTACTATGTACATTAAAAAGTGTTCCTAGTTTTTGTCTGAAAAATCAACCAAGGTACAAATTACTAGCGAGCGATTTAGCTTGCTATCTCACTTCACCCAAACTGGCATAATTCGGTCAGGCCTGAGGAAAACGTGGTGTTATTGGAGAAAATGTGCCTTTGTATAAAGTGTTTTTATCTTTTTGTTCTTTTATGCTATAAACTAATATTTACTTGATAATAACAGCAGGTTGTTATAAAAACAATCAGACCTGTGGCTCATGAAAATATTTGAGATCATAAAAAACACAGTAAACCTTGCTTAATCTGGATCTTTGTCTAATCCACATGAAATTGGACGTACAAATGATTTTTAATGTTTTTCTGAAAGTTTTGGATTTTTCAGATTATTTTATTCGCATCTTAGCCAATTTTGAATGAGTCTTTTGTATCTCGAATCCAGATTTTCTTTCTTCACAACAGTATATTCGTGCACTATATTCCACATTGCAGTTACATGGTTACTTATCATAACTGGGGTTTCCGTGCGGTATTGAAAAAGTATTGAATTGTGAAATCGGTTCTCAAGACCTTGAAAAACTACTGAATTTTGCCTAAATGTAGATATAGTATTGAAAAAGTATGGAAATTCCAAATTCATCCATTTCTTTAACAAATTTTGTTCTTTACCGCTGATGACAGTTTTGCAGACTTTGTTTTTAGCATTGTGTTCCATGAATAAAATTTTGGAAAACTGAAAGTAAGTGATAGTATTAAAGTCTTAGTTTAGTATTGAAAAGGTACTGAAAAAGTATGGAAAATCTTTTTTGAAAATGTGTGAGAACCCTGAAACAACTGCTTACTGTTAGATACTTGCCTACTACACTGTGCTTTGCAACATTGTGACATCGTAATCGCTCGTCGAACTAAACGCTATTATACTGCACGTATGATGTAACAGTCAGTTATTATGTTTGTTGCCTGATGCTTTTCGGATAATACATAAGGATAGAAAAATTTGTTGCAGAGTCTTTAGGGTAAACTCGAGGGTGTACTTATGGAACACTTGCTTGGATCAACTGCGATAGTCCAAAATATCTAGTTTCTTAGTTTGACATGTCAGTGTAAATAAATACAGTCATACTGTATCAATAAATATGCTTTGTTTAAAATAATTCTATCATCATTAGGACGCTAACATGTTCAATTAAGGTGATTTTATTGATATCCTACTATCGAGAACTAAAGAACATTAGACTGAAAACAAACGTCTTTGGATAATCCATATCTACGCCTATATCGGATGAATTTGTCTGTCAAATCCAATCCGGATGAACTGATGTTTACTGTGCTTTCACGAGAAGTTAAGGACTATTTGGGTTCTTGCAGAGACAGTGATAAGTCGACAAGGAAAACATTTACTTGTGCACTTCTAAGTGCAGAACATCTCCACACCAATGCAACTATCTTCCAACAATGTGAAAATGTTATTATGTTATGCTTTGTTGTTGTGAAGGTATTGGGAAAAGCATGTAAAGTGATACCGGTGATGCTGATGGGCAAGGTGGTCTCTGGCAATGTTTATGAAGTATATGAGTGGATCACTGCTGGAATGCTGTCGTTTGGAATCAGTCTTTTTCTTCTGTCACAAGGTCAAGCGCATGACACAACTAGCCATACCGACAACACCTACTCCCCTCTTGTCATGTTACTGTCAGGGCTGCTGTTGATGTTGGGCTATATGACTTTTGATAGTTTTACGTCTAATTGGCAGGTAGGTTGGATTACATGTTTTCCGTATCTTATATTGCCATGCAATTTAGTTGGCATTGTATACTAAAGCTTGTTTTCTTTGTAAGTAATAGCTTACCTGTAAATAACAAACAAAATAAAAATAATCCACTATCTTTGCAGTAGGAATTAAGCTTTATTTGTAGCCAAGGATCTTACAATTTCTTTGGTCACAGGGAGAATTATTCAAAGTTCACAAAATGTCCTCCGTGCAAATGATGTTTGGAGTTAATCTGTTTTCCTGCATTTTCACCGCTTGTTCGTTGCTTGAGCAAGGTGGTTTTACTGAAGCTGTGCGGTTTATGCTGAAGCATTGGGATTTCGGATTACACGCGGCCTTTTTGTCTGTAAGTCAACAGCGCTCTGCTTTTTTTATTTTAGCAGTGGCACATTTTGTTCAGCTGCAAATCTATAGTTAGAGAAGTGCTAAGTTTGGGGCTTATAAACAAATGTTAGCAGATTGTGACTTCGTGTGTTTTTGGGGAAAGAACCAATCTATTTTACAATGAAACGTTATTTGATGCAAAGCTTATTTTGAGAAGTTTTTATCCCTTTTTTTTTCAGTTGTTCTTGCGATTGTGTCTACAAACCGTTCCACCTTAGTTTGTCGTATTAGACGAGAGTGCACATGCCAGTATGTTGAAAACAAAAATGTATAGGCTCTTCCTCCGTGAAAAGAGAGGAGACGGTGCAAAATTGTTCTTTTGTTTGTTTGTTTCATTAAAGTGCATATTATGCAGTATTGCCTCCGTTGTACAGTGTTGCCGTTTTCAGTGTACATTCGTTCGATTGTGTAGGTGTGTTCGGCAGTTGGACAGCTCTTTATCTTCTACACAATAGCGGAATTTGGACCAGTCGTGTTCACAGTCATCATGACTCTGCGCCAGGCCTTTGCAATACTCCTCTCCTGTCTCATATACGGTCACCCGCTTGGTTTCGTTGGCTTCATAGGAATTTTAGTCGTCTTCTTGGCTTTGTTTTTGCGCGTTTACGCCCGAAGTCGAAAGTCATCCTTCAAAAAGCCAGCAAGTTCATCTGGCAGTACAACGAAGGTTTGATTTGTGCTATTAAGTCAACACACATTTTATTTCGGCTTCTGTTTGTTTGTGTATTTGCGGTAATCGTCAAACGATCGGCAAGTTTCGGAAAATGTCTCTTTGCTTTGTTATTTTTCTTGAAAAAGGTGGCGCTGTATCTGCAAAAAATCATTCTATGGTTACAAACATCAATAGCTTCTTCTGTCAATGAAAAAGCATTGTTCTCCATCCTAGCACTATTTTTCCATCAGTTCTATTTGGAAGCACTGTTTTACTTTAGGAAGGAGCGCATTCATCAACACTGAAAGCATTTGTGCGTTATGCAGCTCTGACACCTACTTTATTTATTAGAAGCGTATATAGTTAGACTAATCAGGCAAAATAATCATTTATTCGTACTCAAGTAATACACGATCACGGACTCGTGTGCTGCGTTTTTTTATCTTCTACGTACGTTTGCATTCGACACGAACTTCTTCTTGTTGCTTGTCCGTTGGTCGCGTGTCTTTTTACTTCTTGCGCCAACACCTGCGTCATGCTCGTACTTTTACGAAGCGCATTTGTGGTAATTTTTACAAAGCATTCCTTCCAAGAAGGCACAAGTACGACAAGTCTCAGGAGTCGCTTGAACAAGTTACAATGCCGATAAATTTGCAGTAAACAAACAGAATTGGTTTTTATGTTTCAGTCGGATAAAATATAACTGTCATGAGAATTTTTGCCACGTAAGCTTTAACATCAATTTCTACCTAAAATTGTTTTTAAAGAATGATGTAGCTGCAAGGTCTTCACTCTCTTAATGCGTTCTTTTCAACTGCTTTTGCCGTAAATAAATGAAACAATGTGGAGCTGTGGTCAATTCACGACACGCCATTCCGGTATGGTTCGTTGTGAACAACTTTGGTTTAAAGTTCCGCCGTCATGAACGCTGATTTTTCGATTCTAGACTCAGCTGTTGCTTGCGATGCACAGTAGCAGCAATAACGGAAGCTTTGTGTGGAAAAGCAGTTCTCTGCGCCGGTCTGCCAGCGGCTGTTCTTGCAACACTTGAGTGCGATTTTGCGCACGTGGTTTTTGTGCGTAGTTTACAAACTTTCGTCACATGTTTGTTTCGGAAAACTTCTTAGTTCCTTAGTGTGTTGTACGCAAGTTGTATTTTGTGACATATGTTGGCTACAACTGCAAGGATTTTGCTTTGTTACTTTGTATCTGCTTTTACCTGTTTCACAAACCCCAAATAATGCCAGACGTCAGCGTTAGTGTTAAATCTTTGAATAGTCGTCACCAGGCCCATAACCAGCTTGGGACACCAGGAGGGGGGAAGAGTTTTCTGTGAGGGGCCCAAATTTTTTGAACTATTACCGATATTTTCAAACTATATCCAACTCATTTTTCCATGAGGGGCGAAAATTTTTAGGGGGTGCTTCTCAGATTTGTCAGATTCCTCTCGGGGCGACCGTTAATGTAAGTTGCCACTTGTTTCTGCAGCAACATTGATTCCGAGCGAGGACTTGTTTTTCGATAGAAACTATCCCGAACTGCATATTTTTTTATGTATTTAATAAAAACCTAACATTACGAATCAAACGAATGTTGATTCATCTGTGCCATGTTAACCGGGGTTTGGTTTTCACAAACTCGTGTTGTAGCTCTGTGAACGTAATTTGAGAAGCTTTTCTTGTTTTTTGTGTGTGCAAAACTGGTGCTTTTTACGACAAAATCCTACTTGAAAAATATAATAGCATCTAAATTTTTTGCTTTTCTAAAGGCTCAGAATTGACACTTCGGCAGCTTTATTAACAGGTGGTGCAAGCTACGCATATTTGCTGGAAAATAATTTTGTGTCAAGCCGCGTATCTATTGCCTAAATGAATGTTCCCAACGCTATAGTAGCTTGGATTAACAGTGCTAGAATGTGTGCAACGTCATGCTTTGCTGTATTATACATGGCAAGCAGCAAATGCTATCAACATACGACGCAGAAGCTACCTCAAGTAAATGACTGGACTCCGTGGCATGCCTTACCACTGCTTTTTTGGGATTAATATTGCGTTCTGGTATGTACGATTAAACAGTAGGTGTCCCGAAACGTGAACCCAGTTTATATACTCGTGTATATAAATGTTTTTCTCAATAGATTACATGTCTTCGTGATACGGAAATGACTTATAAGTTGCCACTGGTACTGTCTGATATTGTGAATGTGTATGCTTGTATCCACCAATTTTGGTACAATGTCTTGGTACTAAATTATTCATGCCATTTTGAACTGTGCAACTCCGTTTACGAAGCTTCTGCTACATTGCATGCGCGGTGAAGTTTATGCTGCAGTTTGCTTATTACCTTTAGCTGTGTATCACAGTTGATGCGTTTTATTGTTGTATTTAATGGTTGTATTATTAATAGAAAAATATTTACCGCTTTTAAAAATAATGACATCCTGCACAACTGAGGTGTGTAAATTCCAGGCTTCCGAAACTGAGGTCTGTGACGACCGCACAGATCGCACAATACGGCCCTGGCCATGAGCGTCGGAAGGATTTTTTCCATGGGGGGCCGCTAGGGTATTTCTCCAAAATTTTTCTGTGGGGGGCCAAAAGAAAA
>Ga0210059_1007933_pt1 | contig 16838 bp, 10 predicted proteins | sample Ectturendosymbi2_FD_188042 | JGI IMG/M metagenome (GOLD analysis project Ga0210059, IMG submission 188042) | Ecteinascidia turbinata endosymbiont from Florida, USA - Sample 2 (SPAdes) (version 2) | ecosystem: Host-associated > Tunicates > Ascidians > Unclassified | place: Key West, Florida...
GGCCGACCATAATAATGCTTCCTCTTTCCACTCCTCACATTTGCTTACAACAATATAAAATGAGAGAAAATCATGTATCATGCTTATTATAACAATAAGGAATAATAAAGCATCTTGAACATCACAGTCAAATACTCACAAACTGAAAGGGGTCTTGTTTTTAATTCTCGATTATGTATCTTGCTTTCTCTGCTTGTTAGCCACCCTTATCATCATTACTTTTTCTATTTTTTCTGCCTTCTTTACATATGCATATATGTTTGGCTAAATAAATAGCATAATTGGCATATGCTAGGCTGTGGTTCAGCGGGAAATTTTTATTTTTTGTCATTACTTGTGAATCAGTTGGCACCGTGGATTCGATGTGTTTTCCATGGCAACAACAAAGTGCACAGGGATGATAAAGCCCTGAAGCAACTTGGGTTTGCTTTTTTGTCTTACGTAGAGCAAGGTGCTCGTAGTTTGTCAGATTTTTTACAACTGCGGCAGATCTTTTGCAGGTAACCATTGCCTTCGTATTGAAGATTTTTTCTTTCTCTGATAAAAACAAAGTATTAAATGTTTTCGACAGGGATTGTTGGGATGCAGCATGCTGTAACAAGATGGCCGAAGTTCAAGATTACCTGTGTAGTTGACAAGCAGTGAAATGGTGTAGCGCCTTCCCGCTGATTTTATGGCTATATGTATACTTCCTAGATTTGCTATTTTTTATTGTCAAGTTTTTATATTTTCAAGTTTTTCACAATTTCCATATTTTCACGTTAAAGTGACGTTCACAACTGTTCCAAACTTCCGTTTTTTCTGCCACAATTTTTCGTTTTCGCAACACCGCATGCCGGTTAGAAAACGCAGAAAGGCCGTAAAGCCCATAGCAGTACGTCAAAGTATTAACTGATCAGCCACGACGCATTATTTGCTCTCTGTGTAGAACTCTTATGAGCAAAACCTTTCCTCAAGAGAGTTCCGAGGCGTTTTTTGAACTTAAAAAGTCTGCATTACGCAGAACAAAGAGAAATTCACCAGCGTGTTTTAACAGCGTGCTTTGAAAAGCACTTCGAAAAAAAGACATCGTTTTATTTGACTTCACAAAAAAAGAAGGTTTTTGGCACTCTCCCACCTCTTTTGAATAAGCCTATGGGTTTCATAACAAATCTACTGGAAAAACTGTTCAAAGGTAGTGCTTGGCAACGTACTCCCAGCCTCTCGTTGCAGAGATTATACCCTTCGGTTTCACTGGTACATACACATTTTTATTGAATTCACTATAAATTTTAAACGGGTAGAGGGAAAATTGTTTTCTCCATCTCGCAAATAACATAACAACAAAGAAAGCTTAGCCACTGATCTCTTTGAACGGCTGAATTTTGAAAATCATTTTTAAAACTGCTTTTTAAGGAGCTCCTTCTTGCAACACTTCATAAAAAAACAACCTATGCAAAGTCTCGACACTAAGAGTTCGAAACCGAGACCGAAATCCTTCGAGACCGAGACCGAGACGAGACCTGAGACCTTCGAGACCGAGACCAAGTCTCGAGACTCCATCACCGGTGTTTAGTGTAGTGATTGTTGTAAAAAATGTAGGCTACTATGTCTCGCCCAAGTGGTCTTCTCTTATTTTGTACTGCATAGAAGCAAGATACCTTTGGTGCTGACGAAACACGAAACACCAGACATCAGTGAAGTTTTTAGCAATCCGTATCCTGTTCAGTCCTGATATTTATAGACAGAGCAGTACCTGCCACTGTTGCCTGGAATAATATCGCCTGATCATTTTTGATACGATTTTCAGGAAATAAACGTATTTGAGGCTTGAGCATAAAGAGGCAGCAGTTATTTCTTGGAGTGTTTAACGTGAAGTTAGCCTATATAAATGCTTCTTAACCAGGAGAATGGTTCGGCCCAGGGTGATTGAAATTTTTGCAAGGGTGAATGAAAAGAGAGAGGTGAATGGAGGATGAATGAAATTTCTGTTCCGCATTTTTTGCATCCACTGCTAACACGCATTTGTATTGTTTTTTTTACCTAAAACATACCCGCAATCGTGATAAATGGCGAACTTTTAACTTTGAGTCTTGGCAGTTTCACACTCATCACTCCAGAAAAATGCATATTGTATATGGTGCAATTAACTGCGTCTGTTACGTAATGGGGATAGGTTTTACCGAGAGATGCCATGTTTTATTCAATACAGTGCATGGGCGGCGGAAGGATGTTTACCAGAGGGGTCACTAGTGAATATTTCCAAAAGTTTTTCTAGGGGGGGCCAAAAGTAGTTGAATTTGGGTTTCCCACTCGAAACTAAGAAAACAATATTTTTGTGCTAAAAACTTTCAAAATCTTAAGGGTCAAGACTCCCCTGCCCTCCTTCCGATGCCCATGTCGACTGGTGGAATCTCTGTTGCGCTCTGTGCATGAGCGTCCTGCAGCCTGTGGAAAAGTTCTTCTAGAATTGCAGTACTTTCGAAAGTTTCAGACACAAACTCTCATCAGAGTAGCCTTATCAGTCGAATTGCAGACCTAACCGATCGAAGCACGAACAGGTGTAGCTTATTTATGATATTCGTTTGTTACCAGTTTCGCAGTTTGGCATTGGTTCCAACATCTGATATGCGTTTATATCTCAGGTAAGACCTGCAGAATGCATACGAAATACAAAAACGCTTTGTTTTGAAGAGGGTGAATGTGAATATATAGATGAAATCGACCAGGACACGCCAGCTTCACAGTTTAAAGAATCTGTTTTAAAAAGGAAGTTAGCGTCGAGAACAAGTTAACTTTAAAAATCAAATGGTAAAACTGGGATGAAGATTATACAACGTATGGATTTTTTCATCCCAGAAGTGAAGAATCAAGTCATCAGCCGTCTGCGCAATACATGTTTTGCTATTTTGAATATAGCAATCAGTGTTTGGCTCCTGCTGCGGATTAATTTACGAAACAAACACGGCATTCATCAGCAAAGTACCCAAAATTCGTCCAACAACAGCACGCATATTTGTGGAAACAGCAAAATTCTCTCCGTTCATCAGTCGTAAATGACTGCTGGTAAAAAGCCTTTTGTTATAACGCTTGTGCTGATATAAAAGAAAAAACAAATTGCAAAGCTGGGTCTGTCATCAAACCGTATTTGAAGATCGTAGTCAATTTGCTGCATAACAGAAAGCATGCTGTGGATAAAGCAGAGCAAATACCGTGGTCTAACAATGAACACTGGATGTGCTATGATTATTGTCACATCGGCAATTTATTCACAATAGGATAAATGCGAATGCAGCGATCGATGACAGGCTGAACGAAACCGTAAAAGTTTGAGAAGCACTGGTCTATATGCCTAGCTGTCTACATGTAGAAGTTAGACTTCAACTTGATCAACGTATTTTGTGCAGTGGCGATTCTAGAACTTAAAAAGCGGGGGAGCACTGCGGGGACAAGGAAAAAGTAGGGGGGCAACATGAATGCTTATCTTGCATGGTGATTTTTCATTGTTTTGACGATTAAGTTGCTATGATTTATCTTATCAAATCCAACATAAGCTTATGAATATCGTTAAATATGGCCTAGCGTTTTTATTCACTGGAGACACCTAAACACCACTGTAGATGCAATCACACACGTGTACTGCTATGTCGAATATTCTGTGCTAACCATGCAACTTCCACAGCACTACACATGTAAAACTAAACGCCATTTCCCGTACACAATTGTGCCTGCCCCACATGAAAGAAAACAGCTCCACGAAAGTGAATACAATTCACATGGAAGAATTCCATCTTGATACAGAGACAAGTAGGCTGTTGATTCAAAATATTTTTACTACAAAACACATAAAAATAAGCTATCTGCCAACGGATTGGTGACTACTGACTAATCCGTTTTTTTGGTAGCTTATGGGCGTTTTGTGATTGTGGTGTATCCATAACAATGTTATGCAACTACTGTTACGAGTGTAATGCCCATCTGCAACATGGATAGGGTGAGGATTATTCAATGCAGTATGCAGTTAACAGCAGCGAGGTTTCGGCACCAGTTGCATCTAAAGTAGCAAAGCAGCGGCGCAGATATGGCGTTTTGGGCGTATACCTGATAGTAAGATGTAACAGCAGGCGTAAAACGTATTTTGCAGAATATTCCCAACAAAGTCGTTCATTTTAATATTCACACTGAATTTTCATCTGATCCTCAAAAGCTGACTTTTCGACCCTGCGTGGAACGCACTAACTCTACACCTAAACAGATTCAGACAATTCTCACACAGATCCTTGCAGAGTCTACGTTAGAATCTACATCATCATCATCTCAATGTAACTCAATCCTTCGTTCGATTGTCATGGCGACTGTCAAATTCATCAACAAAATCATCTAAATATATTTTTCAGCTCGTACCTTTCAACTGAAAGTAGATCAGTGTTTACCAATCTTTCACTGGTCATGGAATTTCTGGGAATTGTTTTCACTAATTTCATTTTTGAAAAACTTCTCTCGGAGGAAGCGCTCGTGGCGGGAAGAGTTACAGCTACCAACAACAATCAAACGCAGCTTTTTAAGTAACCTATAGCTATAAATGAAAAAAATTGTTCGAGCGATATAGGCAGCTTCGCTTCTTTCCGAAGCAAATTCTTTGCCAAAGTCATTTCCTGTTTTAATTATCATCACTAAATGAACATGATTTGCGTATTCTTTCAAGTGTTTTCTCATAGAAATGTTTGACCTCTGGGGCAAAGAGCTGAAATACGCGAAAGAATCGCTTCTGAATCATTACAGAAAACCCGTACGAAATTTATGAGGTTGCAGGATATGTGTGGGTAGATTTAAAACTGTAGTCACAACAGCGCCGGATTAAGGTAGCGCGTGCCTGAAGCATTTCAAGAACGCGGGGCCCTATGTTTAAAAAACATCTCAACACCTGCTAAATCATAAAATGTGTGGCCAAGGTAACCGTGTTACTAGCTTTACTCTCTGCATGCTTCTTCAAGTTCGCATCGTGATATGACAGTCTGAGTGTATCGCGCTGTCCGCCAGTCATGCCAGATGGTTGTGACCTCAATCTGCCAAATAGTGTCATAAAAAAATGCTAGATTCAGCTTGAAATTGTTAGTGGATATGTGATGAGCTAACCGGAGTGGAAAAAAACGTCGTTGCACAACAAACAAAATTGAAGATACAAGCTAAAATCTGCTGAAAGTAGTGAAATTCTGTTAAAAATATTTCATTTTTAAGATGATTAAAAGAAACCTATAAAGTTAAAGCCTACAATATATTAATTTTTCGTCTTGCACTCGCTCTCAATAGGCGTGAGTTGAAAACGCCGGTTTTCGCCAATACACTTTTCGGCCCAAACTTTTCTTTCAGTCAATGTTTTGAGCAACGTAACTGCAGCTTACCTCGTTTTTTTGCATGACTCACAGTAATTGACGATCTTTTTCATATGCTTGTATGTTTTTATATAATAGAACAATGCTCAGCGATAAACAATCTGAGCATAGCTTCAGCCCTACAACTTTGTAAGTCTAGTCTTTGTAACTTAAAACTCTGTGTTACATTAGGGAAAATGCAAAAAGTTCTTTAGTCTTATCTGAGTGCTTTTGCTACCATTTGTGCCTTTTAAGCTTACAATATTTCGCTATGATTGCATTATTGCAAACTTCGCAAAAAACTTTTCTTGAATCAGCAGGATAGGCAGTAGGCACTGAGCTAACTTTTAAGTTCTGAATCTTGCAACCATGTATGTTGAAACTTTCGGAAGCTGTGGTTTGCCAGGAAGTTTTTACCAGACATTATATGATTACTACCTACTATTGTAACTTAACCACTTGAAAATACCGTGCCGTGGGATAAAAACATATTCTACCAATGCTGTCTTTAACCCAACGCGCTCACTAAGCACACAAGCAAATCATTTAGGCTTCACCAAGCCATCCAATTACTTGTTATTATGATACAATTATCTCCTTGAAGCAGTTTCGCTGCATCATACTAAAAATTCAAAATAAGTAGAATTCATCTAATTCGTCATCGTTTAATTCGTCAATTCGCTTAATTCGTTACTTTTTCGTCGGTCCCGGCAGAATCCCTATCTTTTGTGCACATTTCTGTTCGTCTAATTCGCCAGCGCCTAATTCGTCAATTTGCTCAATTCGTCATCTCTTTCTATCCCTGAGAAGCGTTTTGTTCGTCTAATTCAGTGATTCCCAAACGCCGTGCCGCGGCACGGTAACGTGCCGCGAGGGCTCCCATACTGTGCCGCGAAGCGACAGTGTTGCACGGCAGTAAATATAAAGCGAAGATTGATTTTTGGTGTTGCCGAGCAACGATCTGCGGGCCAAAGATGAGCGGACTATCACATTTTGCGATCCAGATCCAGTCCTGATTTTTTAGAACTCAGTCCAAGTCCAACCACAGTTCAAACAATTTTTCAAGTCCAAATGAAGTCGGGAACATTGTAAAAATGCAGCCTTTTCACAACAAAAATGCTCCATTTCTTTTCCATTAACTCAGTCCAAATCCTGTCCGGATCCTATATTTTGAAGTGCTTTACCCTCCGGATCTAATCCAAATTCAACAAAATTTGCTATAGTCCGGATCCAGTCCATCTCTGCTGCGGACCTACACTTGCACGCCGCAGAGTTCAGAAAACTTGATGGCGACAAAAGTGAGTCTTCGGAAAATAAACAACTATCAAGATCATAATCGACCAGTTGGAAAAAAGCAAAGTTTCACCGGTTGTACTGCGATGATTATTTAGAATTTGGATTTCACTGGACTGGAGAGGAACAGATGCCTAGACCGCGATGTGTGTTTGCGGTCAGAAGTTGCCCAATGAAGCAATGGTTCCAACTAAATTGAGAAGACACGTCATTACCAATCACTCTAACCTTCAAACTAAAACGATGGTTTATTTTCAAAGACTGTTGCAAGCTAATTCAAGGCAAAGGAAACTACTTCAGAAAGCAATGACTGTGTCAGAAAGAGCTCGATTAGCTTCATATGAGGTGGCAAAAATTATTGCATTTAAATCAAGTCTCATGTCCTTGCGGAATCAGTGATTCTTCCAGTGTTGCGATCGGAAATCCCGAGTGGCATGTGCGCAAAGCTTCGCACCATGGCAGCAAGCAACAATAGAGTTCATGCGCTGCAATCTCTCTTACTGTATTGCAAGTTTGACAAAGACTCCAATGGTTTATAGTGTTTCATATTTCTATTTGGGGGGCTTGGCACTTTGTTTGGGGGGCTAAGCCCACCAAAGCTCACCCGTGGCGACGGGACTGCAACAGGGTTGCCGCGAATTTTTTACAGTCTTGAAAACTGTGCCACCATGTAAAAAACTTTGGGAACCACTGGTCTAATTCGTCATTTGCAGTTTCGCTTTTGATGTCAAAGCAACTAGTACGTGTGGGAATTCAACCAATTAAGGATCTTTATCTGAGAATTGTTGCACCTCGCAATTTGTTTATCGAATTTATACACGAGGTGAGAAGCGCGTCCCGGCTCCCCATTAAGAGAATGCGGAAAAGTTTATTAAAGATTTAAAAGGTGCTTGATTAAATGGAGGAGTCCAGACAGAGCGGAGGAATTAATTTTTGTATTCAACCATAACGTCATAAACTTGTATTTTACTGTCAATAAGAGCACTACGTATGTATACGAGTTACCATGATAAAGTATACGAGCTTCTATGATAGAGTTTTCTTCTGTTTGCATAATTCGTCACTTTTTTCTAATCCCTTTGAGGTGACGAATTAGGCAAATTCTGCTGTAATTGCAGGCAGCTGGTTGTGCTTTGTTTACTCAGGCATTGCCCAGAATCTACCCCCGTGCCCTATCATTAAGTCAAGCATTTGTTGCTTAGCAGAAAAGTGGAATTAACTTAGGTATTAATTACCAAGATTCAGGTGTGGTCAGGTGCGTAACGAGGGGGAAAGGGGGAAGCAATTCCCCGGGCCCCGAATCAGTGCGGGGAGCGCCGAAAAGTCCTAACAATGTCAGAAGTGCTTTCTTCAATACAGTGCATTTGCTTCCAAAAGACATCAGGTTCGAACACAGGAGCGCCAAACTTGCTTGTTGCCCCGGGTGCCAACTAGCCTCGGTGCCCCCCTGGGTGTGGTGGGTGTTACAACAAATCAAAAGCTTACCTCACCCAGTCACAAGTCATTGATGGATATCAATTTTAGATAGAGAATGTTGCATGAAATCGTGAAAGTCTACTTTAAAGTCGTTTACCCAATTAAAGCTCATTACATCACCCGACAACTATTTTCTGTTTTTGTGGAATAATGTATATGAGTTTTCGGGAACTAATAATTGCATACCCAAACGGTGGCCAATGGGCCCCCTTCAGCTGCCTTTGCCCCCTGGCTCAAACCTCCAGTTGGCCACTGCTGATGTGTAACGCACGTGATGCATAATGCACAAAGTCGATTGCTAACAAAAGTCATGCTAACAGCAACAACACCTTTTTATTAATATTTCAACACAGAACGAAAGAGCAGGTGTACTTGCTGGCTTGCTTTACCCTTTTCTGTCGCTAACACGTTGGTTTAGGTCCAGGGTTGCAACAAGGTGATATTTTCAGGTAGGACAAAATGGTTGTAACTTGTTGTTGTACCTAACAACCAGGGGTTTAGTGCTAAAAAAAGAGGTGTGGGAACGGCTTTCCCTGTTCCCACACCAAATTAAAAGGAAGATTGCACCAAATGGTTCGAATAAAGTGAGCATTCGCCTACAAGAAGTTCCACAGTGGATCATCCTGTTTCAAGTTGTGCTACAGTGCTATACACGAGATAAATTGTCATTTATTCATTTATGCTGCTCCAGGCGCTACACATAGAAATTGAAATGAAAAATATAAAACTTCAAGTAACGTTGCTATAGTGCCAAAAGGTGTGGGAACGCGTTCCCACCCCACTACACTCCTGCTAACAACTAAACATGTTTTTGAAAATTTTGTGGGGCCATTGCCCGGTTGCCCACCTCCTGGTTGCGGGCCGGTATAGGCCAGCGTGTTACACCTGGTTGCTTTCTTATTTTGCCAAAAATAATCTTAGAAGTTTTCGAACAATGTTAAACCGCAAATCTTGCAAACTCGTATAACAAATAACGCCGCAACAACCACTGGCTTCTTTTAAACTACCGTGGTGGTTGTGGCAATGTTGTTTCGTATAATATGTTAAGTTGGAAGCATTATGTTTTGGAGCTAACAACCATACCGCGTTGCCAACAACTTATTAAACCAATATCTGATTACAGGATTTCCCAAAAAGATAAAAACATCATTACATTTGCAATCTTATATTTAAGCGAACCCTTTCATTGTGTTGAGTAAAGCATTTTCACTCAAAAATTCTTTTACGGCAGTGCAAACAAACGATCAGCTAAATTAATCTGTTTTCAAACACATATTACCAAAATGACTCACATGAAACATCTTGGCTATCGCTGCAGAGTACATGTTAACCACTACATTTTTTGTCATAAATGTATATACAGTGCATCAGTGATATTGTTGAAGCAAGTGCCATTGACACTTTGCTCTGAGCTAAAGATATAAATGAAATGGCTCCGAAAATAATACTGAAACACTGCAATGCAAAAGCAAGACAATAGCTGCGCTTACATGAGGGAAAGATATTGGTTTCAAAAGCGTTTTGTATTTTTTTGGATCACTTCGTGTGCCAAAGTGTAAAAACGTACGGTAAGTGTGAATGTGTAGATTTTAATTCAACCAGATTCTTTTTTAAGTAGTTTCCTCGTTAGGCATCAAATGAACCTTTGCAACAGAAGTCTAACCCAATCTTAAAACTGCATGCAAATATTCGTGTAGATAGTGATGACCTAATAAACGTTGCCTTTGGATTTGACAGAACCGTTTAGCTATTAAGCATTCTGAAAGTAACTACATGTCACTAAAATTAGCAGACTGCAGAAACCACGAGTCACAAAATCAGGTAAAACGTTAGTACCTTTTAAGAAGTAAAGCTACTGCAAAGGTGACGCATTCGAACCAAACAGCATTTTAAGGTCATCGACTCCATGCGACTCTATGCATCCCCAGTCCTGAAATCGTATTCAAATAAAAGCATTCTAGGCTGTCGACGATGCGTAGAGTTACGTGAAATCGAATACGTATTACAAAAACTTGCTTGCTGACCTATTCGACTGCGTCACCTTTGTGGAGACTAATTATTTGAATACAGATCTGTACAAGTCCGAATCATCGCAAAGTCATGAAAATAGTCCAGTCGGCCGATTCCTCGAAAGCAGCAAACATAGAGATTAGAGATGTTAATCATTGCTGCTAAGAAGTAAATTATTTTGTTTCAGTCTTCTGACGCTATTATCGCAATCTCTTGGACTTACCCAACCCTAAGATGTAAAAAAAAAGTTTACAAAAGAGGGAGTTACAAGAATTTAACTCGTTTATAATCAAGTTTTCTGCTCTTGCCCCTTCCTCTAATCTGCATCTATACATATTTGTTTCAACACAAGCGTATTTTGGGCGGTCTACATCAACCATTGATATCTATTCCTCACCTTATCCTCTCACCAATGCTTTTGTAGAAGTAATTTTGTTTAGAGCAGTGGTTCTCAAACTGGTACCACTTAAGTCACTAAGGGAGGAGTTTTTAATGCCTGGGAGGAAATTTGTTGCAGGGAGGAACTGGGGAGGAAAAGCTGTGAATGAGAAAACCTTAAGTTTTTATTATTTATTTATTCAACACATAAAAAAACTGCACAACGAAGTTGGTTTAGATGGGAATGTCTACAGTACACCAGGACAAACTGCTTTGATTGCAGTGACTGACGTTATAAAAGTCTGTTTGGTTGATAAACTTCTATTCAATAGACGATTTAATTTTATACCTGAGATAAATCTTCAAAAGACATCTGGAACCATCTTCAGGTAGTGTGAATTTTTGCAAAAAACTTTTTTGTGATTTTTGTTGGGGAGGAATTGACAGTGTTTGGGTTTGTAAAAAAATGTTGAGAACCACTGGTTTAGAGATAATTTGACTTACATTGCATTAAAAGAAACTCTGAAATTTTCGAAGTTTCGTTCAAAATTCTTTATTTTGTATAAAATGCTATCTGGTGTAGCCTAACCCAGAAACGTATAGCTTTACTTATCAATTCAAATTGTGTCTAAATCTTCCACATTATACATCTATAGATGCATTTTTTTGTTCCTAAGCTGCAGAAAAGTGTTGAAGTTAATTCGATAATCCGTTGCTTTCTTTTTTCCTTACAAAACCGTTCTTATTGATTTTCGCATAAAGAAAGTTCCAATATAAAAGAGTTGGTATACCGCCCCACACCGTCTAACTCGTTTTTTTGGGAGCTTTTGAGTTGCCTTGTCGTATAATCAGGGCCGGCCCTAGCAGGTGCGGGGCCCAATGCAAGACCTAGGCGCGGGGCCCCTGTGAGCAGTGCTTTTTTGACGCCATCGTGTTCAGTCAACCGTGTTACGATCGTGATAGAGTGCAGATATACAGTCAGTAAACACTAATACGAGAATTGAGTACCTTTGCTAACGTTCGAGAGGAAATTCGCTAGTTCTGACGAGAGCGTTCTTTGTTAACAATGAAATTTATATGGCATGTCTACTTAATTCTCAAGGGCAAGGTCTATCTGGCAAAAATGAACAATCTACCCAAACACGAGGCTCGGGCCCAATGCAGCTGCATCGGCTGCATCGGCTTGAGGCCGGCCCTGCGCACAATTGACAAAAAATGCCAATACGAGGTGCTATTCACTTACTTGTTAAACATGTGAGCAGAAAGGCGATCATGAATGAACAGCTGGTATGGATGCGAAATTTTCTTTTTAGTTTTTGGATCTCTGTAAAATTTTATTCTCCGGGTAAAGGCAATACAAGCACATATACACTTTGAGTACAAACAATTCAAACAAAAACTTCAATGATCAGAAATTAGATTGTACTATTCTAAAGCAAGTTACTTTATACATTAGTTGTGAGAGCTGTGAAGTTGATATGCGTTTTAACTTTCATTTGTGGAAGTTGAAAACGTTAGTATGTAGTAAAAAAGAATTTTCTTTTTTAGCAAAAGTTTCAGTGAATTAATGTTTTTAGCGGAAACCTTCGCATTTATCCAAAACTATTTATCTTCGAAACGCTGTAAACATTTAACGCAAACATGAAAACCTATACCCTTGCGCAGACGTTCTTCTTGAGATTGATCTTCATCTGCAAACCTTTCACTTTCATTGTCAGACATGATCACGTATACTTGATTTCAGTTGTTGTAATCTGTTTAAACGCCGTTATCACGGGGTTAATGATCTATCTCGTAGTGACCTTGCAGTTGAAACCCGTCAGACACAAGCAGTCAGGAAAAGTAACCGTACGTCCTTACGTATGACTTCTTCCAAAACGTTGTGCGTCACAATCTACGTTCTTCAGTTAAAACGAATTACCCCTTCAGCGAAATGGCTACCTGACAACACAAAGGCGTGATCCCCAATTACAGCCCATGCGTACTACGCTTGTCTGCTTTGTCACAAGCTGACGCCAATCGTTGAAATAACTTACCGCAAAACATACACGAAAAACTTGAGTGTAACTTATGGTCAACAACTTTTCTTGATTTTTGATTTTGAGATCATAATTTTCACCCAAATAAAATTTAAGGAAGAAACATTGCAGTTCCATCGACACAAAGCATGAATTCAAAAAGAGATTTTAAGAAATTTGAAGAGACCGCAGCTTGCGGTCCGTTACTATTTTGTCAAAATATCGAGGTTGTCGTAATATAAGGTTTTAATGTATTTTGGTTGTTATTGTTCACAGAGGTTGTATCGTACATAAAAGATCTTTGGAGAAAATGAAGAGACAGCTTCGGTCCTTCAAAGCACTTCAAAAACAGTTATAGGACCACAGATGGATCTCTACATAAATGGAGATGCCCGAATAAAAACATTTTGGTCAGCTTCAAACTACAGTACTTTCACCTTGCGTAAAAAAATTTATTGGTTCCGTTTGTTTAGGCGAAAGCATCCATCAATGACGCGTATGAATCTTAGGTTTCATGGATATATAACGGAGAATTCGTGGTAGTTTAATTTCTTTTAGAACTGTATGAACTGAGCAAAACTTTGTGGTGACACCGAATTTGACTTTTTGTAGTCAGTTCGTTTTGGTAAAAATACTGTATTGCATTTTCTAATTTTGGTAATTGTACACTGCTGTCCAAGTTGGGATTTATGAGCTTCATGACTTCAACTGTCCACACTCTAATGACTATACAGAAGTTGTAAATGGAACGCTGGCGCACAACGCACAACCTCAGACACTGTCGAAGACTTGACACATATCATTAATAGTCCCACGCCTACGTAATACTTAATTTTTTTCATTTGCACCTGACATTTCTTATCATCCGCCTTTGTGCGACCAATTTCCTTTGACGTACTAATTTTATGAGGCTCTCGCCATCACGCGATGGATGGAAGTCACTTTGCTACGTCAGTGAAGCATATCAAGCTGTTGCGTTCCCACGTTGCCACATTCAGTGCTGGTAGATATTATATTATATTCACTAGAGTCCAGTGTTTCCCAATGTGTCGGTCGCGGGCCCAAGCTCGAAATATCCTAGGAGTGACGTGTTTTTGCAAGACGTCAAATTGTTGATTTTTTTTCTAGTACAGTGAACGCCGTTCAATAGAGCACCAGTTTGTAGAGTAAGCTGCTTAATAAAGCAGTGAAGGCTCAAACAGACGAACGATGATTGTTCCACAATGCATTTTTCGATTATTAGAACAGGCACTCCACTCATAAGAGCAAATTTCAAAACTAGGAAAGAGTTCAATTGACAAAAACACATTTAAGGAAATATTACAAATTTGGTGCAATGTTCTTCCGTGTTTTTAACAATTTTTCCTGAAAACTATAGTTGGGGATGTTACAAAACTTCTCTGCTCCTCCGCCTCAAACTCCTCAGATCTGCAACACGCGTGTTAGTACCCGCTGCAATTGGTGACACAGGTAAGCTTTAGTTCTATTGTGCGCACTCCCGCCGAACACGAACTGTTTTCCGTCAAAAACCCGTGTGCGTCATAATCAGTATATAAATGAACGGGCAAATTAGCTACCTTGAACTGGTTTGAAAACAGAAGCAACGTGAATCATGTGAAAAAGGTCCAAATGGTATGTCAGGACCTTGCAAGTTGCAACCACTGTGCACTTTGTGGTTGCCTATAGAAACACAACAAATCAATGCTGCCATGAATTTCACAAATCATGAGTAAAACTAAAATCTTTCCCGTTGAACCAAATCTTGACCTGCGCAAACCATGGTATTTACGGAACGACTTGTGTGATATGCCATCAACAGTATGTTGGCCAAAACACGAACAAATTTTCACGAGGTGGTCATCATACCGCAGTAATTGGATCAGACCAGGTTGTAAAAATGATAAAGATGAAGTGGCCTTGTCGCGGCGCTATTCAGTGTCCCTTGGTATGGTTAATAAACCACCTACACATGAAGCTTGTACTGCTACTTTTGCGAGTTTTCACTCTCTGGATAAGTGTGAAGATAAATGGTATCACCAACTTGACGCACAAATTAATATTCCAAATACGTGTTTTCACCTTCATCACTACCAGCGTGCTGGCAAGGTTGTCATCGGTCGCAGCGTTTTTAAATGCGTATGCTGGGGTTAGGTTGCCAACGCTGAGAATGCATTTATAGGATTTCCGGTACAGGAACCAATTTCTTGCGCATTCTGCGAAGTTCTGAATCATACGGCGCGTTGTTTCAAGCATGTATGGATCTGTTGCCTTGCTCAATGAAGCGTCAGTTAGTTTTGAAGCTCCAGTGAACGCAATTATTTGAGAAAGACTATTTTCCAATTTTAATTGTCGCAGCTTGTGTTGTGATTTCTTCACTTTAGTCTTGATTTTGTTTGTTTTCTCTGCCCATGCTTTAGCCTTTAAACGTTACACCTGTTAGCACTGCTTGCAGACTGAAGGACTGGCGATGCCTTGTGTTAAGCTGGGTTTAAACGTAACTGTAGTTACGCGCGGAACGGAACGACTGCGGCAGATTCTCCACTTGCCCGTTTACCCTGCACACAAGAGAAGCGTATTAATCATGAATGACGATTGCTGTTGCCCGGGCAACATAATCTCGCGGGCGTTCATCCGCTTGAGCTGTTGCAGGCTTTCAGCAAGGCGGTCTAGATAGCCATCATTGTGGGCAGTGCTACTGACTTTGACAACTGAAATTTTAAAGGGAGTGTCTCATTGAAACTTCATATGTTTTGCTGTAAGTAAATAAGTAAATAGTAGGCTATTTATCTATTTACTAACAACTGAGTGCTTCCATACAGGGTGGATGCCAGGGGCGGATAAATGTTGTGCGGAGCGCTTGGCTGAAACTTAGAAAGGTGTCCTTTCTATATAAATAAAACTGTCGTTAATAGGGACAAAATGAACGAACTGAAGTATTTGTATTATTGAAACAAAACAAGCTTGAGCAAGAAAAACGAATCGTCAACTAATTTGGACGTCACAATATGAACGAAACTCATTGATTTAAAGTCTTCATTTCTTGCTGGAGACTTGAAACCATATCGATAAATATTCACAAAACACCGGTGGCATGTTTTGAATATAGCCTACAATGGCTCCCCGTCGACGACTACCCCGCCATCACGACCACTTTAACTCGGTCTTCCCTATGCTCATGCATTACCTTTTGTTTCACTAACGCGACCACCCCTGTATCTAGACTAGCACGACCATAGTCCAGCTGTTACAAAACTGCTAATCCAGGGTCTCAAACTCAAATTGCTCTGTGGGCCACACGAGGGCTTACAAGGTAAACCGCGGGCCGCATTATAACGCTGACGCAACAATAGCGGTACCTGAACTTAATTTTACATCTTATTTCCTGCGAAAGGTATCATGTATTACAGGCAAATCATTCCTAGCCGTCTCTACGTTCGTATTAATCACTTCCAGCCGTTTAGGGAACTTGTTCACTTGCTAACTGAGCAGTTTTAAACACCGATGAATCAACTAACGTAAATATTCATTTCATTCATTTTCATGCCCGCTTTTCCTCTAGGGAGGGTTACGGGGACAACATCCATAGGAGAACTTGGAATACCTCACGGTCAACAGCAATTTCAGATAGTTTTGCTGGCTCCACACCAAGACGGGACCAAGCAAGGTCGGAGATGCAATTACTCCACCTAGGCCTAGGACGACATCTGGGTCGCTTTTTAATGGGTTTAGTCAGCAGGGCTTCCCTCACCAGTCTTTCGTGGGGCCTTCTGGACACATGGCCCAACTAACTTTAGTTGTGTTCTCTCAATTAGGGGAAGTGGTTCGACATTCAGGGCTCTGCGAATTTCACAGCTGCGCACGTTATCGCTAAGTGTCACACCAGGGGCGTAACGAGGGGGCTCAATGCCATGGGCGCCGAATCACTGGGGGGCGTCGAAAAGTCACAACAACGTCGTAAGTATTTTCTTGAATGCAATACATTTACTTCCAAAATACCTTAGGTTCAAGTATGGAGGCGCCAAATTTATTTCTTGCCCCGGGCGCAATCTAACATCGGTAAGCCCCGTTGTCACACCGTTGACTCTTCGCAAAAATCCCATCTCTGGTGCTTGCACCTGAGTTAATATTCCTTCGGTCATAACCCATGATTAATGACCATAGCCATTGGTAAGGATCGGAATAAAGACCGATAAAAAAACTGACAGCTTTGTGGTGTTTGAAAGCTCCCATTTTATCCACAGAGCGATAAAGCTCACGCAGAACTGCGTTAGCTTCACCTATCTGTGTATCCATCTGGCGCTCCGCCTTCTAT
>Ga0210059_1007934_pt1 | contig 16838 bp, 17 predicted proteins | sample Ectturendosymbi2_FD_188042 | JGI IMG/M metagenome (GOLD analysis project Ga0210059, IMG submission 188042) | Ecteinascidia turbinata endosymbiont from Florida, USA - Sample 2 (SPAdes) (version 2) | ecosystem: Host-associated > Tunicates > Ascidians > Unclassified | place: Key West, Florida...
AAACTGTGACTGATTTACTTGCCGTCATCTTTGTGGCCTTTAACTATGAAAAATAGATACGCTTGCAAGTTTTAATCGTCGCAGAAGAATGAAAGCAGAAAGCAGGCAGATTCCTCAGAAGCTTGCCACAAGGCTAAAGTTTGCTTACTGACTAATATCCTCCATGTTTAATCTGTGTTGCGAATAGCTTAAGAAAGGTGACAGTTTGCAGGACGCCAAACGGGAGTGCCTTCCTTTTTTGTATGTTTGGAAAAAACAACCAATGATTGCTAGAATCAAGAAACACTCAGTCAAATCTTGCAATTAAGATGTTGCAAAATACTTACAAGACTCGAACTTCAATTTGCAATTAGCGTTTTTCAGTGCGAAGAACCTAAAACGTTTGTTAAGCCTATCCTTGCTGTGTTTAAATGTATAGTATGTACTTTGTAAAGAATATATTTTGATCCCATGTCCTATGAAAATGAGGAGGGAATAAAAAATTAATACCAACATTAGTTACAGTTTTAATATGTCTTTTTTGTCCAAGCTTGCCCATGAAGGTAATGAAAGTGACGTGTCGCGAGGTGATTGTGACACATATACCGCTGAGTTCAGTGGTAGCATGAACCTGGTCGAGTGGGGAAACTCTATTGTTGCCAGCGGGCTGTAACTATGGTTGGCTCAGGGCGACGCAGCATTGTGGCTGCAACAGAGCGAAGTTTGTCTGTCGCATAAATAGAAGTAATGGAAGCTACGATTAGTATAGGCAGTGGTGGGTTTAGGGTTGGGGGGGCCCGAGGCAAGACTAAAAAGGGGTCCCTCTGATGACGTCATCATACTCAGACAAACGTAATAAGCACTTTTGATCAAGCCTAAGATACATTTACTCAAGGATACGTTCCTGAGCCTACGGCATGACTGACATAGTAGGAGAAAATGCAAAAGGGTGTTCATGATATGAAACTTGGAAAACACTGAAAGTTGGGAAGACAAGGCTGGCAACACATAAAAGTTATAGCCAATAGCAAGTTGGCATCGCCCCACTTCCTCATTTTCGCGCCCCATTTTCCTGCATTCATCATCAATAAACTACAAAGTTTGCCCCATTGAAAGTTTCACACTTTCCCCTTTGAAAAAATGCTTGGTAGTTGGTATCCTGAATTTATTCACATTCATGTCTTTATTGTAATCCATGAAGCTACATTATAAACAGCAACCAAGAAGATTGGAGACACAAATTTTATTAAATTTTATCCTTTTAACAACAAAACGTAGCATACAAAAGCATCCAACCTGACACTTGTTCTGAAACGCTTTGAGGCTGGATGAGTCAAGGCTGCCCTCATCTTGCATTGACATTACTGTAGTTGTTTGATAAATGTGCAAAAGAAGGAAATAATTTATCATATACCTTATCGCAAACATTTCTACTGCAGCAAGTAGCCTACACAATTGATTAGATCTGTGTTAAGAAAAAACAGTTTAAGTTATACTGGCTAAGAGCTGTCAAAAAAACTTTAACATCACTAACCAAGTCTACCTTCAACCAACTATTTACTAGTCAAGATCCAAATGACCTGTGACTTCAAGCGTATGTTAATTCAAACCACTTAAAATAACTGAAATATCTGTAGAAATAATGAGCACTCATAATACTCAAAAAATCCCATTTCTGCTACCTGATAGGAAGCATGAATGTAGCCTTGCCAATTAACAGTCCTTGCAGCACAACAGCAATAATACAAAATTACTATGTAAACTAAGAAGAAAATGTCCTATGAATTAAAAAATGCAGTGTGGTCCCTGCTATAAACTAACAATTGCATGTTGTCTTATTTTCTGATGGAAATGTTCACTAAGGTAGCCTACAACATCACAAGAAATGAGAAATTTTTCTAATCCTTTCAACTCAGAGACATAAAAAACAAATCCTTAGATGAAAATATAAATTTTCTAAAGCATGTATTTATCAACTTCATTTTTACAAAAGCTGTCCAGGACACCTTTCATTTTTCATAAGCTTTTATCTTTCCTTTCTTTTTCCTTCTTTTTGCTGTTCCACTTGAATACTTCCTGTTCAACTGTGGCATTTTCATAAAATTATCAATATACCAAATACTTCAATCTCTGATAAAAATCATCATTCGTTTAAAAAAAGTATTATTTGGTATAAAAAGTTATCATTTGGTATAAATATTTGCTCTTATTTGACAGGGTCTTTTCAGAATTTTTTGGAAAAATTTTAACCTACAATTTTCTTAGGTATAGATGTTGGTTTGAAGCTTTTTTTTATCGGCTCATTGGAGATGGTGGTGGGGACCCTTTGAAAGTATAGCAGGCTACTTACATATTACAGTTGCTGCTAGGGGTCCCTTTGAAAGGAAGGTACTTTCACATTCTAATTGTGGTGGGGGGCGTTTGAAGGCACGGTACTTACATATTAAAGTTCCTGTTTGGGTCCCCTTTGAAAGCATAGCACTTGCACATTACAGTTGCTGTTGGTGGCCCGTTTGAAACCAAGGTTCTTACACACTACAATTGGTGTTGGGGGCCACTTTGAAAGCAACGTACATACACATCGCAATTGCTGTTAGGGGCCTCTCTGAAAGCAAGAAATTTTACGATGCAGTTGGGGCACCTTTGAAAGCAAAGTACCTGCTCATTACAATTTCTGTAGCGGGGTTCTTCGAAAGCAGAGTACTCACTTATGATCGCCTTTGTAATAATACGTTTTTCACCGAAAATAAGGAAAATTTACTCGCGTAACACCTTAAGGGGGGGCCCCAAAAAGGGGGGCCCGAGGCAAGTGCCTTGCTCGCCTCCCCTTAAACACACCACTGAGTATAGGTACGACCAAGTACGAGTTAAGCAATAAAATGTGGTTCTTTTTCTTCACCAACAAAAAACTGAAATGTTTTGCTAAAAATTAAAAAGTTTTGAAGAACAAAGTTCATCCCATGCAATCATTAATTATGTTTACCTTGTTTGAAAGTCATTCTGGTCTCCTCCCTATTTTCAGGAGTTGCTAACGCAATGATTACCACCAAATATGGAAAAGAAAATCAAATACTGGCGATGTCACCAAATTTCTTAGGAAGTTATTGATAAGTTTTCAGACGCATGCGCACCTCATGAAAGTCTGATGTTTTCTATTTAATCTCCAGGACACAACAAAAATTAATTTCCAGACCAAAAGCACTGGTTTCTCTGAACAAGAGAATTCGGATCAGTTGCCTGAAATCTATTAAAAAAATAAATCATTGCTCAAGGGCCCAAGTGTTCGTTGATTTTATCAGAGAAGTAGACCAGAAAAAATAAACGTTCACATTCGTTTTCACGCTTTACAACTCCGAGCAACCAGATCCTTCCACTCATCTACCAGTAGTCCATCTCTGTTAAGTAGTTCTCTGAAAAGAGAAGCCTTACCCGGCAAGTGTGTCATACGTGGGATACTGAAGAGATTAATTTTGCGTTGATCCCACGGTCTGTTTTCACATCAAAGGTAGTGCGAGCAAACTGAAAGTTTAAGGAGGGTGAAAAAAACTAATTAATGCAACACAAGTAGCCATAAGCATGAGTTTTTAGACTCAAATTAGTCATCAGCATGTTGTTACACAAGAAGGTATCAGTAGGTTTCACTTTCTTTTTTGATTTTTGTTCAGAAAAGAAACAACGTATTCTTAAATAAATCAAGGAAACTGTGCCCAAGAAACGGTTCTGAATTTTGAATATTCATGAACTGCAGCTGTTCAGAAGGATCAAATTCCAAACACTTGTACCCTCTAAGTCTCGCTTGCGCCAAACTTTTGGCGCACGAAGCTATGATCGACCATAACTTCTGAAAGGATTGAGCTAGAGAGTCACTGAAGGTATCCGCGGTTCCGTAAGACGGCCCCTGACATTTTGAGGTAGGTCGCGCCTACCTCTGACGTCATCGTGACGTCATTTGAGGGGAAAATCCGTTTTCCACGTAGGCTACAGAACCCAGTTACGTCCATTCAGTAGGCTACAAAGCCTAAACCAAACACGTTGGAAACAAACATTCTACATAAAAACATGTGTGTGAAGACCCTACCTGCGCAATGATCGAAAACGTTGAAACTTATTTTGGTGAGGGGTCAAATGGGGCAAAAACCATGGATTTCGGGGGTATTTTGAGGTTCAAGCCACATTTCTGCCAGTCGGCACCCACCACTCCCACCAAACGTGCAGAAAATGTGTATTTGGGTGTCTTACAACATCCCACCAAATTTTAAGCCGAAATATTGACAGGAAAATTTTGTTCCTGAATAAAATCAAAATAGCCACTAGGTGCCCGAGCTATTTTCTAGGCCTATTTTTGGCCATAACTCACAAACCCCGTAGGCTAGCAGCCTACCAAAGTTCTCTGAAGCTTCAGAATAGTTCTTAGAACATTTTAAGCCTTTCAGCACCTCACTGACGCTAATGTGGGGTTCTCTGGACCCCAAACTGTGATCTAGAAGTCAATTTTTCCAACCTACACTTTTGTACCCCCACATTTTCCCCCCAGAAACGACCCAAATCGATTTTTTTCGAAAGGATCCTGTTTCGTGTATTCCGGCGGTCGGCGAAGCGCAAAAACCAGGTCGTAAAGCCAAAGGGAGGCGGGGAACGTGTTTTTGGATTTTCTCCGAAAATTTCGAAACATTTAGTGCGGCAACTTCACAAATATGAATTTTTCTCAAAAATTTAAAATGTAAAGGTATATTTGTCAAGTCCAGTTGATGTTTTTGCATTCTCACGCATCCAGGGATACTTTCACTGGCTCTCTACCCCGATCCGTTCAAGAGTTATGACTGATCGTACCTTCTGCGTCAAAATTTTGGCGCCCGCGGGATCCAGTGGGACAAGTTTGCCAAAACGCTGAAAAAGCTCGTTTGTGGGGAAGTTAGTGAAAGGTACAATTCTCTTTTTTTGTTAATTTTGGTGACGGCAACTGGCGGCAGGCCGAAGCTTGAATTGTACTTCTTGCTGGGGCAGTTGAGGTGAACACTCTTTTCCATGGAGGGCTGCGGCAAAAAGGCTGTGGATCGAACACCCAACCTTACAATTGAGAGGCGGACACTTTACCACTGAGCTATTGTCGCCCTCAGTACTACTATTCTTTGTTGCTTGCTCTTCCAGAGAATTATACTGAAACACATTCCGCTCGCATCAAAGAGTCATGGGTGATTTTGGTTAATTTTATAACCTGCATTATACGTATATTTTAGTTTCCACGTCCAGAGACAAACAATTTATGGACAAACTTTCCAATGAACGAAGTATGGCGCATATTGTTGGTTTTGTTTTCCGTTGTTTTTCAATTTCTGAAGCTCAGCCAGAGAAAAAGATCGTTTCAACCGAGCGCTATGATGTTGCACAGAAAACCTCTAGCATTTAGGGGGTATTTTACAAACAACCAATTTGTCATTGACCAAGAAACAATTAGCGAGGGTTGTGTTTCAGCGCCCCGTGAACATCGCTCTTTTTGTGGCAAGGCTGGCATTAATTGCGGCTCAAATAGAAAAAAACTATTGAGTTAACAGCAGTACTTCCTTGGAAACTTGTTCAATGTGTAAAGAGGAACATGTTAGACAAAAAAAGAACTTTTACAAAAAATGAAGCACACATCGAAAAAACTTTCAAAAATCTTAATATATCCAGGCATGTCCATTATTCGAACGTCACACTAGGAAACGTCTAGATAAACGCGACAGCACATCTCCTTGGTTTGAGTGATACAAAGTGAGATTTGCCAAGCAAACCTCATGTTGATGTGATTGGCATGAAGACAAGTGGATGCATGGGGTAAAATATTCACTCGACTTGAATGGAATTATCTTAACTGATGTGGTTAATTTTGCTTCCACTTCGTTGTTGTCATTTTGTAATTTTTGCCCTTGCGCTTGGCTGGCCTTCGGTTGCAGATTTTCAAGCTATTTCGCGATTCTGCTTTATATTTCTAAGATACTTTTTTGCTTGACCGCAAGGCTCTTTTTCGACTTCTTCGGTCTATCTCATATTTTTTTCTTTTTTTGCAGTTTGGTTTTGGTTTCACTTTTTATCTTATTTTTTACACGTTGCCATTATCAGGTTCCGTGTTATTTGAATTTTCTTGTTAACCTGGTCCATTCACAGCTTTTTTGTGACTTTTTTGTTGGTAACTTGTTTTTAAATCTCGTTACGGTCTTTGGTTGGATTCTCTGATGTTTTTATTTTGAATGTGTTAACTGTTTTCTAAAGAGTTTTTCTTCTGTCTATGTGGGCATGCATTGCCAGTAGTTTTCATGTGTCGCAGACTGGGTTCTGGACTGATGCGCTTGGTGGGAATAGGTATGAATCAGCAGGAAGATTCGAGGACAGTTTTTTATAACAGTGACATTGCTCAACATTCTTTGCATACAGTGGATGTTGAGCGTTGGTTTGCATATTTTCCCTCTGAACAAGATTTTGAGCTTATCAACTTGTTCACGTAGGTAAGAAGAGCTAGCAAAACGTGATGTTTGTTTCTTCACTTACTCCATTTCCTACTTTTGCTAAACGTTTTCGTTCATTTTGGGTAATTAACAATACCTTGCTGTTCAAGCGAATGTTTAGGGATGCTTTTATATCCGTTTACATTCAAGCTGAAGGACGTCAGCTTGAACCGTTGACTTCAGCTTGAATTTTGCTTGGATTTAAATTTTTTACTTTCATCCACTTCGCAGAGCTGCGTATGTCTACTTAACAAGGTTGATCATACTCTCTGTCGATAGCAAAGGTAGTTGATGCCTTGCCAGGAAACTAATGGATCTTAACAGAGTTTAATGTTGGTAGCAAAATGTAAGTTCACAACCACATTTGTTACAATGAAATGACCACAATACGATATTTTACAGAGGTTTATACAGACACGAACGCGAGCTTTATTTAGCATAAATTGCAATCTGAAACAAAACAGATTTATGCGAAATCACACAAACAGAAAACGGATGGACTGGGCAATAGATTGATATTTGAACAATGAGGCTGTTGAAACAGTTTCAAAACCAAAGACGTAGAAATCACCAAAAATTACACTAAAACATATGAGCATCAGATGAATTTGATTCATTACTGCAATAATGTCTAAGTGTACAATAAACGTTGCAACTTGATTAACAGAAGTATTTAGTTTTAAGAAACAAATCGCAAACTTAAAACTCAAATTAACTCCGAAAATCTTTATTTCTTTGCATTGGAACTGTTTTTGCAGTTTCTCAAAATAATTTCCCATTTGAAAAACAGTTTGAAAGTAACAATGAGCATTGTCAAACTGCGGTAAACGAACCAGACAATTGCTGTCCCGCCTAACGTTTTGGTGAAAATATTTTGATCGTTTTGTGGATCTAAGTATCTTTATTGAGACCAAATCGAAACGTATTTGGGAGGAATCCGGTTTTCTCTTCCTTCTTGTTCTGAGAGGATAACTCCGCAAAACTTGGAATGTTTGGAACGTTTTGAACCTTATGTTCCTCAAACCTTTGGAACAGATGTAGTACAATGTCTTCTTTCAGCTTGGAATTTTCTTGAATAAGCGGCTGTGTAAATATTCTACGTAACTTTGCGCTTCAGTTGAAAGAACAAAGTGCTGATAACAATACATGTCAAATGAAAGCTTTAGGTTTTCTATAGGCTTTCGAGGAATCAGCCGACTCGGCTCTACTTTCACCTTTTTGCGATGATTAAAACTTGCACATATCTGTTTTCGAGTTACTTCACTCCACAATTGAAAGAAGCAAGGGATCAATAACAAATTTTTAACAGGAAATCGATTTCACGTAACAGTACGCATCGTCAGTCCTGAAATCTTATTCAAAAATAATTGAAGTTTTTGTGCAACTCAAATAGAAGAATTAAAGTTTTTATGCAACAATTTAAGGAAGCGTTCTATATGTTTCGCAGTCACAGTTAATGTTGAAATGCACTTGAAAAAAGTGCTTCGAGCCTTTTTATTTTGAATAAGATGATACAACTGACGATGCGTAGTTTTACGTGAAATCGATTTCTTATAAAAATTTGTGATTGATTCCTTGCTTCCGTCACCTGTGGAGTGAAGTTACTTGAAAACAATACATGTCGTGATGCATAAACAACTATCAATTAGTTTTTCTCCTTTTGGAGTTGCTAAGATGATAAACGTTGATATGGATGTCTTTAGAGTTTAAACGCTCTTTCAAACACCAAACGTTAGTCCAGCAGTACTTATGTATCATTTTTTGGGGATTTTCGATTGCTGCTTAAGTGGTCACCAATGCTTTACACACATTTTTATAATTTGTTCATGAATTGATAACAATTTATGAAACAAAATTTAAATCTACTACCAAAATAAACAAGTCATAAGTGCTGTTGGACTAAAGTTTGGTGGTTGGAAGAGCGTTTAAGCTCTAAAGACATCCATATGAACGTTTATCATCTTAGCAACTAAGGAAAAGTAATAGAAAAACAATTTTTATGTCTTACACGGGTCGTTGCAACAAAATAGTCAGTGGACTGTGAAGTAGCACATTTTTTACCTATTGACACGCGCGTTCAACGTTTGAAAGAAAAACGATTAACTTGTTCAAATGCAAACTACAAAATTACTTCCAGTAATCAATTTCAATTTTGCATTATGCACGAAAACGCTTTGAATAGGTCAAGTGGGGAAAGTTTGTAATTCTTTGTGAGACCTCAAAGAAATATGAATAGTCATTTTAGCAAAACCAAACTTTTTGAAAATCTAATTTTAGTTAAGGATTGGTCTTCTGTACGTGTTTAGAGTTTTAAAGGTATGATTTTATTCAGGTTTACTGTTAGGCTTTTGTTGCAGCAATTGTTCAAAATCTCTGCACAATTTAAGAAGGCGTTCCACATATTTCGCAGTCACAGTTAATGTTTAAATGCGCTTGAAAAAGTGCTTTCAGCCTTTGATTTACCATTTAGTGGCCTGTGAAATGTGCAGTTGCTAGCGCATGAAGCATCATTAATTGCGGTTGAAATGGAAAAAATAACTGATAAGTTTGGTGGTTACGTTTACTGAAGACTACAGTATGTCAAAATAGCGTGATGGTTCATCATATCTCACCTCTTGGTAGTATAAATCCTTTAAGAACTCAAGTGAAAGAAAGCTGAGATTGACCATTTGAAACAAAACAGAAAAGTCTTTGCTTCTGCTTTCTTTGTTTGCTGAGGTCCACCGTAATGTTGCTTTACACAAACCTTCAGCAGCTTGTTTCTGAGTAGACAAAATTAATGTCATTATGACCGACTGGTTTAGTTTAATCGGCAGTAAGAAATGCTGTTGCTCAAATGAATGAAACACAGTTTTGAACGTGAAGACTATTACTTCATGAAAAGTAATGTCAGGTGTATGCAATTGTGGCAATGGCGACACACAATCTTTAACGTCAACGTTTTAGGTATAGAATTCTGAAATCAAGTGGCAAATGTAGCGCGGCTCAAGCCTTCGAAAAACGTTTTATGCAGTAAAATTAAAATATGTTCATTTGCTACTGTGTTTTGATTTTATCTGGCAGAAGCTTTTACACACGTAAACCATTTAGGTTGATAGAAGTTGCATGTCTCATTGTACCAAACTCTCCAGCAGGTTTGCGGAGTCGGAGGTAAAAATATCCGACTCCGACTCCAACTCGGACCTTTCCAAAATTTCCGACGCCGACTCCCGACTCCGACTCCTTAGCATAAAGGGAATGAAATTTGGCTTTAAAAATCAATGGAAATTGTGGTACACAGCAAGAAATCTCTGTTTCAACAAAAGTTTCAAAAGAAACTGTACAATTTCAACAGGAATTCTCAATTTAAGAGTGTGATGTAAAACATGATCCTATTGGACACCCGGAGTCGGAGTCGGACAAAAAATCAGACTCCGACTCCAAGTGTTGTTTGAAATCCGACTCCGAATCCACCCAAAAACTCCGACTCCTTACGACTCCGACTCCGGCTCCGACTCCGCAACCCTGCTCTTCAGGCGCATATTACGCAATGGCCAGGTGTTTGCATACGGTTCTGTATCACATGAACATCATCTCAGTGCAATCTACTTCTACAAATGAGCCTGCATACTAAATAAAGATTTTTCAAAAATTACTGTACAACATTACCTCATCGTGGTTGAAATGTACGATTTCCTTGATTTCATCAAAACATAAGTCTCTCAGCTTTTCACTTGGAACGAATTGAATATTCATTGCAATAAACTGTGCACCCCTTTCAGTAAGGTCGGAAATATCAAATGTCTTAGCCAATTTCCAAATATCAATACAATTTCTCACATCGATATTGTCTCTCATTGACTGTGCGCTGAACTTTTTTACACCTTAAATAGATAAAAATAGATTTGAGTCCAAATATAGTGTAGAATAGGGGTTGGCAACCTTGTTCAATGGAAGAGTCATTTGTAGAAAACTAGAAAGACTAGAGAGCCGAAAAATCAGTTTGTAGTTTCAATACAAATGCGGTAAAGAATGCAAGTTTCACGTAAAATGATCTGCAGTCATTGACAAACAACAAACTCATTATGTATCAAAATTAGGTTATTGTCTGATTTGCTAGTCTCCGAAAATCTGGACAGTACGTTGTTAAAACTGTTCGAGTGTCCGTTTGGTAGGGTTGAACTATGGTTTATTTTACGAACTTTATTTCATAGTAAACAGAGAATAAACATTCACAACCATATGCCGTGCTAAATACAGAAATGAGTCGTACACTGGTCTTTCAAATTCTGGGAACTGTTGCCAGAAATCAACTGTAGAGTGGCATTGACTTAAAGTTTTTAGAGCCAGATCTTGCATTTCGGTCAGTTTCATTTCTGCAGCAGACAAGTGTGCGACAAACGCTTGGCGAAATTGACATCCATCACCGACTACATTAACGTTTGATGAATTTACAAAGAATGCAAAGCATATTTGCAACTCCTGCAAATGGTCAAATCTGGCTTGGAACTCTTGCAGTGTATTCTTGCATTTTATTCTTTTTCCACTTCGGGTCTGCAATTGCTTCTTCGCGAGAAGCATTCGTTCTCATTCCGACATTGGGAAAGAACAAACCGTCGACCATGTTGTCCTCCAATGTCCAATCCATCGACCTCCTCATGGACTGCACGGCCTGACGGTTCTAGATGATGGGACAATCGAATGGCTGCTCAACACCAGTCCCGAGATCTAGTGCGGCCAAGCAGTGGTGAGAAGAACTGGCTCAAAAGATGAAGAATAATTGGGAAAATGACAGAATGATTTTGACAGTGTGTCTCTTCGAAAAATTTAATGTTGTTCTGGAAACTTAAGTAGCCTAACTTGAGCTTTGGATTCACTGTCTTTTTTATCAAATCGCATAGACTCCCTAGTAAATAACCTTACGAACTCGTGTAAACACATTGATAAACGAAACAAAAATTAAGTATGAGGCAACAGCTCCCTATCCATTTGATATACTGCTATTCAGCTAGAAAACCCACACAAAATATGCTGGCAAGCCGCAAGTTGCCCACCATTGGTAAAGAAGGTGTGTGACCTGAAATCTATCCTTGATAAGAATGTTTTCCATTATACTTTCCACCAGCAATTGCGTGATTTGCGTCAATTATCCGACTGGACGCAAGAAATGATAGAGAAAAAAATTCGTTGTAAAACACACTTGGATTCAGTGTTGTCGGAATTGTACTTGCGCTCACAAGATGTGAGTGTTGAAAAAATATATAAATGGACATTATGCTAACAATATAGTCAATTCAAATAATTCGAGCCGCAATTTTTGTTTTCTCATTGCTTTGGGATAGCTTCTATATTTTTTGGTTGCTTTTGTTAGATATGATTTCTTTATAAACAATTATTGATACTTGTAAAATTTGAATTGCCTTCCTCTTTTCAAAGCAGATTGGTATGTGATTTGTGTTTTACTGTAATGCGTTGATGTTACACAGTTACTGCATAGGCCAATGGAGTTATTTATACTAGTTGACATGCACTGTCATTCAAGAAGCAATTTTCGTCAGCGTTTTAGTGTTAACATGCACAAACTGAAGTTAGTTTATGAAACTACAGTGCTTTTATTATTAACACAGCTTTCCAGTAGCAGACTGGTGACAACGGGCTTTGATATGGCATTTTGTAGCATTGTGTAAGCTGGTAGCACATCTAACTAAACCAAAAAATCATCTGTATGTGTATGACGTTCAATCAGGATTTTCACATCAAATGGAATTGAAACACAAAAAGAATATATCTTGTGGTTGTTAAAAAACATTCCAACATGTGATTTTTAACATTAAAAAATGATATTTTTGTGATCTTTTCAAATACAAGCTAATCTCATAAGCAACAAAGATATATTAAAGTCATACAATGATTGTTTAACAACATATTTTACCAAAGGTTAAAATTCCAGTTTTGTTCTTGAAAACACGATCAAAATAGGAAGCATCAATACGTAAAGCAGAAAATAATTTCGAACATTAGATGAGGACTAGTTCAAGATGGGTACTTATACATACATACTGTCGCTCACAAAACTCTCATGAAATGCAGTTTGATAAATGGATGGTACATACCGTTTTTGACTATAGCAATTTTTAATGAAACCTAGGTTTTGTTGCGTGGAAGAGGTTCAAACGTTCCGAGTCAAAAATAGGCAAAATTTGAAAAATGAAAACAGTTTTTCATTTTTTTTCACTGCTACTTTGTCTTACTCAGTACGCTGTCAATCAGCACTTACTCTCGATCATCAAAAAATCAGCAGCCATGTAAAACTCTTTGTTGTTTTCAGATGTCATTGATATTTCACCAGAATAAAGAAACTCAATAATTCTTCCCAAGATTTGATCACTGACGTGATCTATTTTCACAAGGCCATCATTTCGTTCTTTCATCTGCAGGAAAAAAACTGTCTTATCTTGGCTTTGGGTGTTGAAACTAATAAAAATATTTAAATTGAAAAAACAAACGTTTAAAAAAGTTTATGAAACCATGTAAAAAACAATTTTGAAACATTGCATATGAAGTGTACAACACTGCATTGGATATTCATTAATTTCACAACCGTTGAAATTATTGGTACCTCAGTAGTGAATGCTTTGTCCAAAAATTCGGAATGCACGGCAAATATGTTCTTATGGATTTTGAATTGACGTCCCTCTGCTTCCAGTACGGCATCGCAATATTTTTTATCCCTGTAAATTATAATTGAAAAGATCAATTAAACTTCAGCAAATGTAGGAACGATTTATCTCACTCAGAACATTATAGTCAATATATCAATTTTTAAATACTTTGGGCCATATATTTTTAACTTCCGAAACGTATAAAATTTCAAGTACTTGCAACATTATTTGAACACAGGAAGAATTTGCAAATAATTCACTTAAGATTGAGAACACATGGACCTACCAAATTTAATGTTGTATTAAAAATATTGAAAATATCTCGAAGAGGAGAACCAGAATGCACAGTCATAAGTTTTGTTAGCAAATTAAAACAATTGTTGAGGAATTTTGTGGCATATCGGCAAAAAAAAATTGCACAGAGCGGAATTTGGCTGACCAGATTAAAATTTAGCTTTTGTCCTGCCCAGTGATCAAGTGCGGGAAACATATAAAAGAATTATATATGGCCGCATATCACCAAAGGAACAATTCTTAGATAAAACTCTTTGCATCTTGGCTGTTTAAACAAAAGCAAGCTGCTACCTCGTCAATGCACTCAGGGTTGTTTGACAGTGGTTGTCAGAACGGAATTTCTTGGGAGCAATTTCTGCGAAAAACACTAAGGTTATATAAATTTCAAAGCACTTGACCCAAAAGATAGGCCGATGTACTGTATTTCATATTATTCAATTTCATGCAGAAACAGGAAACAGCAAATCATTTGAAAGTTGATAGTTGTAGTAAAGTTAGTACAAATAACCACTGCATTTAGCAAAGGATCTAAAAAATGTTTCGTCAGGCTATAATTTATGCAGTTTTTGTTTTTACTCTGTTGATGCGTCATAGCTATGTTGTTTATGATGGAAAACAAACTTATTCATAACCTTTATCTTAGAAATCACATTTATGTAACAAATAATGTAATGACTACTGGAAGCATTCACCCAAATTTTCAGATAAATTTTTCGCTTCTTCAAGGCAAAACATTTACAGTTGAAATTTGAGAAGAAAATGTGATTTAAAAATTTTAAAAATCCCATGCAAAAATTGCAATTGCGATGAAAACATCATATTGTTTGTTTCACCTGATCCACTGGCTCCGTCACCCCAACGTTTCTTTGCCGCATCGTGCAAATTTTCGTCTGTTTCCATTAACAAAATCTTGATTAACTACTGTGAGACAGTTTGTAGTATAAGTAATCTACTGCTGTAATCTGCAAGACTAGATGCTCAAAATTGGCAATTCAATTTTAGCAATTTGTTTGCAAAGTAACTAACGCGATTTGCGTTGAATATTTATAGACAAATTGTAGAAAACTTGAAATAGGTGAGACTACACAATTGCTATTCTGCAGCAATAAATATAAACAGTTTGTTGTACATTTTTCTGTGGCAAAATGACTCACAAAATGATAAAGACGTACCGTTTTTCATATTACAAGCTTAAATTGTTGCTTTTAGTTTTTCAGTGTCACAAACACGATGCTAAAAGGCATACAATGACCAACATCAACAACTGGTACGACTGTTCCGAATTAATATAAACTATATGAATTCTCGCGAATATTGTGATTGTGTGAATTTTGCTCTTCCACCTCAGTTCTGCTCACAACATTTTTCTATGGCTTGTGGTTTGAGGAAAAAAACAAAAGTCCAAACATGGCGTGCTTGTAAGAATCACTAAAACTTTTAGAGCCTTATGTTGCTACCTCTTAGTTCAAAAGGACTATCACTCAAGAACTATCATTCAAAACAATTGACCATCGGACTTTTTATATACCTGTAGGCATGTATTAACTAAGCTTCATCACAATATATTTTTACTCAGAATAAATGCCAAATGACATATTTCATATTTACTGAAATAAAGCTATTTGTACTCTTGAAAAGTATTTCATCGATTTTTCTCTACAACCATAATTGAAATGCATGATGGAAAATAATATTTGAATTAACCAGTCTAATTCGTCACTCACAATGCTTTTTTTATGAAATGAAATGTTAAAAAATTTTCAGACATTAAACTGTAGCACCTGAGCTCAAACTGAACTGTAGTCGCAAAGTAGTTTGTGTAGGGTTTCGCATATATTAACGGTTCTTTGACAATATTCATGGTTCATCACACATCTTCAAGGTTAAATGCTCATGCAAGGACAATTGCTGACGACACATTTTTCCTTAAAAAAGCATTCAATCTAGAACTAGTCAGTATTACGGAAAAGTTTTAGTTAAACAATGCCGTATTTAGCTACATCCGAAGTTCCTACGTGAGTTCGATCATAGACATAGCAAGGACGGTATTCACAAAAGCTAAGTTTGCTTGACCTCCCTTTCAAAGACTTCTACTCTCGGCTATTTCTACATTAAGGGCACACTTTTTCTAATTTTCATCCTTATTTTATTAGAAAAGTCGGATAATACAACAAACATAACTCACCAAAGAAAATGATGTTCCAATAAAGGTTGACTCTCAGACTGAGATCGACCACAGCAATACATCTCAAACACTCTCAAATACTGACTAAATATTATTACATTGTAATACGCATTAACGGTACGCTGTTACTGCATGCTAAACTACCTCTGAGTCGTGACGGTCTTTGCAAAACGCCTGTTAACCAACGCCTTTTTCCTTTTTTCGGAAAGATTCATGTTATTCTCAACATATGGTCACGTTTCCGAGAATCAGTAAGTTAAGATTACTTCGGGATATTAATTTTGTAGGGAAAGCTGAGTCATAGTGACCTTTGACATTTACCAGCGTATTGAGTCACATAGAGGAACTAAAGTCCCTTCTCCAATCATTTCCATGACCGAGAGAACGGCGCTCTGTCGCCCAACGGACTTAACACGTAAACAAAGAACCAGGGTGTAACGGGGGGTAAATCAATCCCTGGGTGGTGTACGTGACGACTTGGATCGTTCCTTAAAAGATCAAGCCTAGAGGTTTTTTACTTAGGCGACCCCTTTTGGAAAGATTACTACAGGGCTGCGCAAGACGTCGGTCTTTTGACAATAGCAGTCAAGTAGTGGCGGCCAGTTTGGTTCCTAAACCAAACTTGCGTAAGTCGGGTTCTTAGTCAAGTTTATAGCACGATGTTGGACTAGCCGCTCTTAATAGAGACTTACACATTCTGGCCCAATTGGCTCTGACTATGTGTTACTGGTCAAGTTTGTAGCACGATGTTGGGCTAGCCGCTCTTAATAGAGACTCACACATTCTGGCCCAATTGGCTCTGACTAGTGTTTTTCTTCGAAGGCTGACAAGCTCGAGGCAGGGCAAACCAGGGAAGGAATTCAGAAAACTGAACTCTCGAATGGGCTGAGCGAGGGGTTTAAATAGGCAAATTTGGTCACGTGACAAAGTACCTGATTGGTCAATGATTATCTCATAATCATGTGATATGTCACATGATAGGGGGCGTTAACCTATGATGTAAGAAGCAAATTGTTTGATTGGTTAGTGGTTATATCATAGTCATGTGATATGTCACAAGACAGGGGGCGTGTATACTTTGGTTTCATGTGATTGGTTAACTTTTAGGGCGTGTGTGTATTGGCTTCAATTGATTGGTTAACTTTTAGGGCGTGTGTGTATTGGCTTCAATTGATTGGTTAACTTTGGGGGCGTGTGTGCTTTGCTAGTCACATGACTCAGGGCAGTACACGAAAAAGGTAATCACAGTCACGTTTT
>Ga0210059_1007935_pt1 | contig 16834 bp, 8 predicted proteins | sample Ectturendosymbi2_FD_188042 | JGI IMG/M metagenome (GOLD analysis project Ga0210059, IMG submission 188042) | Ecteinascidia turbinata endosymbiont from Florida, USA - Sample 2 (SPAdes) (version 2) | ecosystem: Host-associated > Tunicates > Ascidians > Unclassified | place: Key West, Florida...
CTATAGCCTACTTGCTAATACTGTATTTGCAATCTACATACCCTAAAATAGCAAACCTGATACAAATACTTTACATCGTTTGCAGGGCCCTAGGCTGTTTTAAAGGGGGTTCTTGTGAAAGGTTTGCGATTGATGTCATACAAATTAGTACTACACACAGGACCGGATTTAACTGATGCGAGGCCGTAGGCTAATCCACTTGTGAGGGCCCCCACCCATTGTAAAAAAAAGAAAGCGTCAATCAATTTGCGAAAATCGGAAAATTATTCTCTGAAAGTACGGTCATTAAAAAGTTCTCAATCATTACTGAAGTGCCCACGATCACTGCGTTTGTTGCTGCCTTCGACGCAAAAGCGTTAAATTGCACGGAATTGTTGGAATCTTACTTGGCTGGCGGGAACAGGATTATCAACTGCCACAGGCAAACCAAGCGAGATCGCCACAATTGAAATATTTGACACAACACATGGTCTACGCTTTTCATAAGAATCACATCTGTGTTTTCTTATCTGTATTGCAAAAAAACAAACACACTGCACCTATATAATATGTGTGGCGGCATAAAGACTTTAAAGCACAACGTGAGGACCACGTTGCAACTCGCTTACCACGGCTGTAAAAATCTCACACACACGAGCAAAACACCTCATGTAAAACGCACCCAAATGATTGTAACTGTTAGGTTCACGATTCGCGTAACTTCACTCCCCAGGTGAAATAAGCAAGGGATAAAAATCTGTGATTGATTCCTAGCTTATTACACCTGTGGAGTGAAGTTACTTGAATACAGATATGCGCAAGTATGAAACATCGCAAAAAGAAGAAAGCAGAGCCCAATCGGCTGATTCCTCTAAAGCCTATAGAAAACCTTCTAGAATCTAGAGCTTTCAATTGTTCACTATTCGCGTGTTTCTTACTTTTTCAGACTGGTAAGAATCGAATGCAACTAAACTATCGCGTGAAAAGATGTGGAGTTAAAATTCAGAACCGTCGCCAGAAAGTCTTGAATAGGGGGCTTACATTTTCGCAAGGGGACTTGACATTCTGAAAGCTTGATAAAATCTTTACTGATTTGTAGTGTTTCATATTTAAATTCGGAAGGGCTGAGCTCACCAATGCCTATCGTGGCGATTGGACTGGTTTAAATTTCGCTTATGCTGGCATTATTGAAATACGTATGTTGAAATAAAAAGCTGCAATCATCAAATCAAGTAAGGCTGAACATAACACAGTGAACAGTTAAAAAGGTTTTGTCCTGCCTTCTTCATAACAAAATTCTCTAAGAATTCATCACAATTTGTTTGCCTAAGTTTGTCACTTTTAATGTGCTTAGTGTTAACAACCTCTCCTGGAATATTGCGGCCCATCAATTCATTTTTAATTCTCTTGAATCTTGAAAAGAACCTTTCGCCTGAGCAATTAGTGACCATCAAGCTAAGAAATAAGGTTTCGTGTGGTTGCATAAACTAAAAAATACTAATCTAAGGCATCAGACCCAAACGTGCTTTTGTCATTTTTTGCTGTTTCTCGTGTCTCGTTGGGGAAGAGTTCTGCGGTTGCCAGTTGGTAAAGTGGCTTTTGCTTGCTATTCAATATCATCAAGACCTTCTTTGATTTGCTTAGCATGGGAGCAGTACAAACTTGCGCAAGTATTCAATAGCAATCTAATTTCTGAATGACTTACTGAAGAAAATTCAAATGGAACAAAATCACATCTAAAAATACCAATCGAGCTATACGCGACACAAACGCTGACAAAACTACAGTATTGCTCAGTCACCTAAGAAACAACTATGCTTTTATTGTATGATATTGCTGCTAGCCCTACACATAGCTCGTATCTGCAGTACAACCTTGCTTTGATCAGGTGCAGTGACGTAACTAGAGGTTTGAGCCATAGTGAAACTTAGGTGAAGGGTGCCCACTGGCTAACACTCAGAAAATAATTGAGAAACAATAGTAAACCCGGTATTGAACAGCTATACAAAAACCCGAAATCGCCGGAAAACACTCCAAAAAACGCAAAAAACAACCATCTACTGAAACCAAAAGAATAGTAAATACCAAAATACAAGCTACGTAGGGGCCCTGTTTTTACATTTAGCTTGGCAAGGGGGGGCGGTTCGTTATTTATGCCACTGATCAGGTGCATTTCAAACTTGAACAGACACAAGTTCTTTTGATAGAGTCACACGTCGCAATCGGTACAATTCAGCAAACGCAGGACGCAGCCAGCGTGCTGTGAGTATATCGACACAATAGTTGGCATGCGGCTTGACCAACCGTCATATTGAGATTCACTCGTATGGAAACTCGTTGGAAGACTCTGGCGTTTGAAACATCGCAAAAAGATTCACTAGTATGGAAACTCGTTGGAAGACTCTGGCGTTATCACCACAAAAGTTGAATGAAACTAAATTTCGTGAATAATAATGAAGACATACACTTTTGACGAAGTTTAATCTAAATGATCACATACCTGCCATCGACTCTATGCGTACCACAGTTTTTTGGAGGCCCCCTTGGATCTTGAGGCCCTAGGCTATAGCCTATAGGTAAATCCGACCCTGAGTCTACACGTACTTGCTGCATTCACTGAGTACGTTGTTTCAATTCATAAACATATTACTTTATTCTGAACTCCCTCGTTATCCGAACAAAAACAGTCACAATGAAACTAATGAAAAGGGCAGCGGTGCACAATATTCCCTCTCAGGTGCGCCACTGTGCAGTAACACCAAAAATCATTATCAAGTTTTGGCAGAAGTAGAACGCTTTCTGTGCATGTTGCACAGCTAAAATTCGGCAATAAACCTGGAAAAGTGTATACTGAATTTGTTCGATTGTAAACCGCCGCTTACAATCAAGGACAGTGGAGGGCGACTTACATTTTTTTCTTGAGCTTATCGAAAGGTCTAGATCAGGGGCTCAAAGACTCGGGCCGCATGTGGCCCGCGAAGGCATTTTGTGCGGGCCGCAATGCTTTTTGGGAATTTTCAAATAATTAAAATTTACGTTATTTACGTTATTCACCGGTATTTAAAAGTGCTCGGCTAGGGAGTGAACAAGTTCCTTTGAAACGAACGTAGAGGCGGCAAGAAATAATTTGCCTTGAACTCATACGATACCTTGCTCTGGAAATAAGACGTGAAAGCTGTTTCTATTAAGTTCAGGTACCGCCATTGTTGCGTCAGCGTCATAATACCAACCTACTAGAAATTCTAACTGGAACGCCGTACCGGCAATAATTCTTTTGCCGGAATGGCGTTTCAGGCCGTTCCGGCTTACTTTCACCTCTGATTAAACCGTGAATCTCTTTTAGGTAATCTAGTCCATTGGTATGCCCACTTGGACTAAGCCAGCTTGGTATGCCCACTGCTGGATATTCGACCTATTCCAGTTTGGTATGCCCACTACTGGTTGAGGTGTTAAGCTTGGTATGCCCACTGCTCAACTGACTGATCCTGGCAAAGACACAGGTATATGTAAATTTTCTCGAGCATTTTCATTGGTCAGTTTCTTACGTGCCAAGGCATCGCACCGCCCTTCTCGTTTCTCATTGGCTACTCGGATTACGTCGTGAAACGTCATTACGTCGAGTTTCGGACTTTTCGGAGTTACCAGTGATTTCATAATTTGGAATGTCTTTTGTTATTATTTGTTTTTATTCGTTTGGATCGAAAATATTATTTATATTTTTATCTGAATTGTTGACAGAATTGTATTTATAAGGTTTTGATTTGCTCTCTTCCCAGTGGTGACTTGCTATTGCAGACGGATTGTAAATATACGATAGTTCAAATAAATACACAATACAACGTCCTTGTAAATCAAGTGTTTGCAAATCCAGTATCCGTCTTCATTCTTTTTGAGTTTTGTTCATGACTTTAGACATTCTAATGTTTCTTTTTTGCCTTCACTATTTAATGAGGTTGTCGGCGAACTTTCAAGTTGTCTTCTGAACTTGTTTTTGAGGTCTTTCCCTGCTTTTATATCGGAGTCACAAGACGCTTCATGTTGAGGATGCAACGCGAACTCAACAGCTGCTATGCTACTTAGGTGCAAGTGGTGCCGAAACCTCGCTGCTCTTAACTGCATACTGCATTGAATAGTCCTCAACCTATCCACACTCGCAATAGTAGTTGCATAACGTTGTTATGGTTACTGTGGCGGCAGGTAGATGGCGCCACATGAAAAGAAATGTTCACCGCTGGATGGTGCCCATGAGTAACAAGTCACTGTGATAGTCACCACAAGCGAATTATCGTAGTTCACTTATCCCTATATAATGATAGTGCAACCTAGTAGTAGTAGAGTGAACTCAATGAGGGAGCTCTATTGCTGCTGGTTGCTTTCCTGTTAGTTAATGGTTATCTTTCTCTTGTGCTTGCCTCAGTAGTTCAATGCGATGCAGTCAACTGCAACATTACACCCAGTGACAATTCTAGAATGAAAAAAGTAAGGGGGCCACTACAGGGCTATGGAAAATCATTTGCTGTAACTTCGAAAAGAACTAATGCAGAATTTCTCAAATGATAATGACTCTTCTTGTAGTGAATCTTGTCAGGACAGTTTCTTCAGCGAAGTTTGTTTGCTGCTGTTGTCGCAATGCTTGGTGCGACTGTCACGTCACACACACACCGAAATGTAACGACTCAGCCAAAAAAATACAAATTATTAATTGTGGCGTAACAATACTAATTGTCTCCGTTTTCCTTGTGCTGCTTACAAATTACGACACAGCTGGCGCTGTTGATAATATGGTTGGTATCTTTACACAACGCATTTGACAACCCTACATATGTCAACCAAACGAACTTAAAGGGGAATATAGGAGAAAACTGGGGAGGCCAAATGGAGGGCCAAGCAGAAATCTGGGGGACCATGGCCCACCCAGGTCCCACTTAGAATCACCACTGTTGACTGTCAGCCACAAGCTAAACAGAAAAAATGGAGAAGCGCCGAGCTTATCGTCGACAATGACGGGATGGGCCATGATGATGATGATGATGAGCAGCACTGTAATGGTAGTAAGGTAGACGTGTCTTACTATGTGAATGGTTTTCGTGCTGACTCTTGTCATAATCGGGCACCATTCGTTTTGGCTGTAGTGGTTGCACTATTCATGGTACCTGTTAATGTTTTTATTTACTTTTTTCGAAAGTTTCCAAACATTTGTGGTCAGATATGTGGTTTAGGTTTACTAAGTTTCTACCAAGCGTTGTCCAGCCTACTGCACACATGTCATGGATTAGTGTCATGTTACAGGCAATGGATGAATAAGTTTTCAAAAACGAAGGTCCACTGGTGGACCTATAACCACTACCTGTTTGTTTCGTGTTTAACCAGTGTCGCATTCGGTTATTAATGGTTATCGGATACTAAATTTTCGGATAAGGATTGGATGTGGATATTCACAAAATGTTCGGATATGGATCAGAAGTTAAAAAATAAATATGCGTTCACCTCTGCAACACACACACAGCAGTGTTGCCAGATGGTGGTTAAAAAAACAGCCCAATGTCCTCATACAACAAGCCCAAGCCAGCCCAAGTAACTCGAAACTAGCCCAAAATTTGCAGTGAAACTAGCAGTTTGCAGTGAAAGCAACCACGATTATCTTATTGCAGTTGCATTCATTGTGCAACACACTACTGATCTTTCTTACAAAGCAACCTCAAAGATACAAAATAACAACACAGCAAGCAGGATCGTAACGACAATCAGTCATTAATAACACTTCGCAATTCAGTCGAAATAAAATGCTAACAGCAAACCCAGGTGCGTACTACAGTATATCAAACATGTGCTTTTGGGAACAAAGAGAAAGCTTCCTGTTTTCTTTATCTTTTGCAATTTGAAAGTGCAACTTCAATTGGTCAAACTATTAATTAAGTTAGAATATGTTTGATCTGATATGCCTACTCCTTAGTAATTTTTTTAACGTAACGAAGGCTTGCATCATTTAAACTAGAATCGCAAGCAATATGCGCAGCGATTTGTAGGATAAATCTGCAGATTTAGCACTATCACATAGGCCATGACGACCCGACCTGGTATAGGCTAGCCAGCATTAAACAGACTGCTCATGGATGAAAATGGAGCGGCATTTTTTACACGTTTAGCAGTTGTAAAATGATTCTTTAAAATTTGCATTATTGTACTGTGCTCTTCTTCCACATCAGCAGTGTTTGAAATTGTTTTTTTTATCTGTAAGTGTTTTTTATATCCAAACGTTCAACTTGAGATCCTTTTCTCATTTTCGCAATAGCCTAGGTGTATCGTTTGTTTGGGCGCATTTACCCAAAAAAGTTTTACGTCAGTGGTTTGTAACTGGTGGGTGCTCCTCCCATGTGGGCGTCAACGAATTTCCAGGGGGTGCAAGCCCTCACGTGCCCCACAATAACCTTAGTTTGCTTTTCTTCGACTTTTTTGTCAATTATTTGTTTTTGGGCTTTTTGCAGGATTCTTGTTTCTCAAATTCTGTGGTACTTTTTCTGTTCGGCTTCATTGCAAAACACATTTTGCGCTGGTTTTTGTGTGATTTTGCTGTAGAGATGGCATGAGCCAGCACTTTTGCAGCCCGGCTCGCCCGGAGCTAGCCTGAAACCGCCTGGCCCAGCCCGTTTATGCTAAACTACAACTTATTTTCTGGCCCGGACCGGCCCGTAATACAAAGTAGGCAGTATCCATTTTGCCATCAAAATGGCGACAAAATAGTCAAGATGGCGGCAAAATAGACACATGACATAGGTTCGCCAGGGGACCTTCACAAATCACTTTTGAAAACTTATTTGCCCGATGCCTGTAACATGACACTAACACATGACAAGAGTGCCCCAGGCTGCACTACACTTGCTAGTACTAGCCTAACGTACTAAACCTAAACCAAGGGTCACCAACATGGTGCCCGCCGAAACCAGGTCGCCGGTATGGACCATGTGGGTTGCCCATGGCCTGTTCTGACAATAGCATAAACGATGATTAGTTTCTTTACAATGATGAATATCTTTAATTTTTATTTTCAATGATAACATCACATGAAGATAAATCATGCAAATTTTTATTTTCAGAAGTGTGTGTATCAAACTGGTAGACCTTCACATGAATCTGTACCAAGAAGCAGCGCTCCGAGATTAGGCCAGGAGTTTGGTGACTCCTGCCTTAAACGCTAACCTAAGACTAACCCCCAATATCAAACCAAGGGTCCACAACCTGGAGTGCATGTACCCCTAGGGGTAGATTTTCCTATCTGAAAGCGCACATTTGAGGTTAGCAATGGAAGAGAAAAATGATGTTTTAATATTAATTGTTTCGAAATACTCGCATTTAGGTCAACATCAGTGAATATTATTTTCAAAATCAGTAGATGCTCATTGGTACAGTAAATAATACATTTTTTTATTTTCTTCAGCCTTTTTGTCATAAAAAATTTAGGGGAACATGCTCATATAACGAAATCCTGAAGGAGTACATGGCTGTAGAAAGTCTGGGAATACTTGTCCTAAACCTGAACATCGGCGACAGACTATAAATGAAAACGTTGGTTGCTTTGATTGATTCCTAACATGGTTCACTGATTTGTGTGGAAACAAGTGAAACGGAACGTTGGCAGAACGGTAAAATGGAGAGAACAGCAGCAAAAAATATTCGTTGTTAGATTATGAAACTTTGCAAAAAAAAAAGTTTTTGGCGAGCAGACTGGAGCGGCCCGTAGCGGCCCGGAAGACGTCATCGCTAAAAAAATTGCTAGCGGACTGTTTCAAAACCTCTAGCGGACGGCCCGTAGACTGGACTGTTAGCGGCCCGTGCCATCTCTAATTTGCTGACTTTCAGCTTGATTCATCAGATTTAGTTTGTTGACTTCGTTTTTAGTGTAGTTAGCAATGCTCTCGCTTTTAGGGATTTTGTCCCTAGATGTGAACTTTTGACCCTTTTTTGTGATGATTTAGGGATTTGCAGAAAAGCATGAAAATGTTAAAAATGTACTGTTTTAGTTATATTTTGCAAGTCATTTGATTCTACTGTATTTATAGCATTTATCAAGGCACTCTTATTTTGTGCTGCACCATCACAGATTTGAGGATTTTTTTGTGCTGTTCTAGGGATTTTTTGAGTTGCATTTGTGAGCAGGGCTCTGACAAGGGGGGCAATTCCCAAGGGCGGCACTTTTTGTGAAAAGAAGGAATTTGTATGATCGTTCTCTTGAAAAAAATTCAATACTGTTGAAACAATGATCTGATTCAACTGCTTTCACACATTCGTTCTCAGGTTACATGTGAATCATGCTACGCTAGTGACCATCAGATGTGGAAGGCCACAGGTGGTGGTACTGGTAGTGTTATTGGGAAGGGCAGCACTTTTCGACTTGCCCCAGGGTGGCACTTTCCCATGTTGGGACCCTGTTTGTGAGAGCCTTGGCAGTTGAGTATTAGGCTATTCACTTTTTTTGATCAATTTCTTATCAAACGCATTTTCATTTTGGGCTTTGGGTTATGCTTGAGTTATCTAATCTTGCTTTTTGGTAATCAAAAATCTTATTTTTCAGATATGCACTGCATATACCTGATGGTTTTTGTAAAATAACCTGGCATATTCAATAGGGTGCCTGTGCCAGAGCCATTTCAATTTGGTAGTTTCAAACAATTAGCTGCACTTGTGACTTGAAGCATATTAAGAACTTGGATTCCTGTTTCATTTGATTTTCTTGGCCTTGAACCACTTATGGAACCAAAGGTATTCTACAATGTTTTACTCAGTAATTTCTCATGTGAATTGATTAAGATGCTTATTTAACTTCAGTTGTTCATTCATCCTTTAAGTCCTGCATGATACTGAAATACTTTACCTTTTGCTGCTGTTGCAATGGTAAAGGCAGAATTAAATTTTTGACTTGTCTGTTTTGCTGTCAGCGGCAAAAAAAGCACTGCTGGGGCTATTTTGCTATTAGCAAAGCCCATTGGTTGAATTGAAATTGGTCACATGACAAGGACAATATGCTTGGATTAGCGCATCATCCTTGTCATGTGACGTAAAACCCTAAACCTAAACCATAACTTCTAACTTGAACCGGAAACCCTAACCATGGCGCAATCCAAAACCTTGACCAAAAATGTAAAGAATAGGAAGTGGCCATGGAATCACCCATGAATCTTGTTATTTCAAAACTTATTGTACTGTACTGTCTCGCATGACGCGGTTTGAATAAAGCACTCAGTTTGGCACTCAAGTGCTGTCGTCCTGGTAGCATAATGGCTAAGTTTCAAGTCTGCTATGTCAATGGTTGTGGGTTTGCCTCTTAGCTTCAGGCCTTGTGTTTTCATAGTAGTGACTGCTTGGACATTTCAATTCATGGGACCAGTTTTTCTGTACTACTACTTTAAAAACTTTCTAAACTTTTGCTTCAGGGGTTGCATTTAAGGGTTAGCGTTAGGTTAGCTTAGTGTTAGCTTAGCGTTAGTTTAGGGTTAGGTTAGCATTAGGTTAGGGTTAGTTTAGCATTGGGGTTAGGACTATGGTTAGGTTTAGGTTTTAGGTTTATCTTTTTAGTTTGTTATGTTTCTACCAAGCCTGCTGCATTCTACCCATGCATTACTGTCACGTCACAAAAGGTGGTTGAATAAGTTTTCAAATTTTAAGATCCATGGGCGGTTCTGTAGCCACTGTCAAAATTTAATGGCAGTGGTTATAGATTCGCCTAACATGACATGGTTTGAATAAAACGCTGACTTTGTTGCTCAAGGGGCAACGTTGTGGTAGCGTAGCAGATGCCTTTACGTCTGCTGTTCCAATAGTTTTCAGTTTGGATCTCACTTTGGGAACTTTCGTTTTGGTAGTAGTGGGTGCACGTTTCCATTCATGGGACCATTTTTTCTAATTTTTGAAAGTGTTGGACTTACCGTCATACTCTGGAGTAGTGCTGTACCAAGTGTTATAAGTTAGTGAACAATAGTGTTAAGGTGTCTGTAACCCAGTGGTTCTGCCTCCAACACTGTTGCAAAATGTTCTGTTGTGTCTGTTTTTATCAACCTGTGTCGTGTAGAAAATGTGTGCTTGTACTTTGTGTTGCATTGCAAAATCAAATTAAGTTAAATGAAATCACGTAAGATTTCTGGCCCTTGGACTGTTGTGTAACAGCTTATGCGGCCCTCGGACAAAAAATTTAAAAAAGAGACCCTTGCTATATTACTTACCTTGCGTTTTTAGCTTATTCTTTCAAACTATCTTGTATTTATTCTTTAACCCTTTAACGACCGCGTGAGCCAATATATTGGCTCGCCCTTTTTTGACCATAAACCACCAGCCGCTAGAGCTAGAGAGCTGTTCAAACCCTCAAAGGATTCAGCAAGTCTTCTAGTTGACATCAAAAAAAAATTTTTTTCATGTTTGGTTTGGCATTTGCTGGGGGGAACGTCACAAGTTGGGGTGTTTTTGCATTTTTTTGGCCACCTTTACCTGGCCCTGGGGCCCAACCCATTGACCCATTCTTTTGGCTCAAGTTTTTTTCGGAAACTAGGCAAAAATCCGTGTCTTCGGAGCCCTTGAATGGCTTTCTAGCATATCTGTAGCCAAAATTATGGATAAAAAAACAAAAATTGGTGAAAATTTCTGTACCCACAAACCCCAATTTGGGTTGGAACACCCCTTCTTTATATGGACAACACTCGCCAGTGGATTGAGCTAGAGAGCTGTTCAAATCCGCTTTGAATCGGGAAAGACTTGTAGTTTAGAATAAAAAAACAATTTTCACCATGTGATTTCGACCTTTCTGGCCATGTTTACAAAACCACAGGATGTTTTGACAGGTCTGTCAAAACAATCCAATACGTCAACGTCCCATGGGAGTTAAAAAATCAAGCCGAATCACTGGTGCGAAACTGCACGAGATTTAAATGCATTCTAGGCTATAGTACGAGCTTTTAGAGGGTTTGATGGACATTCTAGCGTTTCTAGTTGATAAATTATGGCAAAAATGGTAAAATATTAATTCGGGAAATCCCCACTAATCCCTGCTAATCCCCTGGGAGTTTCCTGTCATATTTGGAATATTTTTAGCATAACTTTTGAACCAGAAACGTTAGAAACTCAATCAAGGGCTCTAAAAATGTGTATTCTTGCTTATAAACCAAAAATATTGCGAGCCAAAATATTGTCACGTTGGATCGGATGATGACGTCATAAACTTAACCAAAAAACATACCCCTGACGTGATCCACGTTGTCCAAACCCCCCCAACCCAAATTAAAAAACATTTTTTTTATTCTAAACTACACGACGCCACTAGTTATTACAGGGTTTGAACAGCTCTCTAGCTCAATCTGCTGCCGGGTTATAGCTGGCCAAAGTTTTCCCTGAAAGGGAAAAATATGCCTTTTTTGAAACCTTTTGAATTTTGCGAAAAACTGGGTTTTTAACCCATGATTTTGGCTACAGATATGCTAGTAGGTCAATGAAGGGCTCTATAGACGTGGATTTTGGTCTAGTTTTCAAGAAAACTTTGATTCAAAAGAATGGGTTAGGGCCCAGGGCCAGGTAGAGGTGGCCACAAATGTGAAAACATGCCCTCATTGTGACGTCACCTCCAGAAAATGCCAAACCGAAAACGAAAAACGTTTTTTTCGATCTCAACTAGAAGACTTGCTGAATCCGTAGAGCAGAGGTTCCCAACCTTTTTTGCTGTTTGTACCCCTTTGTCAGGTCAGAGCATTCTTAGTACCCCCAAAAAAATTTTGAGATTTATATTGTTCTATAAGAGATATATAAGCTCCTCTGTGACCCAAGGATCTTCGTACCCCTTGATGTTCAATCTCGTACCCCTTGGGGGTACGAGTACCCCCGGTTGGGAACCCCTGCCGTAGAGGGTTTGCACAGCTCTCTTGCTCTAGTGGCTGGTGATTTTTGGCCAAACAAAAAGCTAATTGCAGCCGTTCAAGGGTTGAAAGTGCTTGAGTAATTGTTACTTGAAATTTTATGTGAAATTATGTGCTACTCGATACTTATACAGTTTATCTTAAATGAACCTTAGCCATACTGGATTCCATGCCAAGAACACAGATCTACGTGATTGTTTTGTGAACTTTTGTGTCCCAAGTTATGTTACAAGAGCAATGCATGTACATTGGACATTAGAGAAACTTTGCCAATTTTCAACTTCAAGCAAACAAGTTCTATATTATCTACAAGTGTATTTACATTGTAGAGTATAGCTCAAATTCTGTTGCAGATACAGAAAAAGTTCATTTAGAGCAGCTGCAAATGTGTACTTTCTCAAAAGTTCAAGCCTGATATCATTGCAACTTAAGTGGTTAACAAGATATAGATTGTTCCTAGGACTTTGCCATGATGTAACCTTTTTATTCAGGTGACATGGCCACTTTAACATGCCACACCCAAAAAATAAGTTTAAGGCTCATATTAGACAATGCTAATTAACTGTTGTGACTATCCTAGAACTATTTTGTCTCAAAGTTTTTTTGATCCACCCTAATATACAGCCCAACAAATCTATTAATTGGGTCTTCTGAACTTAACTAAATTGGGTCAATAAGGCTATTTCCCTACATCTCATTTTGATTAATTCATGCAAAATCTGGACCATAACCAGCTTTTGCAATCCAATGTGATTTGCTAGTCAAAATGTTTGCCTGCACACTTCATGCTACTACTCACCTAAAATCAGGTTAAGATATTGTGATATGGTTTTGAAATTGGCTTTTGCTCGTACCACCATGCATTTCATCACAGGTTGCAACAGAACGATGGCATATTTTCAACATAATATGTTAATGCACCTGTGTAAAATTCAAAGTAAAAGCTTTTTGCATGCATTGTTAAATATCTTGCAATTAGTACACTTAATTTGCAGTAACAGATGGAATGCTCTGGGTGTCTGTTGATCTGATGTTTAATACATCTGGTTAGATCAGAGTTACCCAATCTTTTTTGGCTAGCACCCCCTTTTCTGACAAACAAATTTCTATTGCCCCCCTACCATGCCCAGCACACATAACACAATTTTTTCATGTATTTCACTATAAAACTTAATTTAGTAAAACGCTGAGTTTTTGTTTACAAATTACATGCATACATGTTTGTTGATCATACTGTTTTTTATGACATTTGGTCACTCAAAGTTAGTAAGACAATAGAAATGTAATTAATAACTGGGTTTTCTATCGACCCCCAACCACCCATTTCTGCTTCACTGCCCCCCTAAAGTTTTTTACTGTCCCCAAGGGGGCGGTACGCCCACTTTGGGAACCACTGGGTTAGATCTTGAGCAGTTATATGAGATAGGCTTTACATACTAAACAGAGTTTATTGTGCATTTCGTTAGTTGCTAAGATATGCTCAATTGATGTATTTTTATTATGAGACATTCAAAATTACTATAACATCTTCTATTATTTGAAAAGTGAGTTGAACATTTTTGTGTATTTGTAAAAAAGAACTCAAAATTGTTAATTTATTGCTAAAAGCAATACATTTCAGAAATATTATTTTTTACCTAATCCATTAAGCAATGTTTGAAAATGTTTCAGCAACAGGTTCTTTTTGTTGCACTCATGCTAATCAAAGAAGGCAAAAAAGATCATAAGGAAAAAATGAAATGAACAATATCAAAACACACTTACCAGTAACTTTATTCTGCTTTTTAACTCAGCATGTCAGCCCACCAAGTGTTGAACAGTCAAACTAAACTGCCTTAGGGAATCTCTATACATTTTGCATAAACCAAACCTCCACTGTTTTTAAAAGTTTTCAACTTTCAGCACATAAACATATCTCAAAAAACAGTACATGATGTGCCAAGTAAAAATTTATTTAAACTGGTTTGCTTCCCCTTCACTAGTCGCAACCAAAACTATGACTGGCTACTCAATTCATGTATTTGAAGGCCACCAATAAGGGTTTACATAATCCATATGTGTTCACTTCTATGAAATAAGGTGTTACTGCCAGTTACAAATGAAAGAAAACTGAACACTACACATGATTGATGATTTCAACAGCCAATCCACCCAAAGAAATCAATAAACAAGTTTGTGCTTGGCATCAAGTTTTGCTGGTTTTCATTTAACCTCTATGTTAGCATTGTGTTGTTGTTTCTTATGTAAACATGTTATTGCTGTTAGTTTTTTATTCAAAATTTTGCCAGTATTGGTGAATGTTGAGTTGATTGCTGCTGCATTCAATTACTTCAAATATGAAAACAAGCTCACAGTCAACAAACTGTTTTCAGAAAATACTAGCTGTTTTCAGATTTTTTCATAATGGGTTGTTGTTTCTACTTTTATGAAAATGTATTTAGGTTTTATGCGTAAATGTAAAATCAATTGACAATTGATACTGATTGAAGCTCCTAATCTTTTAACCTTTTACTAGAAGTGTTGATTGTCTTAGTTGTACATTTTGCAAACTTTGATGTTGAACATTATCTCAAAATCAAATGTTTTAATTTCAGAACTCTAAGGAAAACACTTTCTCCTCAGAAGCTTCAACTCAAAACCATGGTAAGTTTTTAAGTACAGTAGAAAAATGAAAACAACATGGAGTTATAGAAAAGGCATTACCACAGCTACTTTTTTGTTACAGTAAAAGTATGGCAGTAGTCTTTGATTGTAATTTGCACTCCTCTTTCTTGAATGATTGCTTGTTAAAGTTGATCCTACAAGATGGAAACAAAACTGGTATCCCACCCTGGTCTTATGTTACTGTTGAATATATTGGCAGTGGCGCCTCCACAACATACACAAGTGTGAGATTAACAAATGATACTTTGGTGCCATAATCCCAACTTCCAGCTGGTGACCTGTTCTTGGGAACTTTGATATTATACTAAAACAGATAAACCTAAAGCCAATCTTTTCTTAATAAACACTTGTTAAATTGGTGCAAGAGACATCTCATCATGGTCTTCAAATACTTAACGGCAAAAAATGCTTGGTGAAAAAGAAAGCATTCCATTATCACACATTAGGGCAGAGATTGGCGTTTGCTAAAATTAAACATGTAGGTGGCCGTTTTCTGTTCTCGTACGTTTTTTTAGTTGTGTTTTAGCTCTTTGTGGCTGAATGTAAAGGTATGCAGCATGTTGTTGAAATTTATTGTTGCCCCAGCGTTGAAATAGATCTTGTTTTCCAAATCAATATTGTTGTTTGAGTTCGATTTCATCAAAGCTGGTTTCTAGTTTTTGAATATTTAAATTTCTACCCACTGTAGAAGCTACACTATTATTTTTTTGTGAGTTTTGGTGACGGCAATTGGCGGCAGGCCGAAATCTGAATTGTGCTTCTTGCCGGGGCGGTTGAGGTGAACGCTCTTGCCCAAGGAGCGCTACGGCAATTCACTCAGTGGCCGTGGATCGAACACCCAACCACTGAGCTATTACCACCCCAAATATGTATCATTGTATCCAAGGGCGTACGCAAGGGGAGGGTTTTGGGGTTAAAACCCTCCCCTTCAGCTTGATGTTTTACGAAAAGTTCATTACCTGCGCAAAGGAGATTAACTGTTTTCGCATACTTTTTGCTTGTTAATTTGTCGACTTAATGCAAATACCACGGAATAAATTTGCATGCAAATTTCAAGGAACATTGTAAATGGGCCAAAAAGTAATAATTACGTTTTGGTGGGAATTCGGGCTATCGTCTGCGTCCAAAAACCATCTCACCACTATTTGCAAACCCTCCATCTCATGTTTAAGATTGTGTTCCGCGATAGTACACTTTGTCCGAAACAATTGTCTTTATTTTGTCTGCTAAGGCTGATCAGCGCAAGCGCTGAGCGCATTGGCTACATTAGCAATTTCTGTAACATGATAGAACTGTTGCACGAGCTCAAAAACAGCATTTTCTAACATAGAAGCATTCAGGAATTTGATAATGTCTCAGCAAGGAAAAAGGAAAACTAAAAGTTTGCTGGACTTCTATACATAATAAAAAATTGAAAGTTTTCTTGCGTACTTCATGCGCATTCTCAATTCTTGTGTAGTTTTGCAAGATTCGATCTTGCAAACCGGGGTGTGCGCCAGCCGGTCCAGCCACACACTTTCTATGCTCCACTACTCGTATACGAAAAGACATCAGCACAGCATCATTTTGCAGTGGTAAATTGCTCGGACGCAGTGATGAGTGTGTTTTACTACCCTGTTTTAATGAGCAGCCTGATATTTTTGCAGTTATGGACTGCTGTGTCGTAGCGTTGATTGTATTTACCTCCGATATGCTAGCTTGGAGGGCTGATAGTTGATATTCAGCAAGGCCGTGGGCAAGGGGACTTGGGGTTAACCCCCCCTCTTTCAGCTTGATATTTTACGAAAAGGTTATTACTTGCGCAAAAGAGATTAATTGTTTTCGCATACTTTTTGCTTGTTAATTTGTTGACGTAATGCAAATATCACGGAATGAATTTGCATGCAAATTTCTAGGAACATTGTGAATGGGCCAAAAAGTAATAATCAAATATGGGAGGAATCTTCGTTATCGTCTGCGTCCAGAAACCATCTCACCAATTTCTGCAGATCTTTCGTCCACTACGCATGTTTAAGATTGTGATCCGCGATAGTTCACTTTGTCCGAAACAATTGCCTTTATTTTGTCTGCTAAGGCTGATCAGCGCAAGCGCTAAACGCATTGGCTACATTAGCAGTTTCTGTAGCATGATAGAACTGTTGCACGAGCTCAAAAACCGCAGTTGTTAACATACAAGCATTCAGGCGTTTGATAATGTCTCAGCAGGGAAGAAGGAAAACTAAACGTTTGCTGGACTTCCAGGCCCGTAACCAGCTTGGGACATCAGGGGGGGAGAAGAGCTTTCTAAGAGTGGGACAGTT
>Ga0210059_1007936_pt1 | contig 16831 bp, 14 predicted proteins | sample Ectturendosymbi2_FD_188042 | JGI IMG/M metagenome (GOLD analysis project Ga0210059, IMG submission 188042) | Ecteinascidia turbinata endosymbiont from Florida, USA - Sample 2 (SPAdes) (version 2) | ecosystem: Host-associated > Tunicates > Ascidians > Unclassified | place: Key West, Florida...
TGCACGACGTGGTTCTTTGCAAGACAAAACAAATTAATCAATATTTCATTACGGCAGAAGACAGAAGCAACTCCAGGTGCTAGTGAGAATGCAAAAGATGAACAAGTTACCATCGGAGTGGGTCAGTCAACCGCAGTGGTTTTCAACCTTTCATGGTTTGTACCCCCTTCCAAAGACTAGCAACAGTTGTGGCCACTAGCGTACGGAGGGGGGGCACTGTGCCATGCCTCCCCTCAGACCCTAAAAATGTAAAAACGTATAAACAGTATTCGACAGTGGCGTAACTAAGGGGGGGAAGGGCCTCAAGAAATAAACTGACTTTGTTTTCTGGTCACTGATATACGCACTACGCAAATTTTTATGACTACTGTACGTTTCCTCTGCTTGATTTTCATTTTACGATTTCATTCTTTCACTGACAGAATTGCTTCACGCGTAGCTGTTAAGAACTTAACACAGGTGACAATGAACACCAGAAAAAAGCTTCGGCTGAAGTGAGATTTGAGCCCACAAACTTCAATAAGCGTCTTCGATAAGCGATACATGTCTAAAACTTATAATATCCAAGCACGCATATAGGTTTATTTCACGAGCCTCAGACAACAAAAGTTCAGTTTTCTGTCTCACCGGTTTATAAGTCTCGTAAAGGCATTATATTAAAACTTGCTTCCAGAATGCACAAAAATGCGTATTTTTAGGTGTAATTTTGCAAACTTTTCCCGGGGGCATGCCTCCGGACCCCTACAATGGTTGTGCCTTCGGCACTTCCTCTAAAGTTGATTTGTGACGTCACACGATTGTAACGAAACTTTGCCCCCCTCGGAAATTTTCTGCGTACGCCACTGCTTGTGGCCCCCTGCTCATCAATAGGGCTTTGCAATATCACGGCAGAGCAATTTAGTAAAGGCCTCTGCTCGTGGCCCCCGGAGAACCCCTGTGTGGCCACCAAGGGGGGGCGAGGGGCCCCAGTTGATAAATCCTGGTCTACGCCGTAGACTCTACGGCGACTGTGGGAAAGGACACTCCAGAATCGCTCACAATTGTGAAAGTTTTAGCGCAGAGTGAAGAGGTCCTAGACTAGAGATCAACGAGTCAGTCGCTGCAAGGCTACACGTGCACGTGACCACTGCCATTCAAGTTACAGTCGCAAATGATTCAGTCACATACATTGTCAACACCACGATGCCAATTTTTCAGCATCGTGCTGTACCTGTAAAACGCAGCACCGTTTTTTAAATCAGCAATCTTCAGACGTACTCACCCATTGACGAAAAGGGTATCAGAATGCTCTTAATTATGTTATTCTGCTGTAACGGGAAAAGCATTTTGTTTTTACTGCCGCGTATTCTCTGCCACAAGCACTGAATTCGTGAGCTGTTTGATGCCACATATCTGCACGAGATTCATTAGAAGCCTGTTATTTACCGCAGTGCAGTCATTGCTTTTGTGCAGCGCTCTTCTGCTCAAGAATCAATTGATAAATATCAAGAAATAGCAGTAAGAAACACATCATGCATTGGAAATCGATTCTGTAACGTGCTTCAAGCGTGTTGCATCCAACGCTGTCTTTCACTGCGTGGTAACGAAGAGAAGTTTGGAAATGCACCAAATGGTAATTTTAGCGGACTTCTTGGACTCAATCTAAAATATGATCCATTTTTGGCCAGACATGTTACAAAACCAAGTAATCCCGGAAGTGTGAATTGCTCTTATTTGCCCACAAGCAAATGTGAAGACGTTACCGACTTGATGGCTCAGACAGTGCTACCGAAGTTATTGCGAAAATGAAAAATTCAGTTTAATATTCAACATCTGTAGATTCTACACCAGTTATATCACATATAGAGCCACTGACTCTTGTTGTTCAAAATGTTGCTGATCAAAGGGCTGTGGAACGCTTTGTAACATTTTTAGACGCGGATATCAGCGAGCGTAGCGAAGTACATGCTCTACTCAATACTTGCTCAGCACAGATAATGACATTTAGAAATGCAGAAGTTAAACCAAGGCTAACGTTGCAAACATGTCGGGTTTATTCAACGGAAACTTTTTTAATTTTGAGAAACTGCCAAGCCATGGTAGCCTGCACCGAACACGTGACGTCATAATTTGACGTAGCACGCAAGCTTTTCAAAAGGGCCTCCAAATAAAAATAGCCTAGGGACACGAAACTAAAAATGCAGGTCTGCCCAAGAACGATCTAGTCTGGTAGAAAAACCGTTATGCTAGAAAATCGCGCTTTACCACATCCAGCTTTTTATCACTGTGTTCCTTCTTTATCGAATTACAGCAAAGATTATGCTGACGAAAAGTAGTGCTTTCTTCTAATAAAAGTTCAATTTCTTTACCGACAGTTTGCAGCTCAGACCAGATCAGGGTTTTTATTACTGTGTTTATGGATAGGCCTATTGTGAAAACTGCTTATACGCCAACGTTAATGAGTTACTGCAAGTTACGCACGGGCAAATAAAACAATCGGTTTCTTCAAAGACGAGCATGTTTTCATCATTCACTTTCGGAAAGTATAGAGAATGACAAGTCACCAGTTCAAACGATTGCGAAAAATTTGAAGCAGGACGTTGACGATAGCGCAAACAAAACCTAACAAGAAATATAAGGCCTATTTCACCCATTTCTAGCATCTGTTTTCGTCTGGACGCATTCTGTATATTCAATTGGGTAAAACACGATTCATATTGAAAATTGTTCACTTTTTCTTTTTTTGAAGACAAAGCATAAGCTGTTCAAAGGTTTCCCAAGCTTTGCTTTATCTGAAGATGCCCGCAATGTGAATAACTAAAGAGTGGGCTTAGGAAATGTGGCAGTTTTGTCATCTTTCAATATTCATCTCTTGCCCATTAAACTGCACTTGTTCCTCCAAAGTTGTCCAAGTATGAAGCATTTTCTTAATCTTTCAAAATATAAATCCATCGCAACTGATCATGATTACAATACTTCAACTTACGTTATGGCTGCATTCATGTTAACCAAACTGCGCTACCCTAAAACAACGATGCATGCATATCATTTTCACAATTTCCACGGTTGCTTTTGCTGACTAGCTTCCAGCAGCTGCAACTAAGACCAATCTTGATCACTCAACAGGCGTGAAAGTTAGGGTTGTCCTTCGCGGTGAGGCATCGGTTTTCTTCGGTCACTTGAAGGTAAGCCGCCGAACACCGTCATGGTTTGCGATCTGCAACTTAACACCTTGTCATTAACCTGCCTGCCTGCGGTGGAACTGCAAGTTTGTACAAATTGCTTCAAACAGCAGACAAACGTCTATTCAAAGCAGGCTGCTGGCACAGGTTTGAGACTGTTTTCCGAAAACGAGTTATACTCGTGGGAGCAAGCTGCCAAAGGTAAGTGACGAATTTCAAGCTGAAAACTGGAGCTAGCGTCGAGGCAGACAAACTGCAGAACTTAGTGATGAAAATCAGTGGCTCGTCGAGTTAAGATCAGAGCCACAAATTCAAACACAACAACATCAAACGCGTCATTCCGACGTTTATCCAACGCGGCGTTCTCCTCCTCGCTGGTGATGGTGTCTACCTGAAATTTCCTGAACCTGGTTGGAAGAAAAGTTTTGGACAGACTGATTGAGCCCGATGCGTCAGCTGCTTGTTGACGCAAAATTGATCTCCTCGATGTTCTCTTCAAGTCCTGACTGTTCTGAGTACAAGTGACTGGTGCTTTTTTGCGGAACGGTCGTGATTGTCTGCTTTACCGATTTTAACCTGAATTTCTTTCAGGTAACTTCATCCATACAACTTATTGCCAGCCACCATCGACCCGCTCGTACGCTTGTTTTGACTAAGCTTCTGTGCGCACCGGTGCGTGACCGAACCCACATGACTTCATATTTTTAACAGGAAACCTTTAAAAATGTCAAAGGTTTACAATTAAGATTGAACAAATTCGTTCCTGTGCCGCTGTAGAAGTCAAATATACCGTAGATTTAAAATGATTTCGCTCCAGTTGAAGCAGCTATTGCCAAGGAATGAACTTCGAAATACTTTGCACAACCTGTTTTGAAAAAAACAAACCAATATTTTTTACTTTGCCTTTCAGTTTGATGTCATCTCAAGTATCTTTTTGATACGTGAGAGTTAGAATAGAAATCAATCAATCTACGATGTAAACATATATGTTACATAAGCCAACAAATGTTTTTTTTTGCTAAACCAACAAACGAGGGAATGTGGTTGGTTCAAGTGCTGCAATGCCCTGACCGGCCATTCCGCACTCGAACTACATTTTTTCAAACTCTTACAAAGATTGAAAGTCGTTTTCATTGAAAGAAAGAAAAATGCTTTTTCATCTCTAATTGATTTTATAAAAATGATTAGTGCGATTATTTTCCTGCTACAAATTCAAATATATAATAAGTTGAATGAAATAAAACTTGAGTTCCTTGCGGTAGGTCTGCGTCATCTACACAACTCACAGTTGAGTGCTACCTTTACACCTGCTGTGACGAGTGAATTTTATTGAAAACAAACTGTTTGGAGAATTCAGAGAATCGCTGCTTTGCCGCACAATTCCATTTACTGAAAGTTTCAAACTCTGTTCATCACAGGATGTGACGCACAATAATGCTGTATCACAGGATGTGACACACAAAGCACAACATGCTGCCCAGGATGATTTCATGGTCATTTGTTCGCATGGCAAAGACAGTTATGCATTTCAATCTGCACACAAGTGGAGGTATATCTTAAAATTGAAAAGTGCATGGTATTGTATTGACAGTTGGTTCCTGTACAATAATTATTTTACTTTGAAGCATGCTCTGCCGGTGATGGTGATGTTCGGAGAAAGTTAGGCGTCTTCGTTTCGACCCAACCCAAATTTTCCGAGTTGAGATAAAATCGATGAGAAAGACGATTTTCGGGAAATGATTAAGGCTCAAAAGCAAGAAGTTAAAAAATTAATTTGAATAGAAGCGTGTTGGATGTCCTATGCAATCAAAAACTTTTCATATACTTAAATTCAATAACTTTAACTGGCATTGTCAACGTACTTTGTTTTGGGTTAATGCCAGCGGCGTAGTTTCAATAAACGAAGCGCAAGGGGTCACCCTATTCAAATGATATCATGATTTGCTGTAGTCAGTGTTTTTTTGTTGAGAAACTGGGAAGAAATCACAACAATCAAATTGGGCAGACGCTGCTACACCGCATCACCGTCGCTGCTCCAGTGTTTAAAGCTTACTAATTGCGGCTCTTATTCAGCGAGTTTTAAACTAAGGCCTACAGGTTGTATAATTTCAGCAATCCGCTTTTCATCCGCTCCTAACCTGGGAGTCGACAGGAAAAATGTCTAACTTTATAGTCCGTTTGACCCAACTTGAATATGACATAAAGTTTTTTTTCTGTTTTCATAGATTTATTTTTTTAAATTGCGCAGTGGAAAACGCCAGAAATTCGATTTATTTGGTTTTGGTGTTTTGTTCTTTTTGCCCAAATCCAAACTTCGAATTTCTTTGGGTGGTTGGACGGCACCGACTGCACTTTGATTAATTGTAGTGACTGGTTTACGAGAATGCAAAACCATATTACAGCAGGAATTTTTTCAACTCTGAAATCGATTCACATGTGCTGTGCGAAAAATAACTTTTCGTTTGAAACTGTGTAGTTCTTTAAAAAAGGTTTCTTGACTGAGGTCTGTTGCCCAGAACGCTAAGAGCAAAGTCTTAAAACCTCTTTCAATTTGGAAATCCATCCCTCGACTTTCATGTGCATCTCACATGATGTTCAAAATTCGTAAATTTGTTCCTGTTGGAGTTTTGAGATTATTGCACTTTAGTTTCGTGCGTTGTCACTCACAATACTGTGCAATTTCGTGGGGTTCAATCAAAAACTCTGTTCTGCAAAGATTGTCAGTATTACAAAACAATATATTGCTGATGACGTTTAGCAAATGTAGATGCCATATAACTCCTTTGTACAAAAACGTAAAAATATTGAAAGTTCATGATATTTATCAATTCGATTTGGCAAAAGTCGTGCAGGAATTTCGCCACGGCCAATTAACAAAAATAGACAACGAATTTTTTGAACATGTTTCCTCTGTTCATTCTTATCAAGCCAGATTCGCTAGTATGGAAAATTACTGTACTTTAAAAACGTGTTTCAAGCAATGCTGGAAAATAAATTTCTTACAAGAGGCTGTCTTCTGGGCTTACGTGGAAGAAAGTCTGAACGCTGTACCTTTGAGTGATTTTTGCAGAAAGTTACAAGACATCGTGCTTTCTCTGTATTAAGTGAGCAAAACAAAGTTTTATGTTTGTTGGCTGTTGCTAAATTTAAATAAACATCACTTTGATTTCTTGTGCTTCCATTCCTTGTATTTGTTCTGCTTTTGGACCTGTGAGTTTGCATAATTTACTATACAGGCCTACCTATTGGTCTTATGCGATACATACGTTAGGGCATCCTGACCAGGTAACCTCAGGGTTTGTCGATATCCCAGTCTCGGAAAAATGAAATAACCCACAACACACAGCAAAGTCAATATTTTGTGATTCCAGATGTAGTGCTCTTGAGTGTTGTGTTTTCTGCTTTCCTCGTATTCCTTTAGATATGTGTAGTTTTTACTCACCATCGCTAATAAAGCATCTCTCTCAACAACTTGGACGATTTATGTTTTGGTTAATGCTACGCAAGAACAACCGACCTACTGCGCACAAAGTACATCAATATGAAGGCAAACGATTGTGAAGTGATCATGTACAACCCTGCACCAATTCCTAACGAGCTTATAGTTAATAGTGTAAAGTGAAAATCGTGTTGTAGTTGTTTCTATAATGCAATGCTGCAGTTTGACGCACTATTAGCATTTGCCAATACTGATTGATTGCAGAGGTTGTAAGCGTTTTGGGCCTGAGGCTAAAAATAACAGACAGTTCGTAAAAAGTGTGGACGCAATATCTTCTCATCTGGCCAATGCAACAAAATAGCAGAAAGTAAATGATACAAGTATTTGAAATGACACCCTTATGCGACAGTCGTTTTTCGCCAGCTGGTGATTATCACTAGTTTCAAATGAGCTGCAATTGCGATGAAGGGTAGTGGAAAACATCAAGTGTTGAAAGAAATATTTTGAGAGGAATACAACTTCAAAAAGCACCTGGATTGAAATACTACAAACTAAGTGAAATTCATAAACGTAGCTTTTCCAAAGCGATTTTTTTAGCACTCAATAAAGTCTCAACGCGGTGGTGTGCGGTGGACATGACCGGGTACAAAAGTGCGTTATTCCAAAAAAAAAATTAGGATCAGGTGGAAAAACAGCATAGATGGGTGTATACAGTGGCCAATTTAGAAGTTACTACTTGGAGTCGAGATTAGGGCAATGATTTAAACTGGGTGGACGAGGAATGTCGAATACAACTAATGGTTTAATGCAGAGGCCAAGTAAGTTTTAGGGCAGCGTAATGGTTTTATTTAATTTGATAATGTACGGGCTTTGAAGACATTTCGTCATAACTGTATTCAAACACACCATTTTTAATTCGCAGACTAACACCAAACCATAGCAAAATTCTGTGAATGAAACCAAATGAACATAAAATTGTTCTTGAATTATGTTTTTCTTCAGGAAAGCGTAGATCAGTCTGAATTGAAAAGACGAAATTTGATTATGTCCAAAGACTGCGCAATGCGATGACATAACTGCATAAGTTTTCTTAAACAAAAATATAGCTGAAAAAAATGTATAGCCCACCGCTTGATATCTTCATCAACTATTGAAGACGTGTGCTCATGAACGAAAAAAACTCTAAATTCACTTGATGTCCCACAAAACGCGGTAGTTCGATCAGTACCACGCGTGTATCCTATATATTACAACTGGGATCAAAACAGTAGCACCTGATTAAACATGTTACACCAACAAAACACATTGTGGAATTTCAACGATATGCATTTTCCACTGCTTGTTAGCAGTTGGAGTGCATCATAATCGCACAAAGTAAAATTGCTTATCTTGATGTCACTATCAAACTTCCCACTGAGAAATGTTAGTATGAGATTTTACGATTTTACATATTTTTTATAATCCAGACCACGCATCTGGAATTTTTGCAAAATTTTTATAACCACATTTAGTAAAAAAAGCAGTTCAATCCAACTGACTTAATAAATTGCCGACAGACAAAAAACGCAAAATCTCCTGCAGTAAAATACTCTGACAAAAGCAATATGTTCATACGATGGAATTTTTTAAATACATGGATCCGCTCGGCTGATCAGAGCAGCATTTTAATACGAGTTTTGAAGTGCATTAGTCTTATGACAGGAGATGTCTGGGATTGATGTTTTCTTTAGCTACACCGTGGTTTGGGATTCTGAGCACCAATATGTTGCTGCCAATCGGGTGCATCTTTCCCCATTGGTGCGACTGGGTTACGATCTCTCCTGAAATGTTGCAGTTGTTTGCGCAGGCCTCGCCATATCTTAGTCGTATCAGACCAGCTATGTCCAACCGAAATGCCCTACTGGACCAAATTATGTCACTATCTTCATGAGGGTCGCACATTACTTTCATCTCAGCAAACCAAAAATTTCGTTCAAAGCTGCTGAGAGCATTTAAATACTAACTACAATGGTAAAGACTTCATGGTACTTTTGATCACTTCCAAACAGTGACGCCATAGGCAAATTTAGTACTAATGGAAGAACAAAGGCAGTTAGAAATCAGTTTAGTGCAAACGAACACATGAATAGAAATCAGAAAAGTAGAAATCAGTTTTGCACCAGTGGACACGTGCAAATCTACCAGTGCGTATAGTACATGATAAACAGGCACTAAAGAACATTGCATCGAAAATGTCGAATTTGAGATTATAAAAATAAAGTCAGGCTGTCACTGTATTACATACACAACAATGAAAAGCTTACTGGAGCGCACAACACCTTCGACTAGGGTTGGGCTTAGTCGTATTAGACTCTTTCAAAACAACGTGCTATCGGCCGTTTTTCTGAAAAGAAGACATATTTGATGGAACGCAGTTGCTCTAATTATACAAACACGGCACCAAAAATGAGCATACACCTTTCAGTGTCAGAGCAGCGACCTATAAACCGTTTAATTCTGAACCTATTGTATATGAAACATTTCAGAAATATAAAACCAACCAAATATACTTGCAAAACTGTTCTGGCAAAACAAATCAATGTGCTTCTGTGATCAAGTTCTTCGAAGTTGTAAGTCTGTACTACGGGCGACAATATCACAACGTGTTGCTTCTGTGACATCACTGAAAGCAAGATATTTGAGGGTTAGGGAGGGACGGTGGTATGCAGTGTAAAAAAATTTGAAAAATACAATAATGTCTCTATTTTATTGAAAGCCGATTTTTCACGCTTCCTATATTTTCTGCATACAGAAATTCCACAACTAAAACCTAGTTTAGAGGTTCCCTACCTTTCCAGTGTCATATGGTCCCTTTTAACGATTTGGCTGAAAGCTGTGAACTTCTTTATTAAAAACATTTATTACTACTACGTACAAGTGGTCTCTACTAGAAAAGTTTATCATCCGTTGTGCGCCATAAATCATGAATATTTCATGGAACTTATCACGTAACAAATTGACATTGCATAACAATCAAACTGTCTAACGCAGTGGTTCCCAATCTTTTTCTGACCATGTGCCCTTTCAACATTTGGACAGATGAGCATGTGCCCCTAAAATTTGTTATGACAAAAAGGTTGAGTAAAATAAAAAAATCCGCGGAATTTTTAATAGAACTTTTACAATTCAGAATATTTGGAAAAAATTAATATATCAATATACTTTTTCCTTCTATAGGTTACCTTAAATGTACCCATTCAAATAGGGAAATGTAACCCCAGGGGTACATGTATCAAGGATGGGAACTTCAAATAGCCAAATATAACCCTAGGGGAGCTGTACCCCAGCATAGGAACCACTGGTCTAACGCATGGAGCTGTGTGTAACAAACGCTGCTAAGGGCAGGATAATTGTATATAATTGGCATTAGGTGGAAAAAATGTGAAATGTTTATTCACCATCCATTGAAATATTCAGCAACAGCGTTGCCAATTGGTGAAATGCACCACCAGATTTTGAAAATCTGGCGAAATTTGAAACAACTTGATGACAAAAAAGAAGCTTGCATCTAGAGGAAAATCTGGTTAAATTATATGGTATTTTCCAGTGCATGGACAAAAATTTTTTCCAGACGAAATCCTGGTAACTTTTTCTTTTTTTAACATTGAATTTGGCAGCACCGTGTGTCGATAGCTCACCTTCTCAAGTGTAATTACAGAATGGTTACCCCAACCAGCCTGCAGGATATGGTCACCTCACGAAGAGTTTAGTTAGTGTGAGAGTTAAGGTTGACAGGTTGAAGATACAGTTAGGGATTGGTGTTAGAAATAAGGTTTAAAGTCAGGGTTAGATTTGAATTTGTTTTTTCTGTGGGCAAAAATAGAAGGTCATCAGCCTGGCAAGTTTTTCAATTTTCCTCGCCTCTTTTTATTTCTGAATAAGCGACGCTGATCAGTTCATGGTAATCAGTTCCAGCTAGAATCCAGTTGAGTGTCCCCACAACTTAATACTTCTTTTCATTTTTGACTGTGAGGAAAATTTTGAGGTATACTTTTACAACCTCCGATTTTTTGGCGTTTCTCATGTTGTGGTCAATACTAATTTCCGCTATGTGTTTTGAAGTAGTACTGAATGCTATCATCTTATACATACAAACAGGGGCGGGTCCATCTAGTAACGTTTGGGGGAGGGGCGATTTCAGTAATATTTCGTAGTCAAGTCTCATAACAGTTTCGTTACTGTAAGAGAGATGAAGTATACTTCACAACACTCCTGTGACAAAATAATGGACAACAAAATGGCCTTATATCGCGAATGTTGTTTTCCGAATGATATTAAAATCATGGTAAATAAAGTTACATTCGTAGGTTTTAAGGGGGCGATCGCCACAATCGCCCCTCCCTGGATCCGACCCTGTATACAAAGGTCATAGATCGCCAAAAATTTTTCTGTAGACCCCCGGCTGGAAACCACTGTCCTAGTTGAAGCAAACGGACTGGAGTTTCTTTTGGTTGACATCTCTCATTTGCCACAGAGGTAAAAAACACAACTAGCATTAAGTGATGCTTCAACTCTTGGCAACCGGAATGGATACTAAAAAACGTGAAATTATACGCAGAACACAAATCGTTACTATGTTGGGTTACTGTTATGCCAAATTATTGCAGCACCTTTTCCAAAGTACACCTTACATCTAACAAGTGTTTTGGGGACTTGGGAAATACTTCACTGTAAACAACTGAAGCCTGAAAACTTAACAGGACAACAAAACAGAACCTTCGGTAAGACATGTATGTGGTGAATAAGGGATGCACTGCGTTTTGAACAAGATAATTTTGATCCTTTACTTCAGTCAAAGCAATAAATTCAACAGAAACTTTTGACGGCTCGCCGGAGAAAGTCATTAGGCAAATAAAAGAGTCACCAGCTGGCAATGCTGGCAAAGTGGAAGTTTTTTTGACCTTCAAAGGTGTTTGTAAATGTTGGTTTGCCTAACAAAACTCTATGGCTGTATGAAACAGTTACGGATCCTTCGTTTTTAGCCTTAAAAGAAAGCAGTATAGAAATTTTGACAAAATTGGAACTTCACGCCCACTTGTGGCTGATTTACGTCCAGCGATTTTTGTGAAAAAGCGCGGTTTTAGAGCTTTGTGTCAGTTTTGGAGAGAACTGTTTGTTTAGGCGCCTGTGTGTACAAGTGACGCCTCTTTGCTTCGATAGGATTGGACAGGTCATTGTTTGTCACGTGTCGCTTTGAGCAGCCTCTTGATATGTTGTGTCATGCTCTGCCTTTTCCACTCAGGGCCTGTATCAGTTCGTGTATCGTTTTGAGACGTCGTTGTAAATAGACATGCCGTGTTTATTTATTCTGATTAAAGAGGCTTTTCCTCCACTGCGTGCTGTCAGTTCAGAGTTAAAACATCGAGCAGGTCTGTTTGTCGCAACTATTCTCTTAACGTTGCTACAGGACTGCGGTCTGAGCTGAGTTTACGTCGTGAAGTAATTAACTTGGTAGCCTTCCCAGCCCCCACTTCTCAGTCAGCCTTTGGGCTCAGTTAAGTAATTTGTGGCTTTGTCCAGCTGTACATAATGAGATCAAATTGAAATTTCTTGAAGTATGGAAAACCTGGAGGGGGGGTGATAGAGGCGAAATCTGCAATTGCATTGGCACTTGCTCACCCACCCCTGCGGTTTACGTCCCTGTTTGTCGATATTATAACAACATCGATAGCCATTTGTTCTGCAGCACGTTCTCCGATTCTATTTTAAGAGGATTGCGATGCAGTTTATAAAATATTGGCAGTAACTTTCACATTTACTGCAATAGTTTCTACCTCGTCGCACATCCGGCTTAGGTCCCTGCCAGGCCCGTAACCAGGGGGGCGCACGGGGCGAAACCCCTTAAAAAATTTTTTGCCCCCTTGGAAAAATGTGTTGGACATAGTTCAAAACTATTGGACACAGTTCAAACAACTCTGGGCCCCTCTCAGAAAACTCTTCGCCCTTCCTGGTGTCCCAAGCTGGTTACGGGCCTAGTCTCTGCCATGTTTTGCTGTTCATTTTCGTGAGGTTTTTGTATGGACTTCCGAGGCGCCTTCACCTGCGTGGTGTGCGGTAGATTTTTGACAGAATATTGGGAGGAGGGAATATTTGAAGACGTCTACGTTTCTAGGAAATGAGAAATACTGGGTCAGGGAAATCCAATTGGAGGATACACGTGCGCATTTTTTACATTTAGCACAGGGGTGCATTACTCTTATGGCTGCAGCAGACAACGAAAATTTTGCGACTTTGAGTTTTAGTGATGTGCGTATTTTTTCAGTTTATACTTTTGAAAATTCCAGTTTAAAGTAAAGTGCTGAGCCGCCTTTGTATACAAAAAACTCACAATCGTCCTGGCTGATCATTAACACTTGTCAAAGAAAAATTGTATGGCATATGAAATGTTGCAAATTGGGATGCTTCCGGATACAATATTATATCCTCAAATCTGTTTGAATTTGCAAAAGGGAGGCGATACACTGGGTTAAATGATTTTCAGAAGACAATAAGAAAAACTGAGGCTTTCTTTTGTTCGTTAAAGTTTAGATTCACACCAGGATTATTCTTAATGTACTGTATGTCCGTCTTTGGGTCTTGGTGGACTGGCCTTATGGGCGTTTTGTCAATGCCAGGTGAAATGCTCCTTCCAGACATGTGTTTGATCTTAGCGATCAGAAAACGATTTATCGGCTGCTGCACTTACTCGTGGAAATGAGCGTCGCGTGGATGATTTACAGTATCTTTCTGCATTTCGCAACAGATGGAAAACCAGGGTGTTCACACCAATCGCAGGTCAACGCTTCTTTCCCATCTTCGTGAGGTCCAGAACTGATCCTTAACCAAAAATTACTGCAGACCCGCATCTTAGGCAGTGACGGATTTACGCATAGGCCAAATAGGCCAAATAGGCCATAGCCTTGGGCCCCGCGCTACTCCCTCCTATGACGACTCATTCTTATAGTTTGTGAAACTGCGCAGAGGCATAACTTCACAATTTACTTTGAAACGAGCGAAAGTGCAAACGTCTATTAGACTCTTAACAGTACAGTAACAACACGATCATATTTTTTGCTACGCAATATAAAAATGACAATAGATACACATTTTCATCGGAGTTCTGCAGTGTCTGGCGGTCTTGCATTGTAGCGAACTTTTTGTCTTGGAAGATTGAACATCAAGTAAGAAAGTGCTGTGTAAAAGGCTTACTGAGGAGCATGTCTGGGCGCGAGATAGAAAAAACAGGCCGTTTGTATGACAGTGGTTACAAGCAATAGCGTAGCCAGCCCACAATATTTGGGGGCCAATACTCTGACTTTCAGCGTACAAAAGTATTTTGTTCAGGATACTGCCTGTCAAAGCACAAGATGACAAGATTTGCTAGAAATTTGGCGCTGTTCAGTTCAGTCATGGCCCCTCGGCCCTCTTTGGCTACGTCTATGATTACAAAAAAGAATGAAAAGAAATAACAGAAGTAAATAACAGATGTTCAATCTTCCACTGACCAAAAGCTCGCAACAACGCATGACCGCCAGACACTGCAGATTTCGGACAAATTGTCAATATTGGATGCTACGTTTGGTTGTTTCCAACTAGATTGCCCGCAAACAGATTGTTTGTTGAAGCTCTACATGTTGGTTAAATCATCTAGAACAGTTTTTCATGAGATGTACTTGAAAAAACGTGTCTACATTGGGCTTACGTCATGTCAAAGGGGTACGCAAGGGGGGTGGGATTGGGGTTAACCCCCCTTGAGCTTGATGTTTTACGGAAACTTTATTACCTGCGCAAAGGACATTAATTGTTTTCGCATACTTTTTGCTTGTTGATTTGTCGACTTAATGCAAATACCACGGAATGAAATTTCATGCAGATTTCAAGGAACATTACAAATAGGCCAAAAAGTAATAATTAGGTTTTGGTGGGAATCTGGGTTGTCGTTTGCATCCAGAAATCATCTCACCACTTTTTGCAGATCTTTCGTCCACTACGCATGTTTTAGATTGTGTTCCGCGATAGTTCACTTTATCCGAAATAATCGTCTTTATTTTGTCTGCTATGGCTGATCAGCGCAAGCGCTTACTCAGAGATGAGCACGCATCAGGACTGGATCGGACCGCAATTTTTTTGAAACTTGGCGGATCAGGTCTGGATCGGACTGAGAAAATATTTTTTGTTTTAAAGTGATTATTCTGAACGTATCAAAAATTTTAGTTGTGATCCGATTTTACAGATTTGCTGAATGGCAGTGTAATTTTGCCATCAATGACAAATGCTCTGCTGAGACTATTTTGCCATTCGAACTGTATCCACCTTTGCCCACATATAACGTTGAGTTCTACAGTAGTAGTAACGTGAACATAGTTGAGTGGTAAGTGTCTATGCCTGTTGTGCAAGTGTTCATTGGTTCTGCTCTCACCATTTCCTTTGGCTTAGCTTGAAGAGATTGCTCCTTTGATGCGAATGCTTTTTATTATGAAGGCTACTTTTTCAAAAAGTTTGAGGTTTAGGGCAGTGGTTATCAACCGGGGGGTTGTTTTGCTTTTTTCTAGGGTCTCGAGAGCTTCTTATAAATATATTCATAATTACTTCCACATTTTAAATTCCGTACATAGAACCACTTTTTGTCGGAGACAAAATAATAGGATTGCCTGGCAGTAGCGCAGTCAATAATTTTGTTCGGGATGGGTCAGTCAATGATGTCGTCAGTCACTGACGTCGTCTTGAGTCCGACTGTCACTTCTATTTATTTTCTAACAGCTGAAAATTGATACAAAGTACCAGCAAAGATCTGAGCAATTTTGTTTCGCGCGAGGCTATGGCCTTTACGGTCTCATTCTGGTTGCGCTACTGTTACCTGCAAAACTGATAGCCTACTTTTTCATTCAAAATTGTTTTAAGTGTGATTACAACCATTACAATGCTGTTGCGTTCGGCAACAGACGATTAACTTTGTGACCGAAGAATGTGCACCGTTTGTAAATTAGATATCTGATTGCTGTAGCTAAATTGGGAGTTATTGTAGTTGTCAATTAGTCGGGCTGGGGAGTTATTTGGAACGGTACGGGTCTCCTTCACTGATGCTGCCATGTGCATCAATTTAATAAATGTTTTTTTGTGAAGCATAGTGATATCGTACGTTATTTTTTAGACATGGTGATTTTCTATTGTGCAAACACAACTGCATTTCCTATGACTGATTGGAAAATTTCAGAAGGGGTGGATAGGTTAAATTGAGTTGCAAAATGCGTCGCTGCTTGAAAAATGTTGAAAAACCACTGGTTTTGGGCTTATATTTAGGGGTTACGTTTACGGTTTAAGTTTCAGGTTTAGGTTTTGGGTCTAGGTTTAATTTTGGGTTTAGGTTTTGGGTTTGGGTGTTGGGTTTAGGTTTTGGGTTTAGGTGTTGGGTTTAGGTTTTGTGTGTAGGTTAATCTGAATTTAGGTTTTGAGTTTGGTTTGAGGTTGGGGTTTTAGGTCATATTACGAGGACTTCATGCTAATCCAAGTGTATCCCGTATCGTCCTTGTCATTTCACCAATCCAAACAATCGGATTCTCCTAATGACAAAATAACTCCAGCAGTGCTTTTGGTTCATGAGGGAAAATAGAGATTGTCTTGTTAAACTTTGGAAATGCCAAAAGGCTATGTCTATTTGGCCTCATGAGGGAAAAGCGCTTCTACAACTGTTTTGCCTTCAACCAATCATATTTGGCTGAAGGCAAAATAGCTTCAGTGGTGCTTTTGCCTCATGAGGCAAAATAAAAATTCATTATTTTACATGGGCGGATCAGGACTGAATCGGACTGATGATTTTCAAAAATTTTGTGGATCAGGGCTGGATCGGATTCAATTTTATCCGATCAGGACTGGACTCGGACTGAAAAATTTCACAGTCCACTCATCTCTGGCTCTTACCGCATTGGCTACGTTACCGATTTCTGTACCATGATAGAACTGTTGTACGCGCTCAAAAACAGCTGTTGCTAATATAGAAGCATTCAGGCATTTGATTATGTCTCAGCAGTGAAAAGGAAAACTAAAAGTTTGCTGGACTTCTATACATAACAAAAAATCGAAAGCTTTCTTGCGTTCTTTATGTGCATTCTCAACTCTTGTGTAGTTTAGCAACATTCGATCTTGCAAACCGGAGTGTGCGCCAGAGGTGGGACCGGATCCGGAATACCGGAGTCGACTCCGGCAGGATTCTGGG
>Ga0210059_1007937_pt1 | contig 16830 bp, 10 predicted proteins | sample Ectturendosymbi2_FD_188042 | JGI IMG/M metagenome (GOLD analysis project Ga0210059, IMG submission 188042) | Ecteinascidia turbinata endosymbiont from Florida, USA - Sample 2 (SPAdes) (version 2) | ecosystem: Host-associated > Tunicates > Ascidians > Unclassified | place: Key West, Florida...
GCATATGAACTTCGACTTTTTTGCTAGGTGATTTCTGTTGGTGCTGTCCCCTTGGACTTTGCCGATTTCATGTAGTGGTAATCGCGTTGCCATTACACATCCTTGAAATAAATGGTCAACTAACATTTAGCAATGACTTCTTCACTCAACCACTGGCAATGAAATAAGTTAGGCGACAGCACTTTTACTGTGCAAGCAAGCTAAATATAATATTCAAAGCGTATAACGAACCAGCCCTAGTGAATGGATGATGGTACGTCACACTACAGAGAATCACGATGAATGTTCGATAAAATCTGGTTTAAATTTCCAGAGCGTGTATCCCTGAAGACTTTGGTGCTTCGTACCCCCTGGTTTGGCTCCTCGTACCCCCAAGTGGTACGTGTACCCCCGGTTAAGAACCACTGTGATAGTCACTTACTCATTTCCTTAAAAAATGCACGTAGTAAGTGAGATAATACTAGGGGTACATTGCTTTGATGTTACATTTGCGTCAGATCTGTGTCACATCTTATAGTAAGAGCAGTGTAAGATTTTTGGTGTTAAATCTTTGTCAGATCCTTTCATTACATCTGTGTCACTGTCACATCCTATTGTTACATCTGTGACAAATTGCACTGTTACATCTGGGTCAGATCGTATTGTTATCTTTCTGTCAGATTTCATTATTACGTCTGTGTCTGACCTTACTGTTACATCTGTGTCAGATCAAATTGTTACATCTCTGTCAGATCTCATTGTTACATCTGTGTCAGATCTTATTGTCACATCTGTGCCATATCTCATTCTTATATCTCTGTCAGATTGTATTGTTAGGTCTGTGTCAGACTGTGGTGTTAAATCTTTGTCATAACTTACTGTTACATGTGTGTCAGATTGCACTGTTACATCTGTATCAGATTTTATTGTTGAATCTGTGTCAGATTGGATTGTAAAGTCTGCGTTAGATCTTATTGTCACATCAGTGTCAGATCTTATTGTTACATCTGTGTCAGATCTTAATGTAAAAGCCTATTTCTGTCAGATTGTTTTGTTAAATCTGCATCAGATTGTGTTGTTAAATCCGTGTCTAGTCATATTGTTACATCAGCGTCAGATTTTATTGCTACATCTGTGTCAGATTGTGTTGTTATATCTGTGTCAAATCGTACTGCTGCATCTGTATCAGATCGTATTGTTACATCTGTGTCTGATCTTATTTTTACATCTTTGTCAGATCATATTGTTACATCTGCGTCAGATCTTACTGTTACATCTGTGTCAGATCTTACTGTTACATCTGTGTCAGATCTTGTTGTTACACCTGTCAGATCTTATTTTTACATCTGTGTCAGATCGTATTGTTACATCTGCGTCAGATCTTACTGTTACATCTGTGTCAGATCTTACTGTTACATCTGTGTCAGATTTTACTGTTACATCTGTGTCAGATCTTACTGTTATATCTGCGTCAGATCATATTGTTACATCTGTTCCAGATCTTACTGTTACATCTGTGACGGATCGTATTGTTACATCTGTGCCAGATCTTATTGTCACACCTGTGTCAGATCATATTATTGTATCTCTATCAGATTGTATTGCTAATGTGTGTCAAACTGAGTTGTTAAATCTGGGTCAGAGCGTGTTGTTATATCTGTGAGATCGTATCGCTACATCTGTGTCACATATTTTATTTACATCTGTGTTAGATCTTGTTGTCACATCCGCGCCAGTCTTATTTTTACATCTGTATCACATCTTATTGTTACATCTGTGTCAGATCTTTCTGTGTCAGATCTTACTGTTACATCTGTGTCAGATCTTGTTGTTACATCTGTGTCAGATCTTACTGCAACATCTGTGTCAGATATTATTGTTAAGTATGTGTCAGATTGCATTGTTACGTCTGTGTCAGATTGTGTTATTAAATCTGTGTCATGTCTTATTGTAACATCTGTGTCTGATTTTATTGTTACATCTGTGTTAGATTGTATTGTTAAATCTGTGTTAGATTTCATTGTTAAGTGGGTCAGATTGTATTGACACATCTGTGTCAGTTATTTATTTTTAGATTTGTGTCATATCTTATTGTTACATATGTGTCATCTTATTTTTATATCTGTCTCAGATCTTATTGTTATATCCGTGTTGGATCACTGAGCGACACTCCAAGGAAAATTCTCGATTTCAACCCAGTCAGGTAAAGTGTTTCCATTAACTTTTTGCACATAAATGTCTTAAATATCACGAAATCTTGCTGCCTTTAGTATGCAAACGATTGTCAATGTCTTTATTTTGGTTGTCTGCAAAATGATTGCGATTTGAATGTAATTGCAATTTTTTAACATCAGGAGACAACTTCGACAAACTCAGTTTTTCAAGAATATTTTTGCATCGGCCTCTGAGTCGACGTTCACTTTTCGGATTCTGACCCAACCGGGTTTTCGACTGTAGCCTTACCAATAGACTCTTAGAGCTAATAATTGTTTACTCTTCTCTGAAGGTACAATTTTGAACGTAAGTCAGGTCCATATGGGCTCTCATTCTCTATTTGAATGCTTTTATACCAGTTTAGCGCGGAATATTTGGTGTCTCCAATCAGAAATATTTTTCCACCACCTTTGTTCAAAACTACCTGCCTTACGAAATCCCAAATTTGAAAAGCAAATTTGTTGTTGAATATGCTATATGGCAGTAAGAGTGTGTATCACCGAAAAAAACATCTCACATTGCGTTTGCTATGTCAAAACAATGCGTTGGGCTCTACTAACACTGAGTGGCAGATTAAAAGCTTAGGGCAGTGGTTCCCAACCGTTTTTGTCCGTGGAAGACCGTAAGGTTTTTTTAAGTGGACAAGGTAACCCCGCCAGAACTGCCAAGTACACACAAGTGCTTTCTTAACCCAAATTGCCGTTGTAAAGGTTTCGTAGGTTGTAAACAAAAGTATGCATAATAAAAGCACTTGTGTCTAGCAGGGCCTTCAGCGATTCGATTTGCTTAAGATGGTCCTCCTTTTCTGCGACTTATCAGCACAACCAAATATCTGCACCGTACTACTTGTTAGTCTAACTTCGGAGTGCCATAGTCACAGCCTGGAAAATGAAATACAGCTCATTGTGATGACACTGCCTATCACCAATGTAGGGTTACCACACATTTTTACAAATCATTTTCCATACTTTTTCAATACCTTTTCAATACTAAATTCAAGAAGTTCAATATCATTATTTCTCTTCAGTTTTAGAAATTCTTAATCATGAAACTAAATTTTACACATTGCATAATGCTGCGTAAATAATGAACTGCTTTGCTTTCAACAAAATTCTGTCCAGATGCTTCTGATTTCTTTTCCATTGAGAATTTTAATGCTTTTTCAGTACTTAATATATATATCTTGGCCAAATTCGACACTTTTTCAGGGTGTTGAAAACCGATTTTGAAATTCAATACTTTATCAGTAATTTCAATACCATTTGGGAACTCTACCAATGAACAAAACGGGGAAAAAGGAAAGCTAGATCAAACGATATAGCGGCTGCCACATGTTCAAAGGGTTAAAGGACATATCAGCAGTTTTTGCTTCAAACTGGAAGGTATAGCTCGTGGAACCCTTTAGATTTGTCTATGGAACCCTGAGGTTCCGCGGAACCTACTTTTGGAATCACTGGCTTTGGGAAACGACTCAAACCTAGCGTAGTTTGATATTGTTTTTCTTCAGAGAAATATTTTGAAAGTTGTGAATGCATGTTCAGCAAATTTCCTGAGGACGGCTGAAGCAAGCAGTGAGTGACGGTACGCATCTGAAGATTTCCCAAAAATGACAAGTGGGATTTCGTTTATTATTCAGTGACACTTGTCCAAAATAAGGCTTTCCCAAAAAGTGTACGTAAAATTCTGAGTGCTTGTTGTGAGTAAACAGATTTTTGTGAATCACGAACTGTTGCACAGGCATTTTGCAGATATCAATAAAAGCAACGACTAGGCTGCTGGTGAAGGCATAAAATCAAATTGTATTAAATTATATTAAGTGCATGTAGCTATATTCAAGCATAAACACAACGAATGCCTACTTTGCTTTCCTAGTCAGCCATAAAACATGAAATCCTAGGGTATCAAAAAATTGAAAATATTTGTCAAAAACACCAACGCACATTGTGGCCAGAAGTTTCTTTAAAACATAAAATTCAGTTTGTGAGAAAAATTCTCAAAGCTATAAGCATTTGTCTGCCATTTCAAAACCTTCTAGTCAAATAGATTCTATTTGAATAAGGTTTAAGGATTGAGGATGTGTAGAGTTATGTGAAATCGATTTCCTATCAAAAATATTTGCTGATTGATTCGACGTCGCCGCCATAGTAGACACCAGTTACTTGTAAACAGATATGTGCAAGTCAACATCATCGCAAAGTCATGAAAGCAGAATTCAGGCTCATTCCTCGAAAGTTTTTAGCAAACCTAGAGCTTTTAATTGTCATAATCACAAAGGGTGTTTTTTTATTTGCAAACTTTTTTACCCAACCAAAAAACATCTTTCCCGTGTTAACAGAAACCATTGGGTAGTTTTGATGAAAATGGTCAAAACAGATTGATTTTTTGATTGATTGTTTTCATATGACTCAGCTATTAAACAGAAACAATACTGAGAGCAATTGCGCAATGAGGAAACCAATTGTCAGTGGAAATTAGGATAAATAAAAACACAATGGCAAAATAACTGATTAGTGTAAACAACAGTGGCACTGTGTCACGTAGGATTGTGAAGGACCATGGTGGTCATCTAGATAACGTTTACCACTTTTTGTATATTGTGAAAAAACAACAGTCCGAAATCAAATGCGTTCAGTTAGAAAAACTAACAAACAATAGAACATGGTGAAGTAAATTTACAGATGAACAAAGCATACCTATGTATACAAAGGAGTGGGTCAAATTTAATTGAGGAAAATTGGTGTTGACAAAAAATGTTTAAACAAAGTATAAAAAAAGTCGATGAGGTTCAAAAGCAAGACAAAACAAAACAAACAGCTATGGATTATAATTTCATGTCGAAAAAATGGAATGTGCACAGAAAAGAACGAGAAACAAGAGGTAATGATACATAAAAAACAAACAACATTACATTATTCAAATTCACGAACTCTCAAAGTTTAGTTTTTGATAAGGGAAATGTTGTTTAAACTATACTATTATGCACCTTTTCACGTATGAGGTGTTCCTTACATTTCTATTTGAAAGTAAAAGTGGCAAAAACTTACTATAATCTGGTATTGGAGACCACAGTTTTGGCCAACCAATGTAAGGGAACATTTCCCTGAGGAATGGTTGACTCTAGGTAAAAACAGGCTGTTAGAAGTGGATAGTCTTGTAGGGTACTAATGAATTGAGCTGACTGGAATCAAATAGTCATCAAAATGGTTTGGAAGCAATTTGCTATAATAGGAGTGCGTGAATTTGCTTACTGTTGAAGGTTGGAGAAGGCATAGTATGTTTAAGTGCTGGAAAGATTCTTCCTGAAATGTCTGCTTAGTTGGTCTTGTTAGTTTTATAGCTCTATTTTGGAGATTAAAGAGAGGCTGAAAAGTTACGTTTGAAGCACGTCCCCAACTGAGGATTGAGTGAGTAAGGTAGGGTTGGGATAATGACTTCTAGACAACTTTCAATACAGATTGTATTATGTAATTTTTAAGTTTGAATGAAACTCCACATGCTCTTGATAGTTGCGTTTTCACGTTTTTTACATTTTTTACTTTTATCATGGCGAGGCGGTTCTTTAACGTATAACACTAAATATTTGTGAGAAAAAAATTTCAAAAGTTCAAACTTTGGTCTCTTCCATTCACAATGCCATTGTCCTAATGCTTGCTTTTTCAACTATCTTCACAGCTACAAATAATGCGTTGGTTTTGGGGCAAGACTTTAAATAGTGGATAAAATGAAATACTCCATGGTCGTGAGCCCTTTCTGCTTTCACCTTGTTAATATTTATCTTTAACTGTACTTCTTACGGTTACCGGTAATGTTTGCTAATATGCAAATCTTCCACAGGTGGAAATTGTTTGAAATTATTTTGCAGCTATAGTAGTTAGGCTTACAACAAATTGCAAACTTATAGTTTGCAAATATTTGCTATTTTTGCTTGAGACATAAAGTCTTGGAAACCCACCTCCGTTGTGGGCGTAGAGGTTCAGTTTGATTTCTTTGTTGTTGAGAGTTTTCCGTTGGAATTGTTTCATTTCAAGTTTTTCTTTATAGCTCTACTACTGGGTTTTTCTTAAGGCGTTTTAGGATTGGGGTCCCTAGAGTTTTAAATCGGGTCCCTAGAATCAGAGAAAATTATCATCGTGTTCCTAAATCCGAGAAAATCGTGACACTAGAATCAGAGAAATCGGATCCCTACAGATCCATACCGGTTACCTAACATTTTCCTTAAAAAAACCTGCTCTACTATATATGCTTTCTGTGGCCGTTTTCAGTTGAATTGGTGTATTTTCATGTCATGCAGATGGTTTTTACTTCTTTTTCGAAGTTTGAAATAGCAAGAATTCTGGTTAGTTTTATTTCAAACTGCCGTTACAATGGTTCCGCAAAATTTGCACTTCTTCTTGCTTTTGTCTCTGCCAAGAATTCTCATCTTCCTTTTGAATTCATCGTTGTAAGTAGTCAACCTCTGTTCCTGAATGGTTCGATATTGTTTTTAACCTTTGGATTTCCTAATATGGTTTTATGTTTGTGGTATTAATTACAAACCATTGCCTGTTTTAGCTACATGTCAAGACGGCTTTGATTCGATTTAATAAGCAACTGTATGCTTTATCTCAAAAATGGAGATTCAGCAAAACATGTAATTCTCGTAGTTTGAGTTTTTCATCCCCAGTAAAACATTTAACGCATTGCAACCTAGAAACTGAAAAAGATTGTATATCAAATCCGTACAAAATAGCACAATACATTTTCAAACATTTTGTTTTCAATTAAACTATATTGTTTGGTTATGCCATATTAGAAACGTTGATTTCATTATTTTTGGTATACTTTATCTACCACCAGTTGTGATCAAAGAAATAGATGCAAAATATAAGAAAACTAAAGATTAAACAAAATAGAGTTACTGTACACGATTAGTTCATGCTATGTTTCGGCATAACTTGTGTTCAATTGAGAAATATTAAAATACAAATTTAAATCAAGATTTCAACTAAACATGGGTTGAAGCATCACAGTAATATACTGGCACAATAATGGAAGCTGGTTTAGGTTGAACCATAACTAAAATTGGCGTTTCTCTGAAAAAAATAAATACTTACATCGCTTGGAGGAGCAGTTTTTCCAAAGATTGATCAAGTGCGCTTTCCAATGTCGAACGGGAGTTGGTAGTTTAGACAATGCGACAATTGCGGTAGGACTCCTATCTTTGTCAATATACCATTTCCTTCAGATACCTGCCAAACAGCAACCTCACATTAAGACATTTCGTGGAAGTACAATGTCAATTTCACAGTCGTCTGATATTAGCTTAGCAAAACAACTGTAGCTGATCTAATTAAAAGGAATAGTTTTAATTTTCACTTGATGGCGCTGATGTACTCAATTCTGGCTTGGTATTTCAACAGAGTTATTGTTCAAGAATACCATGGAGAATTGTAATGTACAAGCACATCACTCTTGATTGTTCTGTGAAAATGATATGTTTAATGCTGTTAGATTGTTTTCAGTGCAGGTTCATTTTTTGCTGTAGATGCAGTCTAAATTGGATGTAGCCGTTGTAAACAACAGTTATTCCAGGTGCAGATTCAAGCAATTTGCTGCAGTTTGATGCATCGTGCACGAAACATTCTTTGCGTATACAGACGCTCTTATTTTTTGACAAATTATTTTTTCATCAGCTAAACACTGACTTTTTCACATAAGAGCTGGTATAAATGACAACACCCCCGACCAAGTAGAACCCTTTGAGATAGGTTGTCTGTGCTTCTTCTAAGACCGCGGTTCTTCACAGACTGTAGTTCCTCACAAATCGTGATGGTCAATAAGCAATGCAATGAAACTTTGATTTCACTTGCTTGGTCCTCTTTATTTGGAATAACAGTAGAGATTCCTTTGCACAACATCAACGCCAAAATACATGCAACTTTTTCTTTTGCTTGTTTCGTGTGTTGTCAACTTTCATCTACATTGTTATGGTGACCATATGTTCAGGTTCTACCGGTTAAGTCCTGTTTTATCGAAGTCGTCCTCCGTGTCCCAGTCTGTCACTTGTCTGTCACGAAGACGTAGCAGACAGTAGGCAATGCATAGAAAAGTGACTAAGGTTTGAAAAGGTGATGGTTGTTTTTTCTTCTTTTCTTTGTTTTGACAAAGTGGTTTTCGCATGTTTTGTTAGATATGAGACGATATAGCAGATGTTTCACTGATTCCACACGCACCGGCTTTTACGGTCTAAACTAGGCTTTACTACGTGTCATTGGGTTACATCTTGGCTTTACCTTTCACTGTTGCAGATTGCTTACTGATCTGAGATAGTCGCACTGTTTTCATTGGACTCAACTCGCAGCTGTGTCAACACAATGCTGCAAAAAAACCTGTGCGTTTCTTTCTTCACTGAAATGTGTTTGTTTTAGTCAGTGCGTACCAGGGTTGTGGAGTCGAAGCCGGAGTCGGAGTCGTACGGGGTCGGAGGTTTTTGGGTGGAGTCAGATTTTATTATCCGACTGCGACTCTGGCTGTCCAATTGGATCATTTTTTACATCACACTCCTAAATTGGGAATTCCTGTTGAAATGGTACAATTTCTTTTGAAACTTTTGTTGAATCAGAAATTTCTTGCTGTGCACCATGATTTCCATTTATTTTAACAGCTAAATTTCATTCCCTTTATGTTAAGGAGTCTGAGTCGGGAATCGGAGTTGGAAAATTTGGAAAGGTCGGAATCGGAAATTTCCGAAAGGTCTGAGTTGGATATTTTACCTCTGACTCCGCAGCCCTGGCGTGTACGTGTTACATTAGTAGGCAATTAATACATTGCAATGCAAAGTTTGTCTCCGTAATCGAGCCAAGCAGAGTTAAGCAAAGCAAAGGAGAGGAACGTTTTGCTTTCAGTTAATTTGGACATGCTTTCAGTTCCTTTGGACAGGCAAGTCAATTGCCGGTGACTTGATTTTAGGTTTGATCCATTTAACTTTTGAATATACATACGCATAATCATCTTAATTTGTTTAAAAGGTACCTTCAGGTTTTCATGCAGTTAACAGAAACTGAACAAAAGCTACTCATTCAGAAAAAACACATGTTTTCAATGAAATATATAGTGATTGAATTGTTGCAGTTAAATAAAACCTTTTACCTGATAATAAACACCTGATATATTCCAAATAAATTATATCTTCAACTAAAGCAATTGCTTTTTATTCTTTTTTTCTTCCAAAGGTCATAATTTTATTGAAGTCTTTCACAGAAAAGAATTGTTTCCACAAATCTATCGCTGAAGCAAATCTTCATCAACATTGATGCTATTAAATAGTATCTGATTGCGTCTGTGGTAATGGAAACAAAAAGATAATTCGAAAATATCCTGAGGGACTGTACATTTTTTCCCACCAAAGATCCTATTTGTAGAAGTGACATAACTTATAGCCAACTGCTATGCCCCAGATATCCTTGGCTATGGATAAGCCAAATATATGTTATTTCATTGTTTTTGCAAACTTTGGTCGCTTCGAATTTTATCGCCAGATGCAGACAAACAAGCTAATTTGAACTTGATTTGTGTTGGTTGGCAGCTTATAGCTAAGGTTATATTTAACTTAAACATAAGAACTCATGCTTCCCATGAAATGTTTCATGTAAAACATAATTACGAGGAAACTACTGCTGTTGCTGCAACAATGCCAGTTGGGTTTTGATGAAGGAGAGTTTTTAGCAAAGGTTGCATTGTGAGGAAATGATATTTTGCTGTTGTTATTCATGCTTTATGGAATCATTTTGGCAAATATGTGACAGACTACATGTTGCATTCATGTATTATTTAAACACTCATAACGAAACCTTGAAGGTACTGACATTGTCGTGATATCGGCAACACCTGGCGTCTCTCCACGCAGCAAAGGTTGCTGAACTTTTGTGAATTGTGTTCGTTGCTTAAAAGCTTATTTCAAATTTTTTACCAGAGAGATCTTGCGAGGATTTTGTGGTTTACAAATATGTGCTGCCATGTGCTTATTTAAAACAAGGACAGGGGTCAGCTGCTTTGGTTACGTTTGAAAACAGGTTTTTTACATTAGAAAAAAAAACAATTAATTATCAAAATTTGTTTGATGCAAATCAGAAGAAAATGCACCCAAGTTTGAACGTATCACTGGGGTTAATAAATGCTGGAATCTTTTTTAAAAAACAGCCCCTACAAAAATTTCTATTTCATGCGTAGTGCCTCATCGTGTCTTCAAAATAATGTTTTCATAGGAGAGTGAAAGCTCGAAACTAGCAGCATAAGAAATGAGGATTTTCTCTGAAGCTAATTACGTTTATCATTACACCAATGATAGGTCTCGATCAAAGGGCCTGATTTTTAACCAACCCAGTAGTGTTCTGGAGTGGAAAGTATTGCAATACTTAATTCTTTTGTCCAACTTTAGAAAATGAATGATTGGCCACCAATAATTCAACATCACGTTCGAAACGCACAATTTTTCTATTCCCGTCAGAGTGGCATTTTAATTTCCTTTCATGATGCTTGTTTTGACTTGACAACGTGCAATTACTGGAGCACGCTTCTCTTCCGAGAAATTGAAAAGCATTTAATTTCTCGGAGACTTAACATCCAAACAATGTCTGCATGTCTCAGGCAGGCTTAGTCCTGCAAATGCTTAAGACGAAAGATTGCAGTCGCGTCGGAAAATTCTGCGAGTTAATCTATATGGCTGCGCTGACAGTCAACGTCAAATACAACTTGACATAGGATCGATTGCTTGGTGTTTTTAATAAACATTTGCAGGTCTCAGTGGAATTGTTTCGAATAATTTCCAATTGTTTTTACCTACAAAAGCGCTTGACAATTGGTTTCTTCGAGAATTTCAAACAAATGATTTGTACATTTACGCTCACTTACAGCCTATTGCCGAAACGATTTTTAGGAGCTTTGTTTTTAGGAGTGTTTGACCGAACGAACTAGTAATCTGGCCTCCAGATAAATTTTGCATACTCTCCAAGTAAAATATTACGATTACTAAAAGCTGTCATACTTTGTAACATTAAAATATCAAAAGCTAAATAGAAAGCTGTCGTCAATTTAGCTTTTTGGAACTATAACAAAGTGTTTCTGATATAACCCTCTCTTTGACAAAGTTTGTTGGCATATTGTAAAATATGCTGCTAACCAACTTAAGCTTAAGGTATCCTCTAACAAACTTGCTTTGGGGCTCACTTAACTGAAAGGTCCCAACACGTTTATGGCAAACAACGAGAAACGAACTCGAAAATTTCTTGGAGCAAATTTGTAAATGAAAAATTGCGAAAAGAAGTTTGACCCTAACTGAGCAATTGTTTTCCTTTTAGTGAAGATCTTTGATACCATATTTTTTCAAGTTTGTCGATACTGCAAAAAATACTAAGAAACTTTATACAGAGTAGAACAACACCAGTAAAACCAGTTAGCAGTTTTAATTTTGCAAAATTCGACCCTCGACTTACATGCACATGTATACGACCTATGAAAACATTTTCACACCACAAGGCTTTTGCCATACAGGCCTTTTGCCACAGAGATGTTAACATGCGTTTTATCTAGTTTTATCATAACAACAAAAGGTTTAAACGTAATATGCATGGACGAAAATCATGAAAACTTGATGTGATCTTGAAAACTTTTCAAATTGTTTTGACAAGATGACTTAAATCTATCCAAGATCTTGCCATGTCATTTACACTTGCTCCTACTTGTTCACGATCGGTACAGCCGCTTGTTTACCGTCTGCATGACCATATAAGAAAAAGACGATTTCGATATTTCGTTCTGTCATTTTTGACAGGACTTATTCTCTCAAATCTGGACAGTAATTTCGAGGTCTACTACGGTTGAAGAGATTACAAGTTTGTCTGGTTCGTAGAACTGCAACTGATTTACTGACGAGGGTGTGTCCTTCTACTCAAAGCCTTCGCAGTCACGTCAACATGTTCATTAGCGAAGTTTCTCTGAAAGTTGATGATGTCATGAAAAAGACAATGAAGTGAACATCTTTTCACGTTATGGCTTCTTACTTAATGTCGATGCCCAAAACTCTATTCCTGCAAGTAACCTTTCATTTAGAGTCTAGTGAGTAAGACTCTTTATTTAGAAAATGTGTTTTTTTTACAAAAATCAACTTTAATACTGCACTAAAAGCAGCAAAACAGAACAAACAAATGTGGTCCGCGCTGCTCAACTGCTATTCAATAATTGAACGTTTTACATTATGTTAGATAAGACATCATACTTTCGTCTTGAAAAAAATGCATCTGCCTAAACACGTGCTGCAGCTGTTTGAAATTTGGCATGATTTTCGGCAAGAGCTGTTATTAAGATTGCATGTTTTGAAAATATTTTGTTTTTTATAAAGTACGGTTGATTCCTGTTATTTTCAAGCTAGACTTGAAAGCGTCTTCTCCTTTCCTAGTTTGAAATTTCACCATATTTTATTTATTACGTCAATAAAAGAATGCCAGCAAGCACACTCGTGTTTCTGATCTAAAAGCCGAACCAAAAAGCTTTTCTTTAACGAAATTCTCTGAGAGTTCTCAAATTGTCAAGTTTTACAGATTTTCAAACAATAGCATGAAAATCCAGATATTCTTTCGTTTGTAGATCTACTTGCCTGTACCAGCTGAAGAACTGAAGGCGTTCGTTCCAAACCTATTATAGGAAACCAGCGTCACAATGAAAATATCCGAACAGTTTGGTGCACAGGCAACAAACAAACTGCGATACTGACTTCCAGATAAACAAAAACAGCAACAAAACAACTGTGGCGTTGGTTAAAGAATTATCCGCCTTAATTTTCAAATTGAGCATTGAGTGCTTGTTTGGTTTGAATGGCACGGTATTTCGAAGGCTATCAAACCGTTAACAAGATATGTATGCAAAAAGCCTCTCAAAGGTGAATGTAAGGTTTTCAAATTAAGACATAGCTGAATTCGGTTCCTCGTCGAACTTAAGTTTAAAACGTTAGTATGGATTTTAAGTTTTTTTTTAAACTGTCGCAGTGATTGAAGAACTTGGTAAGTGATGGAATTTCCTGCTTTAACAGATGGGTAATGTTTTACTTGGTACTTTCACGAGACGAAAGCGAGACAAACAGCGCGTTGAAGTAATACAAGTGCTTAAAAGGTATTCGAATTGCAGTTACGTTGTAAAAACAATCACGCATAAAACGTTTGAGTTAGTATAGAAATCTTACAATTTTGTGCCCAGTGTTTTCAAAATTTTCGAGAATCTGTTACAAATAGAGGTAAACCCACAAAAAAAACACATCTTGCGAACTGAAGAACGTCCTAAAAGTTTTTCAGACAACACAGAAGTCTCTTAAAAATCTAAATTTCGCAAATCTTCACACAAATGCTTTTTAATATCGTTGCTGATTTCTAAACATTTAGAAAACTGATAAATTTCTTCTTCAGCAGCGGAAATGTTTCCACATGGCTTTGTGACAGGCAGAAGGAAATAATCTCCACTTTATACTTCCCTATCGCAACGAGCACTCCCAACACAATCTCAATTGCTGTTAGCTTGTGATTAGGTATTGACTATTATTGCAATAGACCTACAAAATCAAAGCATATACCGACACCAATTCATTTCAACAGTAACCAATGAAGGCAGTTTATTTATGGATTGTACGGTACTTCTTATAATCAAATCTGATCTAATCAACTAACATATGCTGTTCATCTCCTAACAGCACCACACATTTTTAAACAGGAATACCAAAATGTGTCAATGCGATAATTAGGGCAATCAAAAGTCAATAAAGTCGAAATTTTCCTGCCTTTGTCAAAGTTTATGAAAAGTCCACAAACCAAACTTCACGCTCATACCATGAGCAACATCCAAGTTATTAGGTCAAAAAGTCAAATATATCATAAGGTCAAAATTTATCGTTAAGTCAAACTTGTCTTGTAGCACAGTTTTTTTTCTTTCCATGGATATTTTATTGAAAATGTAACAGCAGATATTGATATTTTTGCAATTTTAGTTGCAATTCTCTAATAACAGCGGGTTTGTTGAGACTTCTGCCGCAATGATGTTGTTTTCCGCACTTTTGGATGATGGGATATTGTGTAGGCTTTGCGTTGGAAGGCACGAAATGTGTTTTCGCAAAATTTTGTTTGCAAAATGCTCAATACATTATAAATATAGCGTTTCAACTTTGTGATAGTTTCAGATTTGACTCTGCTGCAGTTATTGATGCACTTACCAATATATTACACTTGAAGGTAAACTACATTGATCTTACTGTAGCTCCAAAAAGCCGTAAACAACCAAATTTTTTTAAATTTCTTAGTATAGTGCATGAATATTCTTCTAAGTTAAACACAACAGATAAGAGTGAATTATTTTGCAGATGCAAACGCTGGAAATTTTTCAGTCAAAATAAAGTCAAAATTTGTGAGATATAAAGTAAAAATTAAAGTTTTTAGGTCAACAAATTGGTTGCCCTAGTGATAGTACAGTGGAATTGCCCTTGAACGTCACTTCAAGAGACCTGAGAAAAAGCTTGCTGCTGATTCTTGATGCCAATTTCATCTGATGTGTTACAGCTCAACGCGATTGGCCCCTTAACTTAACTGCGTTACTATACCGTCATATAAGGTTTGTGTGTTGGCTCCACATCGCCGATCTCACACACAAATCGGTAAAGAAAACTTGAAACTATCGTTATAAACGAACAAATATTCTGCGAGACTGGCAAAAAGCGTTGCTATAATCGAAGTGACTGTGTAGCCGAAGTCGTTAATATAGGCGAACTCGAATGCACGTAAAAGATAGGAATTCTGCCGGGACCGACGAGAAAGCGTCGTTGTAGGCGAATTCTAACGTAATTATGAATGAATAAATTTTATGTTATCAATTAACGCCGACCCAACTCAGGTCCATCAGTCCACACTGGGCAAGTCATTATACAACATAATTGCAGAAATACTTTAAATTAAAGTTGGAGGCTGATTCTTTCACTAGCTGATTTTTTTTGCGCTCTGTCGAGCAGCCATTTCTAAAGTTGCGTAATTTTTGTATTAGGGAAGAAATTACCCAAAATTTGGACTTGTGTACCCGACGTGTAACAAAAAAGCCAACTTGAGCAGGGAGACCTGAAGTGTGGCAAGAAAAGCTAATGTACTCAAATTATGCTCAAAGTAGAACTTGCACATGCAGGTGCAACAGTATTGCACAAAATTTCACTTGTGATCGGAATTGTCATCGCAATTATTGGGTTTCTGGACCCGTGGTTTCGGTAAATTACACAAATACACTTGAAAATAACATATTTTCATGTCTCATCTTAATTTACTTCTGTTGCATGTAGAACCGCAAGCTTCGAGCAGAATACCATTCGAATCTTCAACCGACCGCCAATATGGACTACTGGCGGATTTTCCGCATTTTCCTGCCGTTTTGGTGTCTTTAGCATGCGCACCTCCACCATTTGGTGGGGGGAATCATGTTTGTTTTTGACAAAAAAAAAATGTTTTCGAAGTAGAAAAAACTTGTTTTTCTGTCAGATGAACTTGAGATAATGAGATGTTGAAAATTGTGCCTGTTCTCCTAACACGTTTCAGCAAGTCTCGGTGAGGTTGGGAAAAAATTGCTCAATTCCGTCAACGGGTGCCAACGGTGCTAGTCCGTTTCTGAAGCTGAGTCTCGTGCTTCTCATTTTATACTAAGTTCTGTGATTAAGGGCTTAAACAAACAAAGAAAAATTAAATTTTAATTTGGTTTCCCCATGACTGATAGGTTGTAAACATATACAGCACTTGGTTAAAGACTTTACAATGACAAACTCCAGAAAAGGGGTTGGTGCGACTTTACAAATCTCAAAAGCCCATCCCTATGTTCTTGAAGTGTGAGTTTTAGATGGAAGCCATATGACACAACCTTTACAATTCCTCCACTGACGCTACAGGTCTCACTCTCGATGTTGATCAACAACAAATGTTATCCAGGAAACAGCCCGAGCAGTTTTGAAGATTTGTTGTTCTCCTCAAGTTTTCAATTTTTTTCTTTTGTCCTCTCAAACAATTTTCGCATCTCCCTAAATGCCTGAGAAGTGAGTCTTGAAAACACCCTTTTTCTTCATCAACATTAAAACCCACAAACGGCTTATTTCAAGTTCAACGGTCTTTTGCATTTTTAGTTGCGGTTTTTCATGGGAGATTCGAACGCACAACGGAAGGAACGCCCAAGTCCACCGGTGCAACGGGCGAGCAACAATAGAGATTCCCCCCGGTTCGACCAGGTTCACTCTCTTCTTTCCTTTGCGCAGCTGCTTTCTTGAAGTGCTTCCTGACTGCCCCCTTTAGGTAGGTGACGCGATGCCCCGTCACACATTATATGGCTTCTATATAACGATAATTGGAAAAAACCTATTAAACTGAGGTAGTGAAAAGCTTTTCCTCCAATTTTTGCACCTCAGTTGTTTTCCATTTATTCTTTGGACCGTGCTTGATTGCGTAGATCAGGGGAGAGCAGATGATGGCAGCCCACGGGCTAAATGTGGCCGGCCACGGCGTTTTCAGTAGCCCGCGGAAACATTCAGGAAATATGGTTCAAATTTGAAATTTCCTCCAATTTATCACAGTAAATGCTAGTGCCGAGGCTAAGTTAACC
>Ga0210059_1007938_pt1 | contig 16830 bp, 12 predicted proteins | sample Ectturendosymbi2_FD_188042 | JGI IMG/M metagenome (GOLD analysis project Ga0210059, IMG submission 188042) | Ecteinascidia turbinata endosymbiont from Florida, USA - Sample 2 (SPAdes) (version 2) | ecosystem: Host-associated > Tunicates > Ascidians > Unclassified | place: Key West, Florida...
CGGTCCAACGTTTCGACGAGGTCCAAATTACATCTTCAACCAATGACAACTCGCCTTTCTTATCTCCTAATCCCTTTCTTATTGGCCACTGCTTTAACCAATGAGATCTCTTCTTTTCTGTATATAAACCAGTTCGGTAGTATCTCCACTTCATTCTGACGATATCCCCTGAAGAGTGCCAGACGAAAAGCTTTGGGATGAATCTCCTACTTCACGCCATCTTCAAGTTCTGTACCACCAAACGTCTTTTCATCTTACTGTTTCCATTACATGGTTGTTTTATTACTATATAGTTACTTTCATGAATTGTTTGCATTTGTATGATATCGCCAATCTCAAAAATGCCTCTTGAGATTTGTAATGGGACGTTTACACATATTTTTAAGATCACCAAGATTACTGAGATCGCCAAAATAAAGGATTTATTGCACTGGATTAAATTGTACTGCATCCAATATAAAATGCTTTTTTAGATTGGATGCACACTGCTAAATTTTTTAAAAGAATATAATTGGGATCAGAACCGTATTTGACTAAATTAACAGAAATCAACTGCAGCGTTTTTGTTAAAAAGCTGTGACTTTCTTGCATTTTTGGACTGAAAGTGGACTTGCAATTCACTTTTACATTTTCTTCACTATGAAATTGGATCCAGTACAATTTAATGTTCATGTCTGATCTTAGTTATATTGGTGACCTTAGTAATCTTGGTGATCTCAGCAATCTTAGTGATTTTAGTGATCTTAGCAACCTCAGTTATCTTAGCAATCTTAGTACGATGTTAGTGATCTTGTGGTATTTACAGGTGTCCCATTACTTTATCCTCAATTTTGAATGTTATAATAGGTATAACAAGTTATTATTGTGTAATTCTGAAAACGGTGATATTACATGATGCAATAAAAACAATTCAGAATGGGGTTTTTCTGTTTTCCTTAAAAAAAGAACATAACCTAGTTTCTTTTCAACCCTCTCTCCAAAAAATGCTTTTCTCAACCCTGACTCATCGAGAAGTATCCTTTTTCTTCAACCAGGAATTATATTGTAGGTTTATAGAAACTCATCACAGTTTCTTAATTTCTTTAACAGCGTCACTTAATTCATTCACAAAACGCCATGCTTTAACTTGAAAGTAATTTTTCTAAGGCCTGCATGGTTATTTGTGACTTTTAAAGATTAGTTGATCTTTTCCTTATTTTGATGGTGGGTTAATTATTGAATGTTCCCAGCTAGTGCATGACACCCTCCATTTCACTAGTCTTCCTGAATAAGATGCATCCTTCATACTGCCAGTTTATGATAGTTTTTTTCCCCATTTTTATATCATTTTGTGTATTAATGGATTCCTTTTTAATCTTAACCTAAATTTTCCACGTACTGTATCAAGGGTGTCACTAGCTGGTTTTTTTGGTCATAGACTGAAACGTTTTTGAAATGACCGAAAAATGTTAAGTCATTTCGGTCAGAATGTTTGAAATTATAGGCTAAAAAACACTGTTATGCTGAGTTTTTAACACACCTCTCGGACAAATGACTGAAATGTTTCAGTGACCAAATTGTCTCAGCGAAAACAAACAGGTTACCAGTATTGCACCGCTCATACCCATGTACTTCTGATAATCTTCTCTTTATGTGTAAATGGACTTCCATATGCCACATTACTTACTTTTTTCAAATTTATACATTTTATATATCATATAGTTTCTTTGAAAATGACTACAGTAGCAAACTATGATGTGTAACATATGGATGGGTAGGGACTTTTGCCCCACCCTGTGTAGTGTTTTTCTTTAAAGCACTGTTAATGTGCAGTCTTTGGAAGCAATCTGTATTCTAATGTGTACAATAATCGGAACAATCACGATCAACATTCATTTTATTCAGCAATTATTTAGCATTGCAAGCTAATTCAGAGCTGTTGATACAAGAGTTTGGCCGAGCCTGTATATATAGACATATATATATATATATATATATGTTGAGTGATTGAATTGAATGTTTTGGTTTTGAAAGCTAGCTGTTAAAGACATTGCCTGAAGTGTTAATGAACAGCTCAGAAGATTCAGGATCTGAACGCCGAAGTCTGCTGGGGACTAGCCAAGCAATGGCTGATAACCGACAGAATCAGGGCGAATAGTAAGTACTGTAAATGTGTAGTTTAATATAGCCTGCTTTGTACCCAATGTGAATTTGGTCACTAAGGAATGCACAAGATGTTTTTCATGTGTTTGTATGTTGCAGACATAATACCACTTGGCCATAATTTTGTCAAGTCTTTGACATTTGGGACAAATGACCCAGATTCTGAGAAGGCACATTTTACCTATAGGTAGCATACCAAACAGTGATTATACAATCATACCAGTCCAGCAAAAAACATTGCTTTAAACCAGTGGTTCTTCACCGGGGGGGCGTCAAGCAATTTTCAGGGGGGAGCGAGCCCTTGCATGTTCTGCAACATAGAACGTTTTTTAACGGGAATGTGCCCCTTCCAAACGTGGTTTTCCGCAATGTGGCCATACACCTGCATGATATTAACTTTCTACAGTACTCCCTCCATGTTCTTCTGTGATGAGACCAGGGGCGGATCCAATCGCCCCCCACTAAAACCTACAAAAATAACTTTATTCACCATAATTTTGTACAAATCGGAAAACAACATTTGCAATATAAGGCCATTTTCTCGTCCATTGTTTGTCACAGCAATGCTGTGAAATATACTTCACCTCTCTTGCAGCAGCGAGGTTGTTATGAGACTTGACCCAGGGGTGTAACGAGGTTAGATGGTACCCATGGTAAGAAGCAAGTTTGGCGCCCCAATATTCAGAACTGAGGTCTTTTGGAAGCAAATGTTTTGTATTGAAGAAAGTATTTGTCACATTGTTGGGACTTTTTTGCGCTTTCGCAGCCATTGGGTGCCCCTGCAGTGATTTGGCGCCCCCATAGTGACTCGGTGCCCAGGGAACTGTGCCCCCCTTGCCCGCCTCATTACGCCCCTGATTTGACAACCAAATAATACTGAAATTGCCCCCCAAAACCATACTGGCTGGATCCACCCCTGGATGCAACGATGTATATTTGCGACGATTCAACTGCACTTGAGCCACATTCTTGTAGAATGTCAGACAAAGTTTTCAAATGTGTCTTGGCAGCTACTGGCCACCATACGATGTCGACTTATCGGCAAAAAATAGATGTAACTTGGCTTTCTGCCCATCTCCATGGCGACACTCATCTGCTTAATCTCGGAACCGTGTCATTCATTCACACTAAACGACGAGGAGTAAGTGTTGAGTGGATAAAACAAAGAAATTACAAAAGTTCGCATAAGTTAAAACAGATATGTCCAGCCCGCGATGCGGCCCAGTTGAAGATTTCGTGGGGCTCATTTAGGTTTTCGCTGTAGTATAAGTATAGCCTACATTATGGGTCGCCAACATCAGCTCGCCCGCGAGGACCACGTTAGTCGCCCACGTTGGGGCCTGTTTTGAAAGTAGCATTAAGATGATGGGTATCGCCACATAGATTAACATCATTGATAATAACATAAAGGTAAATTGAGCAAAGTTTTTTTCAGAATTGTGTATCAAATTAGTAGCCCTGAGCGTTAATCGGCACCCAAGAAGTAGCACTCAGTTTTACAAAGGTTGTTGACCCCTGGCCTACATACTTACAACCTCTCCTTATTTTGATAATCTTAAATTTGACATTTTGATGCAGGTGATCCTCAGTGCCACTTCACCACGTCTTTACCGCGTGCTGGGTGATTTCCATATGTCCACTGAGTTCTTGGCGCAGTACTTTTTACTAGTTCTATGATTTCTACCCTTGTTCTATTTACACTAAACTTGTCCATTATGGAGTGGTTAAAGGTGCCAAACAGTTGATACCATTGCAGTTAGAATTCAAACGCTTTCAATACAATAAATTTAGTGTGCTAAGAACAAAGTCATTCAATATGTGACCCTCAATAATATGTCATTCAATGTGCGGCCCTGGTTAAGATTGTAACATAATTTTGGTCTCAGTAAGCAATTTTGGTGAATATAACTGGTCTGATACAAGCAATTGCAGCACATTAAGCATGCAGGCTAGAGTGGGAACCCGCACATCTGTGAGTACCGGCAAACTTGCGCATATCGCTTAAAAGAAAGCGTTTTCCATCTAATGCTGCAAATCAATGTTGCACCACATATTGGCCAAAAATTGTCAAATAATCAGTGACCTATAATTTTTAGGTGCATGGCTCTAAAAAACAAGCCGTGGCGAGCGAGTGTTAGTAGTAATCAGGTTCAATGTAACATGCCTATACCCTTGAGGGCTTATACTTCAGAAATATGTACCTCTTTCTTGAACGATGCAGAAAGTCTAACAATGTTTGGTTACGCATTTTCATGCAGTCAGATTGTTTATACTTGTCCTTATTCTTTGAACACTACAACCGCATTTTACTTTGCCACTGAGTGCTCGGACGTTACTGCTTATTTGAGGGCGTGTGCATACCACAACACATTCCTACCTTACCTGGCATTGACCAGGTTTGGACTCAGTGTCCTACTCGGGATGTAGTGTTGTACCAAGTGTTACGCGTTAGCGAACAATAGTATTAAGAAAGTGACTGTAAACCTATTAATCGTTCTGTTGTGTCTGGTATGCAGACTCTGTGTTTGTACTGTATGGACTTCGTGTCTGTTACAAAACCTTAAAATAAAAAAGTAAATAAATTAAACAATAATACATTTGTTTGTACCACATATCAAAGTCAGGGAGGCGTGAAACAAAAATTACTGAAGTAGGGCGCGGTGGAGAAAAGGTTAAGAACTACTGCTTTTAACCATGAAATGAAGTGATGATGACAGCAATTGTTTCTGAAATGCCTAATGCAATTGGACAATAAATAAGTTATATGCAATATAGAAGCAGGAAGTACAGTGATATCAATAATGCAGTATTATCAATAAAAAGAGCATGTATAATTTTGAAATATGCAGATGATGTTGATGATGATCGTGTTCCTAGTTGTAGTTCTTAAACCAGAATTCCACAGTTTCTTTGGCAGTGTCATTGTAAATTAAGAGGCTACCTATCCTGAATGTTTGGATGAGCAGAAGAAATTGAGCCACAAAAGCAGATGGTCCAACGTATCCTCCATGAAACTATGCCTGCATTGCATTGAACCATCAAGGAGTCCCCACTTAGCAAGTTTGTTTTGAGTTCTGTCAACGCTAGTGCATAGTCTGTTGAGGCATTTCCAGGAGACTTGTTGTCCAAGTGCAAGCAGCTCAGCAGGCCCATGTTAATTCGCAGCTTTGTGGGCAGGTAATCTTTGAGTTGTTTTTTTCCACAACTCAAGTTTTTTCAGCTGGCATGGCAAGAGGAAGTGTGCTAAATAAGAAGCTATGTATTCCTTGATTTTAGCTGCTTATTGGGTGCCTTTGATTTATACAGCGTATGGCTTGAGATATGCATTGTTTTGATGTTTTCTGTTCTGCTGGCTATTTGCTGTCATATGTCTAGGGGAGCTATTCTGGCAAGCAGCTACATACAGTTGGTGGGTTTTAGACATCCTATGTAACAGAGCTACGGTTGAATTAGACATCCCATGTGACAGAACTGTCTCTGTTGTAAAGGCAGGGTCAAGATGATAAGCATGCGACCACCAGGCTCATACAGGGCATGCATATTCAGTTGCAGAGTAGCAGAAAGGTAGTGTCGATGTTCTCAGTGTGTGAGTTTGATCCTCATTGTTGAAAGACCAGCTGGTGGAAGATTTTGTTACACATTGTTACCTTCACCTCGTAGTTCTTAATATGCTTTTTAAACGTTAGAGAACAATCAACTTGATCATATGTGCAAATTAAGAAGTGGTTGATGCACATATGTGAAAGAAATGAGCAGCAGTGTAGGATAGGAAGCAGAGAACAATGCGGCATCCATGACATTACAACAAGGATGTAAGTATTTTAAACGCATGACTCAAGGTAAAGAGCAAATTGATTAGCACAGCCCTTCATTATTCACCAAACAGTTACAAGTTTGATGTGCGGATGTTGCTTTGGAATTTTTGATGTCTGAAAAGTTGCAAATTCTGAAAGCTTACAAAAAATTAGATCCCATCCACCAGTTGCTTTTTGTTGAAAAGCAGCTCACTTAGCATGTCTGTGTCATGCGTTTTAATGTGTCATTTCTAGCTTACCATAAAAATGATCTTGTCACAATGAATACGTTATTATACTTACTGTCCATTGACTGTGATTCCACATAAATCAGTTCTGGTTTAATAGGTTATATGTACATATATATGCAGTAGAACTGTCCTGTATTGTCACTTCATGGGACCAGAAAAAAAGCGTCGCTATAGGCAAACTGTTGCCATAGCAGAACTATACATAATAAATCCTGAAAAATGGCATTTTATTTCCATGCCAGAGCCAGGCAAGGCTTATTGGTGTTCTTTGATCAGGATAGCTGCTAAATGTTTCGCTGCTACATCCTGCCTCGTAGTCAGAAAATATTTCATCATTATTGTTTCAAAGTTGAAGTCAACGTCATTGTTGGGATGTCAAAATCTATTGTAAGTTTTGTTACTTTCTTACCATTTACACAAATGAATGAAACAACAATGTCATACTTTTTCCACAATTGGATACTGCTTCTTTTGTTGGATATTTTATGCACTGCTCCACCAAGACTATTGATCAAAGTGACTACTGGTTATAACAAACCTTAACACCTTTGCTGTTGGCAGTTTTCAGTGAAATCAAGGTTGCTAGCATCTTTTAGCAACTCCGTAACTCGCGGCCAGCCGATTGTGCTGGAGAGCTGTTCAAACCCTCAAAAGACTTGGCGAGCCTGCACTAAGAAAAATATTTTTAGTTTCGGATTTTGTTTTTTTGTGGGTGACATCTTTTTTAGTTTTGGGTTTCGTTTTTTTGTGGGTCAGCACTTGCACTAAAAACTTGTGTTTTGATGTTGAGCTGTTTGAATTTTTTTCTAAGCTGTTATTTCTATTCTTGAACAAAAGATAATCAGAAAAATGATTTTGTAAGGACTGAAGCAAACTGTTATTTCAGCCATGCAAACTACAAATTACTTTGAAGTGTAGTAGTCCAGTAGATGTGCATTTTCACTGTATTGCTGACTTAAATGCTCCTTTTTTGAATATATACTAGTGTTGTCTTGTAAAGTGAATAGGTTCTGAGATTTCTTTTTATTCTTGGATAATTGTTTATTTTTCTCCCAATTATCTTTGTCAAAGTAACAGCCAACACTAACAATTTCTTTCTAGTACCACACCATCTGCTGCTTCGACTGCTGAATACAGAAGCACTGATGCAAGGGATCGAGAACAAAGACAAGTGAGACCTCATTCAGGTGTGCTCCTCAACAATATAGTTTGTGATGGTGGGGTTTCGTGTTTTCGTGCCGTAGCTTCTTTTAATTGAGGCTAAAAATTAGATCACAATTCATTTACTGCTTAAACCACTTGGAATGCATTGAATTATTAATCAGGTAAGTGAGGTTTCCAAAGAGGGTATGAAAATGAAATGAATTAATTGGTGGTATAAACATACTTCTATGCTGTCTAAGACATTGGGTATAAAATCGTACTTCTATTATGTGTAGAATCATGCCTTTAGAAATAAAGAGCGAACATGTGTTAATTCCTCATCTGTAGCTGCTCATGCATTGTGCACCTTACTGTTCAGTGTGCCAACAGGCCAGGAAAAAGTGGGGAATTAGGATATGTCATTCCCGGGAAATTTTTCGCTGCAACACTATCAATTTTTGAATTTTTTGAGGAGTTGAATAAGAAATTTGCGCTAAGCGCGAATTGACTTTCTGCGCAGCAGGTCACATAGCTAATTGCTTGGTATTCGGAAATCGAGCCGGTTGATTGAAAGCGCACTCCCTCTATCATCATAGGTTACCCCAGGTCGAGGCATTCTGCTCAAATCGTAGTCCCTCCACCAATCGCAATAGCGGCAAGCGCTGTCGACAAGGTATTTCACTCGGCATAAATTCTGAGTTGTCGTGCAAAGTAACTAAATCAGTCATGATGCGGGCGTAGCCAGAGTCTTTGAATACGATTTATAATATGGTAAAATGCAAGCTTGATTGCTTTGTATATTTGTGCCACTACCCACTTCATCGATTAAGATTGTTAACCCGGCCTTTTCATTGGGCTTTGTCAATATTCAAATATCTTCGTTCCATTTCGAATTCATGGCGCAGGTGACCTGAATAAAATAATTATCGCTCGTAGTAGCAAGCAATCTCTCGACTTCGTTCTCCCGCGCTTAACTCGGGCTCATCCGTTAGAGCCCGAGCTGTCCTGTGCAATTCGGCATTTAAGTATTTTTTGACATGTAATTCATATCAGATAAATGTTTTTTTTAAGCAACAGATTTGCATAGAGCAGTGGTTTTCAACCTTTTTTGTACCGCGACCCACTATAGCAACCCACTATAACCCAAGGACCCCCTCATCTAAAACTTGATCAAACCAAATGTAATACAGCTATGTACAATGTACATAAAATATCTACTCGCGACCCCCAAGAAAGGTTCACGACCAATCTGGACAGTGTTCCCCCTAAGAAAATTTTACACTAAGCAAATGTTTGTTTTAGTGCGCATGAAAGGCAGTAAAGCGTTTCAAACGTTACAAAGGATACGCAGTGCATACTGTATAAGATATCAAATCTGTACTGTTGCTCGTGCGCAAGAATGAGATTTCACTGCACAAGTGGTCTGTTGGCATTGCGCATTTGCGCAACTTGGAGGGAACACCGCCTCTGAGTGTCGAACCTTAGATTGAAAACCGCTGGCATAGAGCACAGAATGTGAATTCCAGTCCAATGAACAGTTCCCTATTCGAGCATAATTTTAAACGAATGATAAATTGTCCAGTAATTCGGGAATATGAATGAGCCAAGTACGCAGAGGTTTACTTGGGCTCATCGGTTAGAGCCCGAGCTGCCCTCTACAAAGAAACATTTTAAAAATGTTATTCATGTCAGATTGCATATTTTTTAAAGCAAGTACGCAAAGAACTAACTGGCATTATCATTGCTCTGTGACGTACGTTACCCAACAATCGACAAGTTCTAATGAGAACTTCTAATTCATTGTTACGAAACTAAGGTCACATAGCAACGATAGTGCAAGCCAGAATAAAAGCAAATGGAAATATAATTGATGCAAGCCTCGGACGGTTGCATTCCGTTAGTGGTCTTGGTATAAATGGTGTGATGAGATTACGGGGTGTTTCAAGACGTCGGCGCTTGAAATGCAAACGAGGGGGGTGGATAAGAGCTTTATGACAGCTGATGTATCAAGTCTCAAATGTTAATAATTCCTCTTTAGAAAAACATCAACTTTGAAGGTGCAGCTCATGCAAAACCTATACAATAGTGGAAAGTAACTTTTACAAAAGTCCACGACAGTTCGCGGGAAATCAAAGTTCGATTCCCGGGAAATTTGGATTTTTTTCCGTCGCTACTGCCAGTGTTATCAAACTGCTAACCAATCAAGAACAAACCTTGTGTGGGGTCACATACTCGAGTAGTTACAGCTCTGCTCATCCCGTAGCTTATTTCAAAAGATTTGCTTCATTTTGCAAGGTGTTATGAAATTTTGGGTTGTTTTTCTTTTGCAAGATCTCTTTGACCTGTTAACGGAAGAATTGTGTCAATGGATTGAAACCGTGTGGCATACTGGAACAGCAAAAACATCTGTTCAAATGATTTGTTTATCGTAGTCATAAACTGTTCATGCACCTAGTCGTCTTCAATGATTCTCTGACATTTAATTTTTGCTGTCATGTGTAACACGTGTCACCAAAAAAAGCACTTCTTTCATTTTTGCAAATAGCTAAACTTGCGTGTTAATATCAAAGTTGATTTGAATATCTACTTTCCATGTTTTTGCCAGCTGCTTTTTGCAGAATAAAACAGTTTGTGTAATATCATAGATGCTGAAGAGGAGGACCTTCGATATGGAGCCAACACCGTGATTTCCCTTTTCATTCCTGTCACTTTGTGCATGGTTGTTGTTGTCGCAACTATCACGTAAGTAACTGCGTTTTTGTCTTGCTGAAAGTGTAGGAGTTTATTTCATTGCTTCTCTCTCCTTTTCAAGCATATTGAACCGAGATGAGAGGAGCTCAAAGATACTGCTTTCTCGTGAAATCGGTTTAGGAATGCTCTGTTGGAAAGCGGCTTGTGAAGCTTTTTGATTTCTTTTTGTACTCTTAAAACATAAATAATCGTTGCGCGGACACAATTGTCTTGCCTAATACAAGTGACTCGCTTAGTAAAACAAGTGACTCGCCCAGTAAAAAAAGTTGCTAGTGCTACCGGCGTGTGCTTAAAACTCCTTTCATATGGTTTCAGGTCAGTGTCTTATTACACGGATCAGTCAAGCGGTGAATACTTAGTGTACACTCCGTTCCACACCGAAAACGCGGGAACGGCAACTGTTGTGTGGCAGTCAGTTGCCAATTCTCTCATCATGTTAGGAGTGATCGTCGTCATGACAGTATTTCTAGTTCTTCTTTACAAGTATAGGTAAGCTTTTTTTCATAGCAAACATTTGGTGCAAAGTCGGAGCAGTGGAATGTGTGACCTGCTGTTCTGATGAAAGGTTCCCGCTTCTTGTGATCTTCAATATTTGCTGAAGTAGTTGATGTAAACAACTCATGTGATGTAAACAGCAAGAGCAAAAAACTGAGGCGAAAATCGCTTCTTGAAAAAAGTAAAAAATAAGAACTTTTGAGATTGACCTGCCATTTCTCACCGAGGTTTGCATGAATCTTTGCTCTGCCGCTTGGAGGCGGGCTGTCACAGCAGCAGCCATAGTGAACACCAGTAGGTTTCCGCGAGAAGTTTGTTGTTGCGCATAAGATCGCTAAGCAATCGTTGGGGTCATCTGTTGCGATGTTTCAAGGTGCTACAAATTTATTCACGGTTGGCTCATCCTGTCCTCGCTCCTCCTGCTTTTTCTCTTTGCTTACTTGTATCTCGCCGAGGTGCTCCGCGCCTACAACGCTGTCGTCGACTACATCACTATCGCTGTGGTCTTGTGGAACTTCGGCGTTGTTGGAATGGTGTGCATTCATTGGAAAGGTCAGTTACAGTGATTCTGTTCCTTGTCGGAAAACGTAGTATTTGCGCAACTGTTTGTTTTGTAAAAGCTTATATGTTCATTTCAAGGCAGTTGCTTTGTGGCTGTTCGCTATTGTCAGCAATAGCAAAGTACGAATCGCAAGCTTTTTCGCAACCTTTCCCTCCCTGTCCCGAAAACGCATGATCATGATTTTCAACCGATGATCTGCGGGAGATCGTCAGCTGTTCCGCAAGAAATCCATTACGGAAATAATTATTCGGCGAGAAATCCATCAAGGAAATCGCCAGTTTGAATCTTATTTATGAAACAAGAGTAAAACAAAAAGTATTACGTGTTTTGAAAAAGGTCGAAAACCACTGGCGTATGTAATAAGAAAAGGACAATTTCTTGTGTAACTTGTAAGAATTCCCGTGCCTTCCGTGCTAGCTGCGACGGAATGCTTGAACTACGTATTCACACAGTTCTGAGACTCGTTTACATCCGCTTGTAATTTGACGGAACAGAGCGTGCAACGTCAATCTAAAAAAAAATCGTTTTGAATTGCTCAAGCGTAACCTGTTTTTTTTTGTGCTCACTTGTAGTGATCGAAATTGCAGTGAAATGGGAAACTGAAGCGGAGGTTATGAATATCCACTACACTTGAAACCTTTACATGCTACTTAATACATAATTTCACATAGTCCGGTGGCAGGGACCGATAAGCGTGCAATACCGTCCGTACAAAGTTTTTTTGCTGTTTCTATATCTCCGAGGTGTGCTCTTTAACAATCTGAATGATGCCACTCTGTCATCCTTGGGCAATCCCCCAAGTATGCAAATTAAGGCCGCCATTACGAGAAGTCCTTCTTTCGTCAATATCTCAGTCACAATGCATGGTATCAAAGTAATTTTGGTGTCTATCCCCGTGTTTTGAAGGGTAAAGAATAAGACTAAGCCATTTCAGTAGAGATTACGCCTTTATTTTTTGCTGAATAGGCATATTGAGAACGTTATTACTGAAAATCTCGTTTTCGTCCCTAACTCAATTACTGCACACTGTGTCAAAACAATCCTTGCGTCTATACGTGTTTAATGAGTAAATAATCAGATTAAACCATTGAAGTATTGATAACAGTAACATTTTCTGCAAAAATATCGAAGTAAGGAACGTCGTTTGATAGGATCAACAACGGCGGTCTGGCAATAACGACTCTTTAAATTACTTCGCAAAGGGCAATTCCCAAAGCCGTAAATGAAGTTTTGAGAAAAATGTTGATGCAATAAAGCTGTTCTCAGCAAATAAAAGCATTCTTAACATTGAAAGTGAGAATGAGCTGATCGAATGTGATTTAGAAGTAATTGTTAGCAAGACGCAGAAGCTTCCGCATACAGATGAACTTGATTGAATAGGCTTTACGCCGAAAATAGAGGTAATCCTCATTTTCAGAGCCTAATAAACATTTACCACGGAAGGAATCAATTTTAGTCCCCTCCCAATCGACCTATTTTAACTTGTAGACAAGTGAGACATACCACTGCAAAAAATTTTCAGCAGATAAAAAATTTATAGGCATACCATATACGGTAACATAAAAATACATTGAAAAAATCCCGTGCTCAATTGTATAACAACCGAAAGGTTGGTGGTGGTGGATCTCAGCTGTCAGGTTCATTGCTTGTTTTGTTTTTTGGAGTATGACATCTGGATAGGCACAACCTTCATGCGTTACGGAAATGGCCCAAACCAAATCATAAGCATAACCCGGAACCCAGAAGCCATGAAACGATGGGCATAGAACACGGACACCTGCAGCAGGATCGTTCAAGATATCGCGAACATGTGGGATCACAGTGGGGAGAGGGAGATGATGAGCCGTGAAAAAGAGAAGCCATCACGCATCACTTCGAACGCTAAGGGTATCGACAAAACACAAGATAAACTTCTGACTTGCATCGCTCCTATGGATCCACATAGTCATCCCGCAGATTTGGTCAATGTCGTTACTGGTCGGGTTGCATCTGAAACGGTGAATGCACATGACGCTGTGGATATTGGGAATGAACAACATGTTTCATTTGAAAAGAGCTGGCCTGACGGATTTAGTGCACTCTTTTATCCAAGTTGGCATTGACCGTGGCAGGTAGCAAACTTTGGGAACAATAATGAGCACGGCGCGAATCTCATCTACTCGCCAGTGCTGCGGTTGCAACTTGATGAAAAGGGTGGCAAGCCAGGACACTCCTTAGACGATTGCGCCTCATTTGAATATTACAATGCGGGTAGAGGTGCTTTTTTCAAAGTTTGTCGATAGCGCACCACGCCTTGCGGTTGGAGTGCGAGGCGTCGATGGAATTGACAGCTTCTTCCCATCGCTCCTGCTTCTTATCGTCGAGCTGTGAAAGTAGGGACGCGGCGCCTTTGTCAGAGTCAGTCCACATTGGGGCTCGGAGGAAGGAGCGATAGAGAGTCTCGCGCTGATTGTCGCAACATGGCACATAGTTCTTGCGACGGCTAAGAAAGACACATTGTTCAGCCGCAAATAACAGACTCTCACATAGCTCCTGGTATGCCTTCTCGATGTTTGATGTATCCGGAGGTGGCAAACTCACAACGGATTTTCCTGTAAGAAGGTCAAAACGCTTCCGACCAGACTTGCGAAAGTTCCAACGCTTCACCGAAACGCTGTAGAGGGAGGGTCGGGGTCGTGACCGCGGGAACTTTCCTAGAACACGTCTGTCCGAGAGTCGGCTGTCCTGGCTGACACTCGCGAAGCCTAGGTGCGAGTTGGTGCCGACTTTTCATCGGTGAGAGGAGAAACTGGCTGCTCCCTTTGCGTTGTGCAGCAGCTCAAGGTTGTTGGCTGCTGCCCAGGAGGCCAGGCTTTCACCATCAGGAGACGTTGTGCTGTGCCCCACTTGACATGCTGGCAATTGAAGTCGCCAACTTGCAGACTGGGGTGTAGGAACATGGGGATGGTCGTTGGTGTGAATCGCGACGGTGGAGATATGTAGACGTTAATGATCTCGTATCCTACGACGTCTACGCACAACCACTCAGTCTTTGAATGCTCTGGAGACTGATCGGCCAGTGTCCATTCCAACCACTCGTGAACAAACGTGGCAAGGCCGTGATTTCTGCTCAGGACTGACCTGCCTAGTGCAAAGTTGGAATCATCACAAGCGAATGATTACAAGCTTGTCAAAAGCTTGGTGACATTGAACATGTCGGAGCTCTGTGGCGACTTCTGGTGGAGAAGGATGGACAAAAAAAGTGACGTAAACTCTTCTAAAGAGGCATTCGAAAAGAACACACAGCAGGCGCATATTCAGACTTCCATTTGGAAATCAACTCTCAACTCAGAACCTACAGCATTGCGTCGGGTAGAGTTTGGATAAAAACGAGACGAACGCTGTAGATGCTTAATCACATTTACATTGCAACCAAATGCTGTAGATTCTGAGTGTTTATCCACCCGGAAGTCCTGGAAATTATAAGGTGTGCCTGTTCTACGGATACACCCTGTTCAACAGCAGTATGTGGATGCTATACAGCTCATATATCTTGTACAATGTTTGTGGATGTTACGGGGAAGCATACTGCCAGAATTGGCAGATCCGACAAATTGATGACAGTGACAATCAGGCCCGTAACCAGAGGGGAGAAGGATTCGTTGACAGGGGCTCAAATTTTTTAAATTATGTCCAGTAGTTCTAAACAATGTCCAACACATTTCCAAGGGTGGGCGAAAAAAGTTTTAAAGGGGCTTTGCCCCCCTGCCCACCCTAGTTACGACCCTGGTGACAGTGTTGTTAGAAGTAACCTGTTTGCGCACTGAGTCAAATCATTGATATCAACATGCATCAACATACAAAAAATTGATGCTCTTGGTGACTGGGACATGGGACATAATGGATTTTTGCTGAAATGGCTTAATCTGATTCTTTGCTCTTAAAACATGCATAGATGCCAAGCGTATTATGATACAATTTGCAGTTACCGTATTTATTGGATTGTAAACCGCAGCTTATAAAGTTATGTTCTTATCATTTCGTGCGCCTTATAATGGAGGGCGGCTTGCATTTTTTATTTCTTTATTTTAGCGACAGTTACAGATGACCCCCATCTTTTCTTGGCTACGTTTCTTCGACCAAACCCTCTTTTTTCGCATTCTATTCTCTTCAGCATCACGTGCACACTTCGTCACACGAGGATTGTGATGAACAGAAGGCAGTTGTAGTGGTGAAAGCATCATTGCCAGGGTTGCCAACTAACGCGAAACGTGCTAGTGCATGAAAGTACCACAGAGGCGTAGGCAATCTATGTTCAAGTGCGGCTTACATTAATTTTTTTAACACCGTTTCATGCCGTTATGATCAAGGACGGCTAACAACCGGGTAAATACGGTACTGAGATATGGACGAAAACGAGATTTTTAGTATTGACGGTCTCAATATGCCTATTCAGCAAAAAATAAAGGCGTAATCGTTACTGAGATGGCTTAGTCTTTATTCTTTACCCTTCAAAACACGGGGATAGACACCAAACTTACTTTGATACCCGGCATAGTGACTGAGATACTGACGAAAGAAGGATTTCTCGTAATGGCGGCCTTAATTTGCATATTGGGGGGATTGCCCAAGGATGACAGAGTGGCATCATTCAGATTGTTAAAGAGCACACCTCGGAGATATAGAAACAGCAAAAAAATTTTGTACGGACGGTATTGCAAGGTTCACCAGAAATCTGGGGTTTGGCAACCGGCCTAACAACGGTTTATTTATGTTTGTCGTATCAGCTTTGCTTAATACTGTGATTTCTAAGAATTTTAGATGTGCTTAACGGTGCACTAACAAGATAGTTCACTTCGAGTTTTGCTTTAATGTTTTTTCTTCGACTCGCAGGCCCTCTGCTACTGCAACAAGCTTACTTGATCGTCGTCTCTGCTTTGATGGCACTGGTTTTTATCAAATACTTACCGGAGTGGACTGCATGGGTCATACTGGGCTTAATTCCAATCTACGATTTGGTGGCGGTACTTTGTCCCAAAGGTAAATCTGTCACTTTTGAAGGCGGACAATTGCTAGGCTTCCCACGGTCATGGAAAATCATTGAAAATCCTGGAAAAATAAATTTTCCTGGAAAGTCATGGAAAATTGATAAAAATTTGAAGGTCATGGAAAAATCAAAATTTTGCAGAGTTAATAAAGGAACAACATCTTTAAATTTTGTCAATGTTTCAAAAAGATAATCTTACAATTTAAGTCCTTTCCTTTACCTATGCCATAAGCAATAGACTCTGGTAATGTTTAGCTCTTTGGCTTTTCTGCACAAATCTTTTGAAGTTCATTTGTAGACTGTGCATTGTACTATCATAGTTCGATGTTTGGCTGATATCATCAATTTGATTTTTAAGTTTGTAGTTCAATTGAAAATCCACTTGGTATATTAAAGATTTATTGATTCGTGAATACCATATCGCTGAATATCAATTTTGGAACTACATGAAGAATGCAAAATATGCCAAGCTTTGGGGAGTTTTCCAAATTATCTTTGCGCTATCTCATGGCCAAGCTGCTGTTGAGAGGGGTTTCTCAATCAACAATGAACTTATGGTGGAAAACATGAAAGAGGAGTCATTAATTGCTAGTCGTTTTGTGTATGACACAGTAAAGAGCAGTGCTGTTCATTTCAGTGAAATTCGATTAACCCCAGATTGAAACG
>Ga0210059_1007939_pt1 | contig 16829 bp, 10 predicted proteins | sample Ectturendosymbi2_FD_188042 | JGI IMG/M metagenome (GOLD analysis project Ga0210059, IMG submission 188042) | Ecteinascidia turbinata endosymbiont from Florida, USA - Sample 2 (SPAdes) (version 2) | ecosystem: Host-associated > Tunicates > Ascidians > Unclassified | place: Key West, Florida...
GGGGGGGGGGGGGCGAACGGGGTGCCGGCCCGGGAATCCAAGGCAGTGGGGCATCCAAAGAGTGAAATTACAAAAATTGAAATGCTGTAACTATGAAAGTGTACTAATAGGCAAATGCTGAATGGATTTAACTTTTCGAAACTTGTTTTGTTGTCCAAACTAATTTTTACGTATTCAAATACCAGTAGTTCTCAGCTTCTTAATTACCACGGACTTTTACTCTACGTGTGCGCCGCACACCCGTTCAAACTAACAGCAACGTGACTTGTTCCAGATCGTGCGATCAAGGAAAAAAAAAAAGGATTGAAAGCTAGTCAGGGCTGAGAAAAACCCTTTTTAAAAAAAAAACCCTCTTGGATTTTTTTAAATCTGTTTTTTTAATGACACAGGTTTTTGTTTTTTTGAAAAACACACAAAATCCCCATTCTGAATTGTTTTGATTGCATCATGCAATATCACAATTTGCAGAATTACACAATCATCACTTGTTAGAGATATTATGGCATTCTAATTTGAAGGTAAGGGAATGTACCCAATCTTTGTTTTCGCAAGGTGTTGTTGTTCAATTTGCTCCAAAGTGATAAGGCTTTGGCAAGAATGCGCACAGCAAACAGAGAAAAGCTATTCCCACACAAATTCTGCAGTTTAACGTCAAGTTTATGTGCATGCCCTGCTAGTTCAGCATCTATATAGTGTATTTTTTCAATATATGGTCTGGCACGGTCCAACATCAGAAAGAGCTTCGATGCAGAGAAGGCAGAAAATTTAATTAAAATATACCGATTTTACAGAGCCGAAGAAGACAACCAGTAGAACTCACTCAAACTGTTCGAATTATTCTTTTTTTTATTTTGTTGCTGTTCGTTCTGTTTCATAAAAAAAAATGTACAGTTAGCTGTACAAGTGTGCTGCTTATTTTACTTTTTACTTCATAGTACATTTTTCAAAGGAAAAGTAAAGAGTGGGATTGTTGGTGGGTTTTATTGCTTTTTTAAAGTGGGCTTTTAAAACAAAAACCAGTGATTTGGCTTGGGTCCAATTACGCAACACTGAAGATAATTATGTCGTAGAATTGATTCTATTTGAATAAGGACTGAAGATGTTTAACACACACGAAACTAGTTTCTTTACGCAATAAATTTCAATCGATTCGCTTGGTGTGGGTCACTGTTGTGGCTTTACAATTATTGCTGAATGATAAGTACAAGCTTGAATCATTGCAAGAAGATGGGAGCAGAACCAGGCAGAAGATTCCTCAAACAGCCGGCTGCAAAGCTAGAGCCTGTAATTGTTGTTACTTTGGTGGGTTGCCAGTAATTGAAGTACAATTTTTTCCAAAATTCTCTCACGGTCGCCTTTCGGATATTCTTTTTTTTCTCAAGGTTTCTCATCGGAAATTAAAAATTTTATCAAGGTTGCCTTTTATGACATGAGCTGCGCACTTCCGCGGTTCTGCCTACTGCGAATGTCACGAAGGTTTAGCTTTATTTTGAAGCCAGACAATATCGGTAAACATCTCTTTATTCGGATACCATATCCTTCACCTCATGGCTTATGCAAGATGCCACGATTTTATATTCGCCTCACGCCGAGTCCTTGCGTACCAAAGTTGATGGTAAACTGAAAGTGTCTTTGAAACACGGCCAATCCTTGTCAACGTGTATTTTGTTACTATAAAACCGCATGAATAAGCAATCCAACTCCAATCTCGAACCTACTGGAAAAAGAGAACTCAAAAGTCTTAGGTAGATCACTTGTTAACAGTGAAAGACAAAATGAATGGTCTCAGTTACGTTTGCACTGCTGAATAAACGTGAAAATTGAAGACTCTTTCTTCACCAAATGTGTTTTTGTTTCGAAACTAGGTGCAGAAATTACGCAAGTTTGCCTCTGGCTTTTTCTACGTCGAACAAGCAATAAGTTATAGTAGGAATGTAACGTGCTTCAACATTGTTCTGGGTCATGGCATTCATTGCTTTTCTAACAAGTTTTAATTTGCAGTGCCATAGTGCTGCAAGCAAAAGTTGGTGATAAGCCTGGGTACAGTCAAGATGCGAAAGGTTTCGTATGACAATAACAAAATCCGAGTATTTCATAATTAAAAGTATAAGGGGTGAAACGTATTTTCATCAATTTGCTTCCCTTCGAACTGATGAACTTCCATGCAATCTTTATGTATTGCGGAATTCAACTAAATATTTCATGGAGAGCGTTATTATTTCGAGTAAGCAGGACTTCCTCAAAGTTACTTACGATGTTTTATGCAAACGCGAAGAGTGTAGGCAGTGGCCCGCTTCCTTCTCCGGCCTGCTATTTTTCAGCATTTCAAATGCGCAGCTCAGTCTGGGACTTCCTAAGTATAACTTACCAACTTCAGCTCCGACAATCGACTTTTTGCTTTTGCAACTTCACTTCTTGGACCTTTGAAAATGAACCTCAAGTTTTTTGAATCATCCATGACTTGAACAGAATTTTTGAATTCGTTTCTTAGTTGATGAACAACTCCACATTCCACCATCGCTCTTCCATAAAATATCAATGTTTATATACAGTAAATTGATAAAACGAATAAAATTACTTCTGTCAAGCACGAAACGCAAATCAGTCATGGAATGAAAAGGTAAACATTGTTCATAGGGGACGATAAAATATTTTACCAATTTGTTGGAGAAAAATATCTGCTGCTGCTTTTATTTGAACAAGTGGTCTATAAAAACAAACTAAAAGTGATACTTAAACCTTTAAGACAATCAGGCGATATAAATGAAGTCATCGCTTACAACCACTTGGGGATAAAGTCGACTCAAATATTCTTCAATCCTCTACTCTAAAATGTTTGTTTGACGTTTTGATGCTATTTGGGATTAATGCAATCTTTTTTATTGTGTGATTGATTTATTTTTGAAAACAATTTACTGCTTGCTATTGCCGACATGACATCAGTTTTTCTCAGTCGGTTGAGATTCATTATAGAGATGCGTATTACTAATACGAAGATGTCAAGATACGTGTTTTAGGCCTGTTTCAAACTCCACAAATTTTTAATAAGATGAAAAGCTGATGACTTAAATCAAGTCAATGAAAATATTTTGGTACACTTATACATTTATATTTAAGCAAAAGAAATGCGTGTGTTTAAGTCCTTCACTGACTGAGTATGCTACGCGCATCTTGTAAATATTCCAAGCAGTTATTTAATTACAAGTAAGTTGCGTTTTGCGTATAAAAATTCAATTTTATTTCTTTTACCCAAAACCTAAACACATTTATTGTGGGCTCGTCTGGAGTTGCATTGCGCAGGTCACACTTTTTGGAAAATAACTTGTCAACACTACGTGAGCATTTTGACAGCAATACTGCTTAATGTAGAAGCCATTCAGGTACAATAAACTGATGAATATCACTGCGTCCGCTTACTCTCCGCAAGATATCATAACTGTAGCTATCAGCAGGTTTTTTTTTAAGGTTTCGCTTTGGTGACCGCAAATATACATTAAATTACATTACATTGCTGCCTGTTGTCGTGTTGTTTTTTTTTGTTTTTTTTATTTACGCGTTGTGTGTCTTTTATGTTGCGTTTTGTTTACGTTTGTTTACTCTTGTTTATGTGCCTTTTGTTTTGTGTCTATTGCGTTATTAGGGGCTTGATTCGATGACCTTGCGGTCCCTCGCCCCAAGAAATAAATAATAATAATGTTAATAATAATGTTGACCGCAAGGAAATTTTAAGGGACCGCTTGGACGAATTTGAGAGACCGTTCTCCATTGATGTGATCTCAGGTCACTATATTTTGAGAGACCGTTGGAGGAATTTGAGAGACCGTTTTGGTCCCTCAAAACACCTTAAAAAAACACTGGCTATCAGTACCAATGTCAAGCTTTGAGGATTTTGGAGGTTTTTTTGTGACTGATGGCAAGTTGGTGTGTTAGGGAAATGACTACGAATGTATCACAAAACAACACGTCAAATTTGTGAGGAAAGCTAGACGTGATTTATGAAGGACAGCACATTGAATGCAGTGAAGTTAGCTATGCGGAAATCTATGATTTGTCACACTTTTCGAAACTTGAGAAAAAACTTTCAGGAGTCAAACCTATTTCTTAGGAAAAGCTAACGTAACCTGACCGGAAGCAGCAGATTTTAATCAAAGATATCCAAAGAACATTCTCTTGCTTCTTATAATCTAGCATTTGCTATCCGCTCATTGCCAGCAAAAGTATCAAACAAAGACGTAGCACCCATGATAATACTGAACTCTTGTGCGTTTGCTGCTGTAGGGACTTGAAGTTTGTTAGAAATGATCTGAAATCACGCATGAAGCATACATAAAACATTAAGGCACAATTGTATATTCTGTACTGCCAGAAGGCACCAGAATAGTCAACCTGGCTTAACTTCGTGTAGCGCGTTGTTGCAGTCAAATTACACCGCAAACATCATAACGTAGCCCTGCGCACGATTGCTTTGACATCATCTACATCAGTTGAAACAACAGTTGAAAGCACTAGGTTTTCTGTATACTTTCGAGGAATCAGCCAACTGCGCTCTGCTTTCATCTTTTTGCGATGATTCCAACTTGCTCACATCTATATTCAAGTATGTACTCTCCACAATGGGGGTAAGCAAGGAATCACTCAGCAAATTTCTAATAGGAAATCGATTTCACGTAAAATTACGCATCCGCAGTCCTTATTTAAATAGAATCAGAAGTTAATACAACTAATTTGAGCATTTCAAAAACATTAAAAATATTTTTTCGAATAGGCTACACTGTGAAAAAATTCTCCAAATTTATTGTTGTAACATTAGAGATGTTTTTAACATAGGGAACGAAATTCGTTAAAAAAATCAAAATTTAGCTGAATAAAATGCATACCGTTAACGAGCATGGTATGAGAGCTCTGAAAATTTTTACCTGAAAAATGATTTCTTGAAAGTAATAAATTCTTCACCAACGTCGCACTTTGTTTTTATGAATTTTAAAACTTGGGCAACTTCTTTTTCCCATCCTGTGACTGTAACATGTCCAGCACGCAAGTTGTTCCATCTACAAGTCATTTTAGGCAATATAAAATTAGCTGCCTAAATATTTTTTACAGCTGCTCATAACAATAAGTGGCGCAGCAAGAGGAGAGGCCCTGGAGGATCCGGTCCCGGTCGGCATCTTTAGGGAGGCGGCATGCTGTTGAGTAGTTTCAACTAACTTCAGTTTTGGTGCTTAGCATACCTCGTCTAAAAGCTTGGAAATGTGGTTGTGAAGTGAGTAAATTCATTAACTGACTAGTCAAAAGTGAGTGCATTTTCATTTGCGTGGATGTCCTGTGTGGTAGGTTCCCAGCTGACAGCAAACGTTTTTAAACATCTTTTTGAACGTTTGAAAAAACGAAAAAGATGTTTACTATATGCACGTGTAATTGGAAGATGCCCAGCCTAACAGCTAGACCAAGTTTGCAAGTCACGATGGAGACTGAAAGTCAACACTTCTCAACCAGAGGAGGTTTTAAGCCTATTTGACAAGTTTTATCCAAGTGGGTCCGCTCCTAGAGGGCCCCACGCCTGGAGACATGTTAAGGTTGAAACCTTTTATATACATATTCTAAGAGAATTAAATCACTACTGGCAAGTGAACAATGGATCATTCTTTACATTACTGAGATTAGATTATTAAATTCATTGCCCTATAGCCTACTATATGCAGTATATATACTTTGCTTCAATTAAAGACGGGGAATTTACAAGGAATATAAACACACACAAATGTTTAAATCTGTAGAGTAAGTATCCCGCCATTGCGTCTCAATTGGGCCCCGTGATAACACTTTTGAGTTTTTTGTTTGATCCTCCAGTCTCGAATGAGTAAACAATGAAATCTAAGTAGTGCGACTTACCGCAGAATGTAAGCCAATAGAGAAGGATATTTAAAGCGATATTCTGGGCTCCGTAGATGCATATGCAACTAGGCAAAAAAGATAGGTAAACGAGAAAGTTGGCGAACAAGCAGAAAATGCAAGACCCATGAACGGGAATGAAAACAAGGCCTATTTCAGTTGGTGTTTGATTCTGATGTTCAAGATATTTCAATATTGTTATATCTTTACTAAGTACGAAACATGATCTTCTTTCATTTCAAATTCTTATAAGCAAATTTGAGGGGTTGACAGGGCGGCACATTTATGGTCGGCCCCGGGCGGCACTTATCCTCGCTACGCCACTGCATTTGACCCTTGCTTAGTTCTCATGTAAACTTAACGTTAAAGTATGTAGGCAACAGCTTACTAAAACAATGCAATACCTGCTGAACTGACTACCGCATAGAACAAATACAATGCATTCAGTCAATTGCTAGCTGTAGGAGGTAACAATTAATATTCATTTTCACTTCTATTCAGCTTTTGAAACACTCACACACATTTGCTAAAAATTGTAATTCATGCAGTACTATTTCGTCTGTCTATGTTTTAAACATGTGAACCAACGCACGAACAAAGGTTCAACTTGAACAAAACTGAAAGTAAAAAAACATGACATTAGTAAGCGAGGAAATTAACTTTAAATTAGAAAGATGTTTGCCAGCTTATGGCGGAGATTATTTTTGCACAAGCACTTTGGCGACAGACATTTATAAATCTGAACCGACTTTGCCCGTGGCTAAATTTCTGTACCAGTGAAACTGATGTAGGCCTAATTGTTTTGTTCAAATTGTAATATTGTCATTTGGGTTGTTTTGCAAAAAGTTTACAGTTTTTCTGAACGATATCTTTTCCAGTAGTAATACTTCCAAGGGTGACGCACGAACAATAAGCAAACATTACCAGAAATGTAGAATAACCTGCATATTAAATCTTGGGAAGATTAGCCAGGTTTGGTAATCCAGTAGTAATCAGAGAGGTTTTGCATGCGTTTTATACAGAAGTTGAGGTTGGAGTGATACTTATCCTTCACGCGACATACCCAGCCCCCACATCCGCGACATACCCAGCCCCCCACAGGTTGGAGTGATACTTATCCTTCACGCGACATACCCAGCCCCCACGTTTATGGCAGCTCTGTATGACGAAATGTTTTACTGAAAAACTCTTGAGTTTGTAAGCTGCATAAATTGTTTACCTTGTTTCAATTGAATGTTTTGTTAACTACCATTTTTTAAATCAAGTGTGAAATTGAAATTTTTTTCGTTTGTCATAATTTGTCTTTTGACTTCAATTGGGCTGGCTTGAATTATGGTTTCGATTTCAGGCTTTAACTAACGACCAAACCCATACATGACAAAATGTTTGCCAAAAACATTTCACAGGTTTTTGAAAATCGTTTCCCTGTTTTCTTCTGGTGAAGTGAAAATACTGCAGCATAAACAATTTCACATGTCAGACAAGTTAATTTTGTAACTGCAAAGCGAATGTTTATGCACTGAGAGATTTTTCCAACTTTGTAACAGCGTTTTGCGTTCTGTGTGAATTACGCTCTGACTTTTACGCTGCCGATGGAATAGCTGTTGTCAAGGTTTTAATAAAAAGTGTGTTATTTTGTACGGAGCGCACACAACCAATTTTCTATCATCTTCCCCTGGCGAAAATTAACTGGATTTTTCCTCCGCGATACCGACAAAAATGTATAAGTTACAAACGGTGAAGACTACCAAGCATTGCACACTGATGAAATAAGTGTTGAGCGACGCAGATTGCTCAGTTTTAAGTATGAGGTGCTAGGAATTCTCTTTGTGAAACTATGTTTAACATTCTAATTTTTAATCATCGTCTGTGTGGTCCGTTGAATCACGATAAAAATTGCTGAATCACGATAAAACCCGCGCTAAAGTGATGCTGTAAATAAACTGCGAAAGATCGCTACAGCATTATTTCAAAAACATTTGACAAAACAAATTGTGCTGCCAATCGTTGTTTACCTGATGTAAACGACCACAGATACTCTGCTTTCGATTTCTACTGTGACAAAACCATTGTCTTCATTCCAAGAATAACAGCGACGAAGATCAGTTAAACTCGAGTCATCATACGTCGCAGAAGTTGATGCGAAACGGTCAAAGAAGGATGAAAGTATTTTGGAACATTCGTCTCTGAACTTGATTTGGTTAAATTTGCAGTCCTTTGACAAATGCTGCAAAAGAAATTCTCGTCAGAACTTGCGACAGTATCATAAAAGCTCGCGAAGGAAGTTGTAAACCAAATTACAAAATTAAATTTCAACAAACAAACGTTATTTAATTTTGTGCCCATTGCCGCAAGAAACTGGCTACGAAACAGCAATGCATTTGCATCAACGAAAAAATACAACCTTTCTATGTTGCTAAATTTTGCGCTTTTTGTCCATGAAATGAAAGACAGAAAATAGAGATCCAAACCAAGATCAAATTCATAACAGTTTATTTCATATGTTTGTCCAGAATCATCCATAAAAATTAGTGTTACGGTATCGTTTTTGTGTGGAATACATACACTGCATGTTGGCTATGCCGTGCAGAAACTTACACTTACTGATATTATGACTACCTTCTTTCATCCAATACTAAATGCAAACACTGATGCATTCACTTCACAAGGTAATGGAGCTTGCCTTTACAAATGTTTGCAGAACTCGGGGATAATTTTGAATTAAAGGCCTACCTAACGATCAATATGCTTGCTGCCCTCCTATCACTTTCAGATTTTTTATTGGTAGTTTATTCAGAATTATGGTAATTGTTTACCTTCATAATTGGTTTCACTGTCAAGACAACTCTGGAATCATTCTTCGTTGATGACTTCGTAGCAACCTTAACATCCGCCAAATGTTGCACTTCCGTTTTGATCTGATCAATAATTTCTTCGAAATGCTGGATATACTTTACGATATCATCTTTTACTTTAGGCATGTAGTCAAACTGTTGCACAGGGCGTCGCGACCGAGCTAAAAAAAGCCATTATGCACTTTGGGAGCAACAACATACATATTTGCCAACACACAGACACTTGCTCCACAAATCTTTATTTACCAGAAGACTCATTAGCAGATGGTTCCTTCTCTGCTGGAAGACGCTTGGACATGTTTGATGCTGTCGGGGTAGCTGCACCAGTGTGGCTTACGAGTGCACCACGGTGATCGTTGGACATGTTGTGGTAATAGTGAGATACATGAACCGCGGTGCCGGAAACAACAATGCCGTTTGCTTCAGATTTGTTTACCACATTATCCACATCTGTAAAAAAAGCGTTTATGGAATTCGTTAGAAAAGGAGTTTTTTCCAGGCCAACTTAACAAATGTGTACCGAGAAGTAAGATCTAATGTATAAGTAAATCCTCAGTAGCAAATGTGGCTCTACCGAGAAAACTAATGATTTACCACTAAATTTATTAAAATAATTGAATCGTGATGTTATAAAGAACCTCAGAACAATTGCGTTTTTTACCGACGGCTTATATATCCAATGCGTTTTGCAGTCTAAAAGTGCACTACTCACATGCAAAATTTCTTCCCTCATCGCCTTTTCAAATATTCCTTAAATTGTTTGAAGTGGTCAATGGTTAGTCATAATGCATAAGTAAGCCTTCATGATTGAAAGCAAAAAACAATAGAGTTGCTTCATCGTGACTTTCATTAGATTTTAGATTTTTTAGTGATACAACTTTTTCGTTTCAGGTTTCAATCCTGCATACAGAAATGAGCAACAAGGCGAGAATATTTTGGCTAACAAAGGAGGCATCAAACTGTGTTTATATATAAAAAAGAGCTAATCGGTTTCATGTTGACATAGAATTAACGTGGCCTGCTGATCGTTCGTTTGTTCTTTAGGACTGAACGTGTTGATGCTTAACGAAGCACATTATTAAAAAAAGTGATGCCTTTATTTGACAAAATTACGAATGATTGACGAAGGTTTTGTGTGGAAAAGCTTAAAAAACTTTAAATTCACAAAAATACTTACTGTGCTAATTTTCACAGTTATCAAGACATAGGTGTAGGAGCAGGCAAATTTTGGGGGGCACGATAATTTTTGCCTGAATTTCCCCCAAACTTGCCCGAAAAAAGTTTTTCGGGCTACTTTTTGTGCGAATATTTTTTCCACACAGACCATGAAAATTTTTTTGGGATGATCTCCAAAAAAACAGGTCTTCTTGTGATTCTGCAAACTTTGGGCGCCAGTTTTGCTCGTATTTTCAGGTATTTTGCCCAGATTTTCAACAAATCAAAACTTTTAGGGGTGCGCTTGTACCCCCTGCGTCCCCCTCCTACTCCACTGTGTCAAGAAGTGGCAAACTGGAGGATTTTTATGACCAGCTTAACTTTCTTGTCCTTAGTCCAAAACGCTGTTCTACAGACTCCTCCCAAAAAAACTTTCATTTTTCGTTGATGTTTCACGAAGTACTATTTAAATCAAAGTTGTTGACCTTGGTTTAGAGAGCAAAAGTGATTACGGACTGATAAAAGGTAAAGACGAGTCAACTTTTCCAGTTACTTCTTTCAAACAACATTGTCATGAATGATTAAAGCAGAGTTTCCCAAACTGGGGGTAAATTACCCCTCAGGGGTAATATGCAATTCTTCAGAGGGTAATGCGGAACCAAAACCACAATGTACGCCTATATCTATATTATGAGCGATCACAGCGAAATATCGAGGGTAAAGGGTAGTCCGACATAATCGCTACCTTGGTTTGAGTAAGGGCTCGAACAATTTTGGGAACCACTGGATTGAAGTATAGTGAAGCGTTAGTCAGGACCCGTGAAATGAAGATGGGCGATCAGCTCTCCCGGACAGATTTTTCACCAAGGGACTCACGACGGCGTCAACTAAAATATAGCCCACTATGTCCAACCCAAATGGCTTACGGAGCCAATAATTATGTCACTATCCTAACCAGGGCCGCACACTGAATGACATGTTAATGAGGGCCGGACATTGAATGACTTATTTTGATCTCAGCAAACTAAATTTAGCTTAAGCTAATGTACTGAAAGCGTTCGAATCCTATCTGCAATGGTAACAGACGTGATAAAGTGACACTAAGGACCACTTGCATCAAAAATGTCAAAATCAAGATTATCAAAATACGGACAGGTTTTCAGTATGTAGGATACTTTTACTACAGCGAAAACCTAAACTGGGGCGCACAAAACCTTCGCCTGGGCCGCGGGTTGGACATAGCTGATACAACTAAACAAGAAACAAAAAACCTTAAGTTGAGTGAACCAACATAGAAGCAACGAATAGGCCTATTTGTGTGCACAGAAGAGAACCAAACCAATCAAAGCACTGATATCGGAGGCCTTAACGTGGTTTTGCATGCGGCTGTGGGTTGTTTTCTGGAAAGAAAATTGTGATGTTTCTTGACTTGATTGTTTGCTGCTTGTCATGAAGCTTGTATCTCTGAACCTGGTGACACTTTCATGTTCGGTCTTGCAGTTCTTGCTGCCATATTTGTTAGTGTCTTTGAGGAATAGACAACGAACCTACTGTGGCAGTCGCGGTGACGTCACATAATCACGGGAACATAGACAAAATCACCACGAACAGAAAGCACGTTCAAAACCTCCCATGAGAACAAGACCAAGGAAAGCAAATAGTAATAGTTGGGGCCAGGATCTTTTTAAGGTGCTATAGGGACCAGATTCGGGTGTCTAGGATTGAAAATTGGGTCCCTAGAATCAGAGAAAATTAACATCGGGTCCCTAGAATCAGAGAAATCGGGTCCCTATTGGTCTATACCGGGTACCTAACATTTTCCTTACAAAAACCTGAGTTAGGGCAACTGCTTTTTTGACCTAAAAACTTAAAATTTTGACGTTACAGGTGAAAAAATTTGACTTTACTTTGACCTATCAATTTCTTGCGTTTGCAATTGAAACGCATAATACAAAGCATGAAAGCGATAGGTTAAATATATTTTTTCTGTTGAAATAAAACAAATATGAAAAGTGTGAAAGATCCAACGAAACTTGAGGTAACAAGCCATGGACAAAAATCAATCCAAACTGACAAGAGAAATATCCAGTGTCAATAAACCTGCTGAAGTCACTGAGAACGTTTTACATCGTTATAACTTCAGCATCAAGTACTACCACGCCTGGCGTACCGTAATTGGTATAGTAGTGGGCAAAGCATAATTACGTCAGAAGTCGCAAAAAATCAAGTATTATGTCAAAATTTCAACTAAATTTGCAAAAGCATATCAATATCTGTTGTTGTAGCTTTAATAAAATATCGATAAAGAGAAAAAATCTGCGCTGCAAGAAATTTTGACCTAACCATAAATTTTGACATAATGATAAATTTTGACTTTTTTTGACCTATTAACTTTGGAGTCGCTTATGGTATAAGCTTGAAATTTGGTTTGCGGACGTTTCATAAGCTTTAAAAGAGGCAGAAAAATTTTGACTTAATTGACTTTTGGTTGCCCTAGTAATAGTGTGACCTCGGCGGAGGAACTTCACTTGCTAATTGACACTGCACTTTGATGCGCAGACGACGGAGCATAAAATAATTCAGGATCACATAGTGCCTCGAATAGTTGGGGAGTTCGTTGCGATTGCTTCAACCACCCTCTGTTCAATATGCTATAACCTTATCTTGGTTGTATCTAACTATGAACTGGCCTTCTGAGATTCAACTTATAAGCTTACCTAAACGTCGGTATATAACCATGTACATGTGATCCTTGCCAGTTGAGGTGCACTGCAACTGACGTTTGTACGCCCAGCACTCTAACGACTAACGAGTTCTGAAATTTTGTGAAGAGTTTTTGTCTCAAATGCTCCCCTGATTACGAACCTAAGTGTATGGCGAAGCTACAATAAGTGGAAGCCAAAGTTGAATCTTAAGAAGTAAAATACGATCGCTTCGGATCCCTTCTTTGATTATTTTCAACCTTTCTATTGGCTATAGATGAACACAGAGTTGAGAATAATCAAAATAAAGAGTCCGAAACGACCCTCTTTTACTGTGTATTTCGTATTTTTTAATTTTTGCTGGAACTTTATGTACTACGTTATATAAACCTCCTACTTCCCATGGTGGTGACGTGTTAAAGAACACAGTAATTTGCGTTCTTAAAAGTAATTTATGTTCTCTGTAAATTACAGAGCAAATCGCATCCCACAGGCAAGTTGTAACGCAAAACATTTTTGAATTCCTGAAACCTTTCATACAATAAACTCTCGGAAATGTTAGCGATATGTTTTCAACGGTTTTCAAAAAAACAGGTCTAAATGTGAAAATGAAAAGTCTAAATATAAACAAAGTCACCGAGTAGAGTTTGGTAACATTTTTGTATAAAACAAAGTATGCAACGCTTTTACTACATGATCACAGATATTAAATTCATTTGAAACCACATGAGTTTCTTCTGAATTCCAATGCTGTATGAAAATTCTGTGATCAAAAGCAAAACAAGCATCTAAAGCATGTTATTTTAGACAAAAATCTATCATAAAAACCTTCAACTTGCCCAAAGCAGTCTACGTGACAAACGACGGATTGGAAAAGTGTTTGGTCGTGTTCTGAATTTCAGTTTAACTGCGCACATTTGGATTTCAAAAGCTCGAGAATTCTATTGTAAGCCAGCCAACATACCTGCAAAATCAGCAAAATAAACAAACACTAGCAACTCTTCGCCATGCTTAACTCTGTCCACTTTCGTAACTTTTCCTTTGCATCCATTTTTTTTGTTCATGAAAGATAGTCTGATAGCATCGTTAGAAACATTGCTAAGCATGTTTTCCACTTTTATGCAATCTGTATGGCATTCACGCCGAGCCTTGTAAATATACGTAAAAAATAACATTTAACGAAAATTAAACATTTTGAACTCGGATGAATATCGAAAAAAGTAGCAAATCCAAAACAATGGCAATTTTCGCAGCTTCCCTTAGCATACAAATGTTTTTTAGTCTTTTCCTTAGACCAGGGCTGCACAACCTTTTCGCTATTGCCGGTCGCATTACGCTTAATTTAATGAATTAAGGCCGCCAGTGAGTTCAAGATGTTTTATATTTTGCACTGCTTCTGTTCTGCTTTCATACGCTGAGCCTACCTTTGCTTCCACACGTTTGTTTGGCCTGCTTTCTACTAAATACTCTATACTCATACAGCAGACAAAGAGTTTTTAATAATGCACCGCCACCATAACTTCTATATTTCAAATTACATAATCATGTGCACGGCCGCATCAACTTTTATCGAAGGCCGTAGGTTGTGCACCCCTGTCTTAGACCTTTTTATGCGTAAAAATAAACACTGACGAGTTTTTAACATATTAGTCACTTTTAATATCTGAAATCAAACAGTTTTGGGTAAATAAACAAATATGTTACAAAAAGTTCCTCGGCATTTCTGAACAATTGTGTTCAATTAAAAGTTTGCTGTGTTGTGGCTACTGCAATCGAAAGATTTAAGACATTTTAAAACGTACCAAGATTTAAGACATTTAAAACGTACCACAGGCTCCATTTCCTCAAGTGGCGTGTTTTCAATTGCTTCAATCAACCTGTCAACATCTAAATAGAAATAAATAATGACTGCAGAACCTGTTGAACTCTTTACGTACAGTAACTTTCACAGTTTCAAGAAGTAACCTTGACAGAAGGCTTGATTGTCTTTTTATCGTTCTGATATAATGCTAGTTTTATTTGTCATTGTATTTAGCACAAGAAGTTAAAACTGACTTTTGTTTTGTGATACAACGCTTTCCCAAAGAATGGTACCGATTTTAATTCAAAGCAAATCAAACAATGTTTTTCTTTTTTCTTAGATCTTTATTTGATTGGAGCGATGGGCACAGAAACTGGAGAAAAACGTTTTTGACCACAATCAGCCCGCGATACTCCATCAATCTCTCAATAACCAGATAAAAACACAACGATGACTGTCATATTTTTCAGCTATCGCCACACGAGTTTCAAGTATCAAAATATTCTAATGGAAGGAAACCAAATGTAAGCGGCACAATGATCTACTAAACAGACAAATAGTGGCACCATTCATGAAAGTTGGAGGAAGATTTGGTTTAAAATGTGGTTCATTAGTATTACACCACACCCCCGATAGGCGGACTTGAAATCATTGTGGTGTTGCACCAATCATGCTTTTACAATAACGAAGGAAAAAAGTTTTGGTTCAGAATGTTTATTGAAATTTCACTTGATGGTCTTTTTAACCATGGGATGACAATTCACTCCATTTCAGATTTAATCATGACATGGAAAAACGTGCAAGTCACATTTTAAGATAAATTCCTATTTATAGGGTATAAAGGGTCGAGGTTTTCTGCTCAGCGTACAGTCCAATGATGTTATTGCAGAAAATGGAACACCTGTACAAAATAACTTGAAAATTGATTATCACATTTTAAAGCAACTATCAAGAACCCAAAAATGTTACAAAATATTTGCATCCTGGAAAGAAAATTTAAAGATTTTTGAAAACCGTTTGCCTATTAAAATGAGCGCAACCTTTTTATTCTCTACTTTATTTACTCAGCGCCCTTAATACATAATATTTCCAAGAAGAAATGGATACAAAACATTGATTGTGCAATCCTAGGCATTTCAAAGCTTTGATAACAACTCTGAGCACAATCATTTTCTCATAAAAAAGTCATAAGGTGTTTACAAACAATAAAGCAAAGGATGAAAGAAATTTAGAAGTCAGAAAGTTAATATGCCGCAAAAGGCAAATAATGCATTTTAAGTCATCTAGAAAGAACTTTTAAAACTTCGTTTTGGACGTTAATCTCACATCTTGCCAAAAGTCACAGAGGGCCTTCATGGCCAAATACTTCTTTTCTAAAAGGAAAAATACGCCTACAATTACAAAAAATTCGTCAGATAATGAAAAGCTTTAAATATACTGTATGTTTGGAATAATAGCGGCAATAAAAAAGTGCAAAATTATATATATTTCAAAAATTCCTGGAGAAAATCAAAAATATTTGATCAGATACTTTCTTATATAGACATAATAATCAATGTTTTCTAAAAGTGCCCATTTGAAACAGAGTTGCATAAATTTAATGATTCCTTTTGTAATGTCAAATAGCTAATGATGATCGTACAACCCGCAAGTCTACACTAGCTTGGTATAGTTGGGCTTGAAAACATAGTAAGTGGATACGTTCGGTGACAAAATTAAAAATTAAGTTCAAGGAAACTCTTTACTTTCTCGCAAGTATTACATGCATCATGATAAAAGATGTTTTGTTTATAAAGAACTGACATACCGATGTTCTTCTCGTACTTAATCAGAAATTTATTTCTTTGTTGAAGTTCAGTAATCTCACGCTCAGCGTCAGTGTCGACATCTACGCATTCAAGCAATGTTTCCACCTGTTCAGCATCTTTAAATGTTCCCTGAAGATTTAAGTCATTTCATTATTTCAGAGACCTTGATTATGCAACAAACGTGATTGCATCTTCAATTAAAAAACTTCTGAGACCTTGTTTATAAAGGTTTTAACAACTTTAAAAATAAGCACTATTTTTCTCCATATGCACAGCTGAAGACGAAAAAATTGAAGACATAATATCGAAGTCAGTGATAGATCACTATGTCCAAATCAAATGGCTCACTGAGCCAATAATTATGTCACTGTTTTGACCAGGGCCGCACACTGAATGACATATTAATGAGGGCCGCACATTGAATGACTTACTTTTTATCTCAGCAAACTAAATTTAGCTTAAGCTAATGTACTGAAAGCGTTCGAATCCTAACTGCAATGGTAACAGACGTGATAAAGTGACACTAAGGACCACTTGCATCAAAAATGTCAAAATCAAGATTATCAAAATACGGACAGGTTTTCAGTATGTAGGATACTTTTACTACAGCGAAAACCTA
>Ga0210059_1007940_pt1 | contig 16829 bp, 11 predicted proteins | sample Ectturendosymbi2_FD_188042 | JGI IMG/M metagenome (GOLD analysis project Ga0210059, IMG submission 188042) | Ecteinascidia turbinata endosymbiont from Florida, USA - Sample 2 (SPAdes) (version 2) | ecosystem: Host-associated > Tunicates > Ascidians > Unclassified | place: Key West, Florida...
CTGCTGTGTCAGTCATGCCATTGTCTCAGGACCGTATCCTTCGGTGGTCGTATCTTAGGCTTGATCAAAGTGCTTATCACGGTTGGCTGAGTATGATGACGTCATCAGAGGGGCCCCCTTTTTTAGTCTTGCCTCGGGCCCCCACAACTTTAAACCCACCACTGCTTATAGGTCCCAGTGGCAAGCGACTTCATGACTTTACTGCAAATTCAATGATAATACTATATCCCAAACAAGCTCCACTAAATACCTGGGGGTGTACATTGATGATAACTCACTTGGTCAGACCACAACCTTGAGAAAACTATCTCGCGTAGTGTTGGAATTTTCTATAGAATTATACACTATCTAAACGAAAGAGCATTTAAATCCCTCTATGTATTTTAGCATCGCCTACAGTCACTTGGAAATGCAATTGGAGCTTGGGGTGACGTCGGGAAGACAAGCCTTCGACGGTTGAATCTATTGCACAACAAAATAATAAGAGCTATGACTTAAAGATCCTTTAGATCCAAGTTAGACCCACTATACAAGTATCTTAACCTCCTTAAAGCGGATGACATATATAACCTGGAGATAGGTAAGATTATGCATAAAAATCACTCCGCCAACCCACCTGACAATATTAAGCAACTCTTTACTCCCTTGAATCACATTCATTCCTATGCAATCCGTAGTGCTACACGAGGAGCGTTCTTCTGGCAAGCAGCATCAAGTAAATACGAAAAAAGATCTTTAAGACATCTTGGCCCCAAAATCTGGGACTGTATTGATCCATCCTTGTACGAGCTTTCCTCATTCACATTCAAAAAACGTTATAGAGACAACCTAATCGTCGCATATTAAGTTTGAGTAAATGGCGTTGATACTTCGCAGTGCAAATTTGCCCTCAGTTCTCTCTTTACAGCAAACTTAATTTTTTCCTCTTGTACATATTCCCGTGACTTTCACACTTGAAATATTTTCTCTCTTTGTGTGTGATTGTTTGTGGCTTGTTTCACTGTGTTGCTGCTGGTGTTCTTTTGTTTTGCAGGAGCAGCGCGTTAGGCTTAGCGGATCACTTCTGGTGGTGGATGAAGTTCGAACACGGGATTTTCAGAATACCCGACCACAGTCTCTCATGACTCATCCGCATTCTATAACGGCTGCAAACATTTGCAGAGCTTGCCAGATGCGAAAGGGTTATGACAACCCGGGTTTCATTTTAGCTGGGTTTACATTTTCTCTGCCACGCCCAGATCCTTGCGGATCTGAGCACCTGATCAACCGAGAGAGACTGGTGGCGAACCAGCACTCCCTGCGCAACTGTGTTGATCATCTGGCAGCTCTTTCCCACGTATACGACTTCGATCTCAACTTGGCTTACTATAGACCTTTATCCACCAGTCAAGGGGCAATGACTCGATAACATCCGTTTTTTCTCGGTGCCCTGGCGTTTCCACAATTGCTATGGTTTCTTTCTCGTATTGAAATTTTTGTGGTATTCGCCGAATGAACTCAACTCGTCTTACCTACCTTCAGTGTTTGAAAGTTGTGTATCATGAATACCCTTTTACATTTTCTGTTATGTCAGTCATACCTTATTCTCAGGAACGTATCCTCGAGTGGCTCACATATCCCCTTCCTAGGCTTGATCAAAAGGTGATGACGTCATCAACGGCCCCCCTTTTCAACCTTGCCTCGAGCCCCCCCACCCGTAAGTCCAACACTGATTATATCATCACTAGGCTACTGATGTGTTCAGTTAATGTGATTTGTACCGATATCAAAATATGTAGATAACCTCAGAGTTGAAACAAATGTCTTCGGATAATCCTGATCTTTGCCTAATCCGGATGAATTTATCTGTCAAATCGAATCTGCATTAACCGAGATTTACTGTACACCTAATATTTAAATTATTTAAATAGAGCGCACATTTAAATCTTGCCGTGGGCGACATTTTGCATAGATACGCCACTGCTATTTCTTAGAACCAATAAACTTGGACGTTTTGTGTTAGTGCGGGATGTTCGCTACTAAGCTCGCAGTGCACTGAACACCATAAAACGTAAAACAAATGCTTTGCAATGTATGAACGACACAAATCCAAGACACAGCGATTTTAATTTATTTTCAAAACTGCAACTTCTTGAAAAATGGAATGAAACTTTTTCAAAATGTATTGCTTAAATGCGAGTTCTTGAATGACTTATAACACCTTCGCTGCTGGTAGTGTAGGCCTAAATCGCCGGTTTTAAGCGTGTCTTAGCAACCGCACAACTCGCCAGGCGATTGTGCTAGAGCAGGAGTTGGGAACCTGCGGCCCGCGTGAACATTTGATATGGCCCGCATCAGAATTTTCATTGCTTAAGTTAGAGTACAAGATCGCGTCAAAACGAAGTTCCATGATAAGCAGGTGCTTAGAGAGTAATTCAAAAGAAGTCACTCTTCCTCGTAGTTTTAGATAAAGTTGAATTTTAGGATAAAATTAATCAATTTTGCGGCCCGACAGCGAATAATGTACAATTCATGCGGCCCGCGATAGTAATTATGTTCCCCTCCCCTGTGCTAGAGAGCTGTTCAAACCCTCAAAAGACTCGTCAAGCCTTCTGATCTGCATTGAGAAAAAAATTTTTGGTTTTGGCTTTCACTTTTTTGTGACGTCATAAGTGGAGTAGGTTTTAGGCCATTTTGGCTCAGGTTACCTGGCCCTGGGCCCAAACCGCTAAATGGAAGTATTTCGAACCCTTTAAGGCCTGCTCCGGCTGCAATCTAGGCTTTAGATTCTATGATCAGCCATAACTCCTGAATGGATTGAGAGCCACTGGAAACATCCCTGGATGCAGAAGACAGCAGGGATTCTAATGAACGTGTCAAAAATATACCTTCACATTTGAAATTTTTGAGAAAAATCCCAATTTGTATATTTGCCGTACTGATTTTATGGCAATTTTCAGTGAAAATCCAAAAACACGTTCCCTGCATCCCGTTTAGTTTTTCCGAAATGGTTCTTGCGCTTCGCCGACCGCCGGAATACCCAAAAGCAGGATATTCTCAAAAAGTCGAATCGGGCCGTTTTGGGGGTAAAGAAATGCAATTTGGGTAGATTGACTTCTAGATTACGTTTTGGGGTCCAGAGACAAAAGCACAGGGGTTAGTGACTAAAAGTTCTAGGGGCTATCCTGAAGCTTTAGAGACCTTGAGTTACTTCCTAGCGTAAGGGGTGTGGGACTTATGGCCAAAAATAGACCCAGAAAATAGCTCGGCCACCTAGTGGATTTTTTGATTTTCTTCACAAGCAAATTTTTCCTGTCAATATTTTAGCTTGAAATTTGGTGGGATGTTGTAAGACACCCAAAAACACCTGTTCTGCAACTTCGGTGGGGTTTGTGGGTACCGACTGTCAGAAAAGTGGCATGAACCACAAAAACACCCCCAAAACTTTGGATATTGCCCGGTTTGACCCCACCGAAAAAATTTTCAACTTTTTGATCATCATTGAAAAGGTAAGGTCTTTACCGACATTTTTTGCGTAGAAAGTTTATTTCCAACGTGTTTGGTTTGAGCTCAATGGCTTTGTGAATGGAAATAGCTAGTTTTCCTAGCCTACGTGAAAAACGCTTTTTTCCCGAAAACGACGTTACAATGACGTCGCAGGTGCGCGCGACCTATCTCAAAAGTAACTTTGCTGTCTTACGGATCCGCGGATGTCCTCATTGACTCTCTAGCTCAATGCGTTCGTGAGTTATCGTCGTTCATAACTTTAAGAGCCACGGTCGTGGCTCTCGCGGGCCTTAAAGGGATTTGTTTTGGAAACTAGGCTGGAATCCGAGTCTTTTAAGCCTTTGATTGACTTTCTAGGGTTCCAGGTTCAAAAGTTATGGCATAAAAACAACAAAATAATTAATTAATCCACTAATTAGATAACTAATTAATTTGTTTTTAGGCCATAGCTTTTGAACCAGAAACGCGACAAAGTTTATCAAAGGCTCAAAAGACTCGGATTCTGGCCTAGTTTCTAAAACAAACTTGAGCGAAATATATCCACCTTTCCGTTGAGGCCAAGGGCCAGGTAATCTGAGCCAAAATGTCCAAAAACCTACCCCACTTACGTCACTCAACCAAACAATTTTTTTTCATTGCAGACTTGAAGACTTGCCGAGTCTTTTGAGGGTTTGAACAGCTCTCTAGCGCAATCGACTGGCGAGTTATGGAGTTGCAAGATGGAGCGAAAATAGTGGCTTATGCCGGATTTTTAGGTGCGATATATTCCTACACCGGCAACGAAGGTGTGCAACTTCTTGAAAAATGGAATGAAATTTTCAAAATGATTACTTGAATGGAATCTCTTGAATGTCTCATAATCGGAAACTCACTCTGCCAACAAAATCCAGCATTACGAGAAACTGAAACGGTGTTGTTTATGACAAATGATCATAAACAAATCATTGCTATTACTCTTCAAAAAAGTTACAGGCCTGCAAAGTAAATGCTTCATACGGGTACAGGTTCTTACATATTTTCATTTTGTACGAAGCTTAGATCATGCGAATATACAGGAGAATAATTCCAAATAAGATGATTTAGATCTGACTTCGATCGACGTCCAGCGATTCTTCGAAGTTTCCGAATAGTTGAGATGAAAATGATTTCAAACAGTATTTTTGAGAACGAATGCACAGGTTGACGGAAGGGGCAACTGAGAAACAGAAAGTGTTTCAGTTTTTTCTACAATTCTTTCCTTAAATAATCTTCCATATATAAACCACATAATAGCAATTAATCATCAATTTGTTGTTGTGCACTTTTAATACATAGCAGTTTGTCTCAAAAAACTTTCGTAGCTGTATTGTCAAATCATGATTTCAGATTGCCATGTCGAAACTTGAGGTTGTATCTCATCAACAAATCGACAACAGATACATTGGTACCAAGGGTCACAAACTCAAATTGCTCTGAGCGTCAAATGAGGACTTTTAAAATAACTTGAGGGAAGCACTACAAGACCTTTTATTACAATGATAAAAATGTGAACGAAAAATTAACACATCAAGAATACAGTGTTTGCTTTCGATTAAAAGGATATTGTTGATATCCTGGCCGAGCAATTTTAGAACCAGCGAATAAAATGAACAACTCAACTGTTAATTGTTTGAAAATTTTATAAAACGTCGTGGACTGCACTGAATGTTCGAATGTTCGCCATATGCGGCCATATGCGGCCATATGCGGCCATATGCGGCCATATGCGCCATATGCGGCCATATGCGGCCCGCGAGCCTCGTGATTGAGTTCTCCGCATTAGTAGATGATTCAAACTTACAAGTAAGGAATTGTTCCTTTTATCACAAACCAGTGGATCTGTGCGGAACTCTGCGCTTTCCTGAGTCCTTCCGTTGCCTCCAAACCATTTAGCGTCCGTGTCAAGAATTATTTTATACCTGAAAAATGTGTTACGGTTTTTGCTTTTAATCAAAATTTTGTTTTTCAACACTTTTTATAAAGTGAAGCTTTTCACTAGTTTGCGCGCAGAAGGGTTGTTTCACGGATTTTTGCATAGACCTGTGGCACGTCATACAGAATCAGACTTTATGCAAATGTCTGTGGCTACTTGAAGCAGCATCAACACTACTGTAGATTTACGCAAAGACATTTTCTACATCAGTGCAACAAAAAGCTATAGCGATCTTTAATTCGATTTTGGAGCAAGGAAACAGAATTTGAAAAATTTGTAAAGTTGTTTTACTACTAGTAATAGTTTATTAGGGTTTGACTATCGGAGCATCATCGCAGCTGCAAAATAAATAGTAAGTAAGAAGCAAAACCCAGGTTTGAACTAAAGAACAACAAAACTCAGAGCACAGGCAGGAACTGCACAGAGCTACTTGAATGTAACGCAGTCACCGAGAAGTCGACAAAGGTACTCTTGTGAGGAAACATCATTGACTGTAAATGAAACAGGAATTTTTAAAAGTATACTAGGATTTCTATACGTGCGACATAAATTTGTGTAAGAATGACAGAAATTCGAGCAACAATTGCGCTGTTTTTTTCTATCCTTTCCCCTTGAGCCCTGAATGTTCTGCAATAAATTAGGTCGCATTTATGAATGTGTCTCTTGTATTTGCTGCTATGCCCAAAAAAACAACAAACGACTGGCGACGGGCCTGGTTTGTTCATATCAAGTCTTGCTTACATGCAGTGCTTATGTTCACGCGCTCAATGCATGGTTATCACGTGGTCACTGGCTCTTTCGCTGTTTAGTTTGTAAACGTCTTCGCATGTTTTGCTAATAAACCTTGTGATATGAGATGCAGACCACGAGTCTGAATGAACAAATCAAAATAAATACATCCATTTCTCGAGCTTTGTAATTCAAAGGTAAAGCGAACTTTTGAACCTTATTGTAAGATCCGATCAACTATTAATTTTCAAGCCCAAGCATCTGGGAAACATTTAAAGCAACATTTCATGTTTTTAAGAATGCTGACCGAAAATATTCAGGTTTCAACATCACAGCGAAAAAATGCAGGAGGTCAAACGATGCGATACAAGCAGTGGCGTAATAGTTTTTCGTCGGGATCATTGTAACGTTAATAGTTCATTTGATTTTGCAACATATTTCTCTTAATTCGATTTTCTCGGGGTCGGAAATATTGCGACGATGCGTCGAAATCATGAGTTTCAGTTTTATGACCAGTTTTGTGTCCGGATAGAAAATGTCGCTGTGGGATAATCGCCCGTTGCATCATCCATGATGACGCTGAACGTACGTCAGTGGCACTTTTGCCATTTGTAGGTGAGTGAAGGGCCCAACCTGGCAAATGTTGATGTGCTTTCGCGGCTCATTTCGAACAAGCAGATATGAGTTTTCAGCCGCCACGAAACAAAATTTTGCTGACGCAAAGAAAATTTGCTCAAAGTTTTGTAGATTTTGTCCATAATTGCCCATGTGTTTTTAACGTTTTTCCATTATTTTCTGAAAAAATATCTGAATGACTGTGAAAAAATAATCTTTCAAAACTACAAACAAGTAGTTTGTGTTTGAGATAAAAAAACGCTTCATCACAGCAAAAAGTTTTTTTCCCGACAAATATTTATCTCCCAGGTATAATTTCTCCAGACTTCCAGACACCTCTGTTCTCTTGCAGGCCCTGCCCTCCCTCCCCCAACTCTTTTTGAATGATGTGATGGGTCTTTCTGAATAAACACAAAATATCCAAAAACTCAGAGAAACAAATGCAGATTAAGAATCGTTGCAAAAAGGATATGAATCCCAAATTTTATCCTCTGCGATCGATGTGTGTTCATGGCCTTTTTACTGTGCATTCCCGTTCTGTTCACGGTTTTAAGTTGAAAGTTCTACGTTTTGTCAATTAGATTTCGCTGACGATGAAAAAGTCGATTTCGAGCGTATTCATATTTGAGCATTGATTTTATGCATTGTTGTTTCTGATACAAACTTTCCCGATCTCTAAGCTCACCTCTCTTAAGCTGCATCACAACAGTGCAAAAATATTTAAAATTTAAAACACTTACGTTCCTGGGTTATGTACTCCAATTAGATAAGCTTGGTAATTGTTGAAGGGATGAAAGTTAAATAAAAACAACATGTCGGATCTTTCGAAAACAACCACTTTGTCCGCTTCATGGTTGCGACTGACGTTGCCCTGAGCAAATGATAATCGTTATTTGATGTTTCACTTCCTGAAGTGAAAGACAAGATATCTGGGAATATTTTCGTAGAAACGCTTGCATTGACGTGATTCATAACACACATTTTATCTAAACACAATCTTTGTACTTTTTTCCCAAAACTGATGAAGCACCCCCACACGGTTAAGTCAGGGGTCCACGGCGATCGTGCCCATTCTTTTAAAGATAAAATGTACCCAAGTGTGAAAAGTACAGGTGTTGTGTTTGAAACTTGAGTTCAGAAGAGGTCGACGACTTCTTTCAATTTCTTTATCAATGAAAAATTACGAGGATTCTGCAGATTGTCCATTGTTGCGTAACGAACGTCACAGAGCAATGATGAAGCCCTTTAGGCTTCAGCTTACTAGGCTCATTGATATTAGCCCGAGTTATTGGACAATTTATCGTTTGTTCGAAATTATTCTCGAATACAAACTGTCCATATATTGGAATTCAAATCCAAAACTCTAGGCAAATCCATTGCTTAAAAAACATTCAATATGACACGAATTATATTTTTAAAAACACTTAAGTGCAGATGGCAGCTCTAACTCTGGCGAATGAGCCCGAGTAAAACGTGAGCGAAAGAATTCGACAGAACGTTCACTATAAACGATATTTTAGATTCAGGTCACCTGCAATGTGAACGTGAAAGGCCAACCATGGAACGGAAATATATGAACAGTGACAAGGCCCACTAAAAAGAGCCCGAGTTAACAACCTCAATTGGTGAGGTGGGTACTGGGTAGGGGCACAAATAAACAAATCAAGCAAGCTCGCGTTCTACAATGTAAATCGTAATCGCAGACTCGGGCTACGTCCGAGGAGCCCGAGTTGCTACTGGTCGCAGTGGAGTAGCTGCATGTTTTCTTTCAACTTGATCAAAAGGTTCAATGATTTCATTCAACAATCTTGAAAGTTCTGTTTGTTCAAAACAGTCACAATCTACACTGCTTGTGCTTGGCAATGCAAAAAGTTGAGTAAAAAAGTTGGATAAGAAGCTTTCTTGGCAAAAAATGTTAGTTAATTGTGGTGCTCAAAGGTGCTGACGTGCAGCAAATTTGTAGGAATGAGTTTTCTCTACATTGTTACGTCATCAATTTTGCGCTTGAGTGTCTTATGTTAATTCAATAAATTGTGTTTTTTTTCTTTCACATTAGAAACTTGTTTCTTGTAATGTAAATAGGAGACTTCTTTGCAGTTTTTGTAAAACTCTTATGAGATTTAACTCTTGACAAATCATGCTGAGAAAAAAAAGTATTTGCAGATACCCGACGTTTGACTCATTCGCCTGATGGATTTCACCAAAAGGATGGCGTAAAACTTGCAGGTAATTTTTAATTACAGCAGTTGAAGTTTTATTTTGAAGGAACATGACGTCTGTAAGGTTGGCCGTACAATTTTCTGCAAGAATCTGGTTTTGCGGATTGAACCTAAACAGTTGACCTTAAACAAATGAGTTGCAACAACGGACATATTTTTTTTAGAAAAAACAGATTTTCTTAACTAGAGAGAAAAGTGTGTTTAATCTACCATTGGCACGAAATTCAGTTATGGATCATAACACTAAAAATGATATTAGAAATTACAGAATGTAAAATCCACTCATGTCTTTTGTTTTTATTCCAGATTCGCTTTTCAAACAAAACAAAAAAAAACTAATAACTTTTCGGAAAGATACGGGTCATTTCACGATTAGGATAAGTAAGTTACAGACAAGCTGAATTTCAATAAAGTTTGTAAAATGTAAAGCAAAGAATACACTGAAGCCTCCATGCTTGTCGTAGTTCAAAAATAGCAACTTTATATCAAACACACAGTTGCCTGTTTCAGAGCAATATTTTTGTTTCCCGCAATAATATGGTTGTCAAGGTCACATTCGCCTTTTTTTAATTCCCATCGAAAGCTTTTTTGAAAATCTCTGTCAATTTTTACCGGTGGTGATGAAAGCCATCCATGTGTTTGCTCCATTTGATTCATGGCGGTGTCGAATCTTTGAAGATATTTAAACCTGAGCTTGTCGTCGTCGCAAAGTTCAAATCTCCTTCGAGCGTCTTCGTAGCTGCCATTACTGTTGTCAGGCAAATGGAGACCACCCGGGTGTCCGAATTCATTCCCTGAGTGTTTGGAAAAGCAATAACTTCTGTATTCATGCATTGCCAAGAAAGGAAGACGCATTATAACTCTTTGCACATATAAAGGCAAGTTTAACTTTTGTTCTACCGTCAAGCTTTGCTCACCAATGAAGTTGAGGTAGCCCCTCCCAGCCAATGAGTGATAGATGAGTCTTATCATTTTGTGCAAACTTAATGCTCTGCTGCCGACCGGTGTTAAGGGCAACTCGTCCGACATGTTTGTCTGGAGCTCATTTTGCAGCAGCGCGGATATCAGCGTCTCACCTTGCTTGCTCTGCATTTCGACGATAGTTATCGGGAAATATTTATTTTCAGTCAACGAAACAACATATTGATTAAATAAACATGCAAGAAGAAATGTTGCGTGGTGATATCTTGCTTAGATCAGACGCTACACAATTTTGTTTCAAGTCTATTTTAACATAAAAGTTGGTTTCCTTTTGCGCAAAACTTTGATGTTCAGCAGAAAAACCATCAGTGAAAATTTCAGGTTTGCAGTTATCTGCACGTGAATGATGATCAACTTCAATTTTGAATGTGACACGACGTTTTCCGTTTGCGTATTCGGATAAACGCTTTTGAAAACGAATAAGATTCAATTCAAAGACAAAGAGAAACATTCTGATTTACCGGAAATAGAAGCTGTGTAAATAAACAGTGGCCATCATCTGGCTGAGTGGTCAGTGCAGAGGCGGATTTAGGGAAGGGCGATCGGGGTGATCATCCCCCCTAAAACTTTCGAAAGTGACTTTTTTCACCATGATTTTGTGCAATTCGGAAAACAACATTCGCGATATAAGACCATATTGGCGTCTATTGTTTTATCACAGCAATGTTGTGGAGTACACTTCATCTCTCTTACAGTAGCGAAGCCGTTATGAGAGTTGACTACCAAAAATGACTAGAATCGCCCCCCTAAAATTACTGGTTGATTGGATTCGCCCCTGGGTCAATGGTCCATCAAGCAAATGCGTTGCCAGGTTTTGATGGATGAGAGAGTCAACAAAATATGGAGGACTGCTACCAGCTGAAGACCAAAAAGTCACCACTCATCTTAAGCAGTGGAACACCACTTGCGAATGGGGGGTTCGGCTCCGTTTGCCTTGGTCGAGTGGTTTTCTTTTTGCTTCAACACAGGCCCTTACCCACGGGGGCATTCGAGGGCAGTGCCCCCCAAATATTTTGTGCCACCACTAATTGTGTTGCGCCCAGAAAAATTGGTGTTAAACACACAATGAAGCAAAAATCTTGCCCCATAAAAATGCATTTGCCCCCCCAAACTTAAAACCTTGTTACGGGCCTGCTTCAACACCGCGGGCAGTAATGATCCTAACCAATGTTCCCTCTAAGCCAGGAGTGTTAAACTGTCCAGGGGTGTCCAGAGGTGTTCAAACTGCGTCTAAGCCAGGGGTGTCAAAACGGCGGGCCAAATCCGGCCCACCATGCCCCTTTTTGTGGCCCACATCATGGCAGTTTTGTGCTTGCATTAGGTCTGAAATAGTTACGTTTATTATGTCATAGCAGACTTACATTTTTTGTTCATAGTCATAACGCGACATTAGGACTTGATAATTGAGATAAATCAACGTTAACAACTTTTTCTGTTCAAGACCATGAGTTTTTATAGATTCCATGAGAATTCGAAGAATTTCCAACCCTTTCAAAGAAAGATTTGCTGATTTCAAAGATCTGGAAATTGATTTTGCTATTTTTAGTAGCCCTATTTCTGTCAATGCTGAAGGCGTGCCACAAAAATATCAAGTGAAGGTAATTGAGTTACAGCGTAAGAGCTAAGTTTGAAAATGTTGATATCAAAATTTTTTATCAACACGTTGGACCAACCTATCCCCAAATAAAAGAAATGGCACCGAGGACCGTGTCAGTGTTCGCTGGTAGTCACTTATTTTATAACAAAGTACACGAAGCATGACTTGGCGCCGGGAAATCACCTGTTGGTGGTTTTCAGCAAAAACGACTGTTGCCTCGTCTCCAATGCTTTGTTGCGTCATCAGATGGAAAATATACCCCATGTTCCATTCATCAAATCCATTTTCGGTCATAAGCTGAAGAAATGAAAACATGTATTTTTAAGCTTTTAGCAGCAGCACGCAAGGGCGGAGTAGTTGGATATTCTGTTTGGCAACCAAAGTAGAAACGCAGCCATATGGGTTGCATCTCTATCGATTTCTGTTGTTTTCAATTTTCATCCACGCTCAACATTATTGCGTCGTCTTGATCACCGCTCTGACGTAGCAGACATAAAGTCTACTACATCTAAAATAAAGTATTACAAAACAAAACAATACTCAACAATCAAGAAGACTGGATTCACTATCAGCACTGAAAAGACAAAGAAATACTGATGAACATCGAAACAGGCCAAGCAAGAAGAAGCAAGCATGAACTACACGCTGAACATGAACAAAACCTCATTCTGCTCTCATTCTCATCACGTTCAGATAACACTCTTACTCTCACTTCCTGTTACGACCTAATCATGTGACACGCCAGACAATCAATGCCGGCGTTGCTAAGCAAAATGACGTTTCAAGATGGCGGCGTTACTTAGCATTATGACGCAGTATCCTGTACGTAGTACTACGTACATGATCTTAGGGACTTTCCAATGAACTTGAGTATAAATAAGCCGATTTTGGCAGTCAAAATAAGATCGTTTGTCTACTTTGACGAGTGAACTCCTTCGGTAGTTTAAACCACTTTGGTTTTGCTGCAGAAGTAAAACGAAACTCTGCCTTGCAACCTTTCTTAGCTCGACGAATTGGTTGTGAGTGCTATTGGGCCTCTAGGTGTTGCACCTCAGTCCCGGTAGCTTGAGTTTCTGACTGAAAACAAAGTCACTTAGACCGACTTGTTTTCAGTCAAACACAGGTGGTATGTCCGGGTAAATCCTTGTCACTCTGAACAATAAATTGACATTGCCCGAATAAATTTATGACACCAAAAACAATAAAAATTGCCTTGTTAAAAATGAAATTATGCCACTCCAAAAAAATAAAGCATTGAAATAACAAAAAGATGGTTGTTGAACTTGCGCAACGAAATCCAAAGCTGTTAACATCACAACGTTGTAACGCTAGAAAACGAAAAGGCGTTGGAATCGTGATAGTAACTTAGGAAACTGACTGGCGACTGTTTGAGTAATGAAACTTCAAACATTGGAAACGCCCGTCACGATTAGACTAGTCGATATCCTTTATCCAAAACTGTAAGTCATTCATTTGACGATGAGTTAGTATAGCGATTGGTACTAAATTAGAAAATACCTAAGAATTTTGTTGGTTGTGAGAGTGGTTCCCAGAGAAAAAACTTGTGTCTGTGAACTTGATTCAAGAGTGTTTTCTATAAGGTCATTTATTTTATTTGTGAGTACCTGTTTTCTGAACATATCTGCGTGTTAATTCAAATAAACCAACTAACAAGAAAAGGATAACTGTGTTTAATGCTAGCCATATATCTAAGGAGGTATCAGAAGTAAGCAGGGCGGTTTTAACAAACGAGTGAGATTTGTTATTGCTGTCCTTGATACGGCAACGATGCGAACGCACCTGTAAAAATAATGCTGTATCTAAAAACGACACTTAGACAATAGGCCCAAAATGTGCTGTTATACTGAGTTGATACTCAGTGAAAATCGCTCTGATTCCCAAAACCTGATTTGCAGCGTTCATCTGGTATCGCTCTAACCATTTAATGTCATTATCGTCGTAAGTGCACAGTATAGCATAGTGACGTGCAATCGCATCGTTGTATCTTATAATATTGCATTGTTTTACCACAAACGTCAGTGTTCAAAACAATATAAAAAGTGTTTTCAGTACATCAGTGTTCAAAACAATATAAAAAAGTATTTTCAGTGCACAACACAAAGTATTCCCAAACTTGCAGTTAGGAGAGCGAAAAACCCTTTTATGGTATCTAGTCGACCACCCCAATTTCGCTCTCTCTCTCTCTTAGTTGTCGGTCGGTTCGACGATGACGCTGCTCAACGCGCTCCATTGTGTCGGCGCATGTGGCTCCTCAGTCCAGACTGAGGCGCAAACACGGCCGCATACTGTACAAGCGGATCCCTGCCGCGTTGTCGTTGGATGTGGTTGGTTGCGTGTGAAACGCTTATTATGACTAAGAAGAGCGATTAAGATTACAGAAAACCAGTGATTTACACATATCTTTTTCAATTCACACATATCTTTTTGATAGAAATGATTCACACATATCTTTTTCAACCAGATGGAAAGGTAAATTTTTGTATTTCGGATTAACTTATCCCATATCAGTGCCCTTTTGCAAGATATTACATTTTTACCATTACTGCTGTGAACTCTGGAAATACTAAAGTTTTCTTTGGGTCTTACAGTAAATATCTAATCTTGCATCATCCAACATGCCCAACAATGAAACAATTGTTACAGCATATAAACGTACTTTCGCCCATTTGTTAGGAAGTGCTTTTCCCAATCGGAAATCGAATCCCAATCCTCCCTCATGGACAGGTTGGCACATTCCGGGCATTTCAGAGGCATCCTAAACACAACCATGCACGAATAGTAACTTTTCAGAAAAATACTAAACACAGTCGTGTACGGAACAGGCCCGTGGCCAGGTTTTAAGCTTTTGGGTGTAAAACACATTTTTAGGGGGGAAAGATTTTTGTTTTATTATATGTTTTAAACTTTTGGTGGGCACAACAAAATTTGGGGGCCATAAAAAGTTTCGGGGAACAGCCCCGGAACGACCTCCGTGACTACAGTCTACATGTCTGGTTTGGGAAATTATTTTTCCCGACACATGTGAGACTTTTAAGATTGATATGAAAAGATAAAATTTATTGACTCCCCGACGTTTCAAACAAAAAATGACAAAGGTTGTTCAGTACTTGAATCTATGCTCTGCGTAGCATGTGCGTTGCCTGATTAATTCCTGCGAAGAGAATCGCCTCATTGGAAAATGCAAAAAGATTGAAATATCCGCCTAAGTCATAAACAACCACAAAGCACTGACGGATCCAGAAGGGGAAGGGATTTGGTGCACATTTCCTTCACCCAGAGGTGTAACAAGGTTAGATGGCGCCCGGGACAAGAAACAAGTTTGGCCCCCCAATGTTCGAACCAGAGATCTTTCGGAAGTAAATGTACCGGATTGCGGAAAGTACTTGTGACATTGATGGGACTTTTCGGCGCCCCCAAGTGATTGTCGGCATCCGGGGAATTGTGCCCCCGTTTCTCCCACTCCGGTGCGCTCCTGCCCCAACCAAACAATCAAATCAATATGCCCCATATCTAACTTTCAGCCCCTAAAAATCGATAATCTTTCTTTATGCTCTTTACTTCGTTTTCTCTGTATTTTGATGCCCTGATTTACGATTGCCCTCCCCCCCTAAAACCCATCTCTGCTGCAGTGCGTATTTTTCTAACAAGAAAGTTTCCTTGGGTAACCATCTAACAGTAAAACAACATTCTCACCTCAGAAATTGTGATAATGTTGGGATAATAACTGTGCAACATGTCATTTGCAAACATCAAGTAGATGATTGACTCTGTGTTCACGTGATCACCGAAATAACGACCAATGTCGCCTGTTGGCTGATGATCTTTAAAAAGTTAAAAAGCTTTTCAAAACACACTTTAAAACAATGACATCCTGGGTAATATACTTCTGACAAGTTAATTAGGACTGGGTCAAGTCTTGGTACTTGCAATTGTGTTGCAGACCGCTAATCAACTGAGACCGGCGCAAGGGCCGGGATCATGAAGAATACTTGGTTCGCAGAATCCTTCTTTAGCTCGGTCAACATATTTCGCAACACAGTAGTTAATAAGTGCTTTCAACTGTTTAAAACATTTTATCATTTGTTGCTTCGGCTCGCTTTAATTTTTCCGAGCTAAGAAGACTGGAAGATCTCTTGTTGATGTTCGCCTAATTTCAGGGTGTTGCAACGTCTGTCGTCTGTAGTTGAAAATGATAATTCCCTAAAGTCGACATTTCTGACAGCTTTAGTGTGAAAGGAATGTTGTTGAAATTTCGCAAAGCATTGCAAAAAAAGAAATAGTTTGGCATTTATTGCTGCACAAAATCGTAGCTGGAAAGCATTTCCAAATTTGATCGTATTTAGGTGATTGTAATTTGTCCATGTGAAAACAACATTCGGTTTCAGAGAGATGCGACTCACTCTCTGCTCGGTCCTGATGGACCATTGACGTCACTGCACAGAACCGAAACCCGTCAATGTTGAACTCGTCCATGAAGAATCGAAGATTCGATGCCAAGAAACGGATCACTTCCCACCTGTAAAAGTTGCAGCTGTAGTGGCTTAGTTTAAAAAATGTCCCAGAGTGATGTTTACTGTGAAAAAGTGTCACATAATTATAAAATCTGACTTAAGAGATTTATATTTATGAACAATATACCTGTAGATCACCATGTTATTGTGGAATTCTGAGTAACATTTTCAGAAGTTTACGCCTCATGCAAAAATCGATAACTTTCGTTGCTTGTCTAATAAAAATACCACAGCCAGCGTGTGTGTCCAAGCGTGAGAGCTGCCGTTTCCTGTTACACTTATTTTCTCGGGTGAATCAACAGGAAAGCTAGTTGCACATTAAGAAGGAAGCACCAAAATGCTATACGTGAAGATCTGCAGTATGCGTTTTGCAGCCAATATTGCTCTTGAGCCAGAATCATCGTAGCCGCCATTATAATTGCAAGTTGTATATTTACGCGCTTCTGATGTAAGCCTACAGCAACACAAGTTCAATCGAAGCCAAGTAGCGACTTTTCTCTTATAGTCCCCGACTCCCGAAGTAAGTGCACAATACTTGCGCGCTTGCAAATGTGGAACTTGTCCAAATCTAGAGCGACTGGTTGACGTATGCAGTTGGAAGTTAGAGTCCCTCAACGCGTTTGAAAAATGTTTGGATTATATGTCATCAAACGCTATGAAAATTGACTGCGGCAGCCAGAGGCGCAGGGCCGTCGCCAGCGGGGGGGCAGTGGTGCTCG
>Ga0210059_1007941_pt1 | contig 16828 bp, 8 predicted proteins | sample Ectturendosymbi2_FD_188042 | JGI IMG/M metagenome (GOLD analysis project Ga0210059, IMG submission 188042) | Ecteinascidia turbinata endosymbiont from Florida, USA - Sample 2 (SPAdes) (version 2) | ecosystem: Host-associated > Tunicates > Ascidians > Unclassified | place: Key West, Florida...
AGTTGTCTCTGAATGTCTTTGTCATCTGAGAGCTCAGTATCCAATACAATCCCCAGATATTTGTATTGGTCAACAGAATTTACGTATTGACCACCCAATTTCAAGACTGGAGTGGCTGTGCTTCTTATCTGAGATTAAATTACTCAGATATGTTTGGTGTATTCTCTTAATTTTGTGCACTTGATTTAGTTCATTTTCCACTGAACTTGAGGCACACCAAGACAATTAAAATATTAATGTGTGAAAAGGAACAGAAGCCGGAGCCATGAAAAAAAAGAGAACCGGAGCCACACTCATGAAAACCAAGAGCTCCAGAGCTGGAGCCATGTTCATGAACGAAAAAACTCCGGAGGCGGAGCTGTGTCATTTTTACGACGGCTCCGCAGCCCTGACATATGCGACATGAAGATAATGGCCGTGAGAAATCACAATGGCCATTTTTTTAAATCAACAAGGGAAGTACACAAAAATGCCGGAATTACTTAACAGAACCCGATAACTAAAAACATAGCTATGAAAATATTTTTTGAGAAGACAAACAGAAACTAGTAAGTCTATTCGCGTACCACCTTGAAGGCCTTCGTGTACCACTAGTGGTACGCGTACCACAGTTTGGGAACCACTGGCCAACATCATCTTCTATATATGACTTTCAGATATGTCTGTTTGCTGGAAGATGAAATTTTTTCTTAAACTGCAGTTGGTACAGCCGCTGTAGCATTAGGCACAACCCTCACTAACTGTCGTTTTTTATTCTGCTTGTTGCTCCAGTCAAACCGCTATTGAACAGCTGCATTCTTTAGCACCCATTTGGTTGGATGGCTAATAATATCTTCTTCAGTGAAATGATTGTAACATATGCATGAATAAGACATAAGAGTAAAATCTTTTCTTCTTGTCTGACTTGACTAAACCTACAATTGTAAACAAGATGCACTGTTAAAATAGGAAAGTCAAGTTACATTTCACTGCATTACACGTTCATTCATTTAGTTATAGGCATCAACATTTAAAGATGCATTTTGATTGCATGATTCATTAATACTTAACACACTGCACCCAGAACAACCGTGTAGTAGTTGCGATATGCAACTGGCAATAATGGTGTCTTCTTGAGGTAACGTTTTAAAAACATAGATGTTAAAAAACATTTTTCTCCTTAGGAAGATGGTGCCTCAGGTTAGAATCCCACAGGTAAAAATAATAGACTGGAAAATTTCTTGTTTCCTTCATCCAAAGTACAGTATACAGCTAGAGAGTTTTAGGTTAAGAGCAGTGGAAAACATAACAGTATGTGGCCTTTATGCCGTACCGGGAAAAATCGTAATGTCCAAGGTGTCTAAAGCAGCACAAAAGACTACTCAAATAAAACAATAGAAAAATGCTTGTAATTGGTATATGCACCTAACTGCTATTGCTACTCGATACTATTAAATTAACTTACCTTTCCACGGTGCTCATCTTTTGAATGTTTGAACAATCATACTCCATCACCAAGTGTTGCAGAACAACCAAAACCAACACAGTATTTTACCAAATTGCTTGCAATCTGTTCCTGTAAATATTTACCTAAGGTTAACAAATCTGCAAGTAATGGCCAGATTCTTCTACAAGCTGTATCCTGACAAGTAGGTTAAATGTTGCAATTTATATAATTGTAAACATAGCAGTGGCTACTCTTTCAGCATATCTTTCACAACAGGCGTTGATTTAGCCAAATTTTTAAACACGTTGACGTAGGTCTCGACTCTAGAACTCTAGGGTTTTCAAAATTGGCATTAGGCTGTTCGCTACGAAGGGCAGTACATTCACTGAATCCTTTAAAGCTGGAATAGCGATGAAAGGAAAAAATCGCTGTAAATAGGTCTTATACAAAGTGTTCCAAGTATTTTAGCTGGAAATGCAGGCGAAAAGGGAAGTACTGTTCAATCTAAACGACAACAAAACGTCTCGAATTCCCGTTCACCTATTAAGGCCTCTGGATGAGGCACCGAATGTTTTCAACGTTCCGCTTCAATGGTTCGCGTTGAGAAAGGTCTATTCCATGTTCATCTCTGCCACAGCCACATCAGAGATGAACGGATTTAGGTTTTTCAAATCCAAATCAAATCCGGCATTTCATCTCAAAATCCATATCCAAATCCGAAAACAGACCGTTTTAAAATCCAAATCTTGTTCAAATCCGAAATCTTATCACTGCTATATTAGTCTTCATGTAATCCAACTTTGTCTATGGAAAGAAATCCTTTCTCAGCACAGAATCAGACACTAAGATCTTACAGAGTATATATTTCGCTTACAAAGTAGGCATCATCAGCTCTTATTCAAATGTTATCGAACTCAATATGATTCGAGAAAAAAATTTTGCATCATAATTCAAATCAACTTGTGCTGTACCTTTGTTTTACAACAACGTCATAGTTTACACTTCAAAGACCAACATAGATCATAATCACTTTTAGCAACAATGCATTGAGATGCTGACTTAGTCATATGATTCAGTTTTAACCACTCAAAACTAGAATATCTTGCAATGAAATGTAACCATTATGACCAAAAATAGAATTAGGTTTTTGATGTACACAAGCAACACCCCTAAAAACAATTCCATAAAAAAGGCATGCAGTTGATTACCTTTGATCTATTCACAATAGCCAAGGCCACATCCCTTTTACCCGTTTTCGGCATTTTGAAATTTGATTCAACTGCAATCGTAACATTAGGGCCTATTTTGCTACATATCCTCTAGCCCTATCTTAAGCATATTGAAAGATTAACAGGTAAAAAGCACGCGCAAAGTATTAGCACTAAGCTACATAAATAATGTTCTGATGAAATGTGCTAAATCGTAACTAGGGATAGGTATTACTGTTCTGTTACGTATAGCGATCATGACTCCAGAAAAGGGACTGGGTCAATGAAAGCCATACCAATTCGGTAACTTTGATGACACGATATGTCTGAACCAGTGTTGCCACTCTGTTGTTACGCAAAGGCAAGTGCTAGATTTGGTGCCCTGTAAAAGGCGGAGTTCCGTAAAGAGCGGGGCTTGGTTGCGAAGGTTTGACTACGTAACCGGAGACGCCAAAACCTAAATTTTGCGTTGAACAGTGGGAACTAAACGGTAGTAAAAATAATTTTACTGCAAAAGGCGATCTTACACTACGGTAAAAGAAGTCTATTCTGAAGTTGGATAATTTTTGTTTATCTGAGTTTCACAACCGTTATGGGACAAAAATAGATTTCAACAGTTGTGAATGCATAAAATTTTTAAACATCGCAAACATCCATGCATTAGATGTTTGGGGGAAGCGCATTTTTATTTGCAATAATAAAATATTTTTCCTTTGCTTTTTTCCATTTATTCCTTTTGCAAAGCAAATTTTTCCCACTCCGGTTACGTCATCAAACTTCCGCAACCAAGCTTCGCTATTTACGGAGCTCTGCCTTTTACAGGGCACCGTAGATTTCATGATAAAAAGTACAAGATTTACACAAAATATTAGATCATAAATATGTGACAGATTTGTCAGATTACGAGAAAATTGGTGTTGTACTTCAGAGCAGGCGGGTGTTCCGAACATTATATATTAATTAGTTTCAGACCAGATTGGCCATAGAACACGCACATACTCAAACACACGCAAACAATTATTCTTTTACCCCTTAGAATCTTTTAACGTGACTTGAAGTGCAACACCTTCACACATGGTAAATTATCACCACATAAGGGAAAAGACCAACCACATACCACGCTAACGCTCTTGGTAAATTCCTTGTGGTATAAAATGTGAAACTTAGGCAAATGGGGAAATGACACCTCTGTTTCATGACTTTCGGTTTCAACATGGCCACAACGATCAGCAACAACACTAATGTTTGCGTGTACAGGTCACAGAAGATAACCACAGTGACCTCGAAACATAGCGGTTTAACTCAGAAGAGATTATAGCTCTTGTATAATTTAAGATATAGGCCTAATTAGGTAGAATTTTAGCAAAATGCAATTGCATCAAAAAGTCTCAATTACAGTTGCAATTACACAGAATTTGTAATTTAAGTGCATTCAGATCACTCACAAAAAAACACTAGATAGTTATGAAAATAAAAACCAGAACACTAGATGAAATACAAAAACACTAGATCTAGTGGAAGAGCACTAGGACGAGTACCAGTGGTCTGAACATGAGAATATACCCGTATCGCTGCTAGTACTCATCTTCAACTCAAGGCTGAAGATTGAAACCAGCACGATGTGCGTTGTGCAATTCCGAATGACGTCATAACTGAACCTGAACCAAACCTGAAACAATTTTTACAGATTAACACTTTCAGTCCCGCGAAAGCCCCAAATCTTGCAGAGCTTTGCAATCCTATAACTTGTCAGGCGATTGAGCTAGAGAGCTATCCAAACCATCCACGGATTCAGCAAGTCTTATAGTCAAAATCGAAAAAAAACGTTTTTCCTTTTCGCTGGGGGATTTCTGGAAGTGACGTCACAAAGAAGGTATGTTTTGTAAATTTTGGCCTCCTTCGGCCGGCCCTAGGCCCCAACCCATTGACCCACTCTTTTGGATCAATGTTTTGTTGAAAACTGGGTCAAAATCTGCGTATATAGAGCCCTGGATTGACTTGCTAGCATATCTGTAGCCAAAATTATGGGTCGAAAACCCAGCTTTTCGCCTAATTCAAAACTTTGCAGAAATAGCATAATTTGCCCTTTCAGGGCAAATTTTGGCCAGCCATAACTCTGCAGCAGATTGAGCTAGAGAGCTGTTCAAATACCATAATAACTAGTGGCGTTGTGTAGTTTAGAATAAATAAAAAAATTAAATTTGGTTGGGGATTTTGGGCCAATGGGATCATGACAGGGGCACGATTTTTGGTTAATTATATGACATCATCATCCGATCCCACGCGCCAATATTTCAGCTTGCAGTATTTTTGGATTCCAGCACAGAATACGCGTTTTTAGAGCCTTTGATTGAGTTTGTAGCGTTTCTGGTTCAAAAGTTAGGCCAAAAACCAACTAATTGGTAAGGGGCTTTTCTCAACACTTTTGGAGGATTTCCCAAATTAATTTTAAGACTTTATAGCTCTAATCTTGAAACCAGGAACGCTGAAAACCCGTTCGGACCCTTCAAAGTCCCGAATAGCAACCAAAAACAGCTAAACTCAAAAAAATTTTTATGTCATTTAAATAGCTCCTGCAGGTCTAAAAGGGAGGTCGGGCAAAAATGCTGACGTCAGCAACAAATAACATAAACATCCTATCATTATATAAGCATTAAAAAAAAGCAGACATCCTAAACTGAAACGTTTTTTTTTTGCAAACCACATACCTTCGCGAGTCTTTAGAGGGCTTGAATAGCTCTCTAGCTCAATCTGACGGCGAGTTATTGCCTGCGATGAAATGTCCCCCAGAGTGGTTTTTGAGGGAGCAAAATTTTGGTCAATTTTTGGTCTATGAGCCAAAATTTCCCTTCCCGATATGTTAGAAAGTCAATCAAAGGCTCTATAGACGCGGATTTTGACCTAGGTTTCAACAAAACTTTGCGTCCAATAAATGGCCCATTGGGTCGGCGCCCAGGGCCAGGCAAAGATAGCCAAAATAATGTAAAGACACCCTTACTTGTGACGTTCCCCCTGAAAAGCTTAAACCCAACACGAAAAATTTTTCTTTTCGATTTTGACTCCAAGACTTGCTGAATCCGTAGACGGTTTGAACAGCTCTCTAGCTCATTCGCCTACCAAGTTATAGGATTGCAAAGCTCTGCAAGAAAAGTGGCACGTGCAGGACTTAAAGGGTTAAATACAGTAATCTTGAAAATGAACTAAATGTTATAAAAAAAATTAAACAAAACTATCAAATCCAAGTCCGGTTAGTCAGACATTGTTAAATCCAAATCCAATCTAAATCCATCAAAAAACTACGAATTCGCAGTATTTATATCCAAATCCATGTACATCTCTGAGCCTGAGATGAGCGGACTGTGAAATTTTTCAGTCCGAGTCCAGTCCTGATCCGATAAAATTGAATCCGATCCAGTCCTGATTCACAAAATTTTTGAAGATCATCAGTCCGATCCAGTCTTGATCCGCTCATGAAAAACAATGAATTTTTATTTTGCCTCATGAGGCAAAAGCACCACTGAAGCTATTTTGCCTTCAGCCAAATATGATTGGTTGAAGACAAAATAGTTGTAGGAGTTCTTTCGCCTCAAGAGGCAACATAGACATAGCCTTTTGGCATTGCCAAAGTTCAACAAGGCAGTGTCTATTTTGCCTCTGGAAGCAAAAGCACTGCTGAGTTATTTTGCCATTAGGAGAATCCAATTGTTTGGATTGGTCAAATGACAAGGACAATACGAGATACACTTGGATTAGCACGAAGTCCTGGTAACATGACCTCAAACCCCAAACCTGAAACCAAACCCAAAACCTAAACTCAGATCAAGCTACACAAAAAACCTAAGCCCAATACCCAAAACCTAAACCCAACACCCAAAACCTAAACCCAACACCCAAACCCAAAACCTAAACCAGAAATTAATCCTAGACCCATAACCTAAACCTGAATCTTAATCCATAAACGTAACCCCTAAATGTAAGCATAAAACCAGTGGTTTTTCAACATTTTTTAAGCAGCGACCCATTTCGCAACTCAATTCAGCCTATCGACCCCTTCCGAAATTTTCCAGTCAGACATAGGAAATGCATCTGCGATTGCACAATAGAAAATCACAATGTCTAAAATATAACGTACGATATCACTTTGCTTAAAAAAATCGTTTATGAAATTGATGCACATGGCATCATCAGACCCGTACCATTACAAATAACTCCCCAGCACGACTCATTTGAAACTAGAATGACTCTCAGGTTAGCTACAGCAATCAGATATCTAATTTGCAAATGCATCACATTCTTCGGTAAAAAACTTAATCGTGTGTTGCCGAACGCAACAGTACTGTAATGGTTGCAATCACACTTAAAACGATTTTGAATGAAATAGTAGGCTATCACTTTTGCAGGTAACAGTGGCGCAGCCAGAATGAGACCGAAGAGGCCATGGCCTCCCCCAAAACAAAATTGCTCAGTTCTTTGCTGGTACTTTGTATCAATTTTCAGCTGTTAGAAAATAAACGAAAGTGACAGTCGGCTTCAAGACGACGTCAGTGACTGACGACGTCATTGACTGGCCCATCCTGAAAAAAATTATTGACTGCGCTATTGCCAGGTAGGCGTTATCCTATTGTTTTCACTACGACAAAAAGTGGTTCTATGTACGTAATTAAAAATGTGGAAGTAATTTATGAATACATTTATAAGAAGCTCTCGAGACCCTAGAAAAAAGCAAACAACCCCCCGGTTGATAAACACTGCCCTAAACCCCAAACTCTGAAAAATAGACTACATAAAAAGCATTCACATCAAAGGAGTAATCTCTTCAAGCTAAGCCAAAGGAAATGGCGCGAGCAGAACCAATGAACACTCGCAAAACAGGCATAGACACTTACCACTCAACTATGTTCACTTTAGGCCTACTACGAGAACTCAACTTTATATATGGGGAAATGTGGATACAGTTCGAATGGCACAATAGTCTCAGCAGAGCTTTTGTCATTGATGGCAAAATTACATTGCCATTTAGCAAATCTGTAAAATCGGATTACAAATAAAATTTTTGATACGTTCAGAATAATCACATTAAAACAAAAATTATTTCTCAGTCTGATCCAGTCCTGATCAGCCAATTTTCAATAAAATTGCAGTCCGATCCTGTCCTCATCCGGCCAAATTGGCTTCAGTCCTGATCCAGTCCGATCTAGTCCTGATCCTTGCTCATCTCCGCTCTGAGCCACACACGTCAGTTTCAGAACGCCCTTGAAATCCTCTTTTATTTAGCGATAGTGCCATGAAAGTTTTCATTGCAAACCTCGCATCTTGTGAAAAAGTCGTGCTGCTGGCACTGGCAGACTGTTGCCACTCGTGGGGATCAGGATTTTTAAGCTTTTGTAGGGAGCAGGGAAACCCTACGGGAAAAATCGCCATTTTGCAGGGATCCATAAGGATTTTTCTGTTTAGAATTTTTATCGCTTTGTTTCTTCTTTTGTGATACTTTACGGACGTGTTTCGTCAACAATTTATCAGTGAGTGTACAGCGTGGTCTTATGTTCAACATAATAATTGCCTGAAACCTCTGAGGTTTAAAAAAAGCAAAGGAAGTGACTCTGACTGTGGATACGCCTGTCCTGATAAAAGGATCAGTTTGTCATTCAAATGGTGTGGAACTCGTGGTGTAGTGGTTAGACGTTATGGCGACAATGCTAATGGTTTTAGGTTCGACTCTCACCGTGCCGACTTTAGTTTTTTTTTTTTCTTTGCTTTTTTTAGGCTTAAGTGTTACGTTTAGGGGTTAGGTTAGGGATAGGATAGCATAGTGTTAGGTTAGGGTTAGCTTAGCTGAGCTTAGGGTTAGGTTAGCTTTGGGTTAGCTTAGCTTAAGGTTAGGTTAGGGTTAGGTTAGCATAAGCATTAGGTTAGGGTTAGGATTACGATTAGGGCTACGGATAGGGTTAGGTGTGTGGTTCACCATGAACAGAATCGAATGTGCACGAAGAACAACACCGTATATAAGTGGTGCGAATAAGCAATAATAGAGTGATCTCGTCAGGTAAACTCTATTGTTGCTTGTTGCTGCCACAGTGCGAAGCTTTGCGCACATGCCACTCGGGCTTTCCGATCGCAACAAAATGGTGCTGTGACCAGGATATGAAGGTTGTGCCAAGTGCAACCTTCACAAAAAGAACGTGCGGTTCATTGACTGTAAAAATGAGGGGATGTTATTGCAACCTCTCGGATGGTGTTATGCTGGATGCGCGGTTAACCACGAAAGAAATGTGTGCGAAGAACAAGACCGTATATATGTGGTGCGAACAAGCAATAATAGAGTGATCATGTCAGATGAACTCTATTGTTGCTTGCTGCCACAGTGCGAAGCTTTGTGCACATGCCGCTCGGGCTTTCCGATCGCAACAATAATTAGCAAAAATGAAAGGCATCATGGTGAGAGCTGAACTGTAAACCATTTGTACAGCAGATGTTGATGCGTCTGCTAGACTACCACGGTGGTGCTGCTAAAGTGACAAACTCAGTGATTTATTCAAACTACATCACCACTGGTGGACTTATAGCCCCCTTTATAAACCAAAGGGTGGGCATAAGTTAACTTAAAACAAGAGTTAACTTTCACTTTGCGGACACAGGCCAATGGCTCTCACAGAAATATCTAACCTTGCATTGTCAGCAGTGTTGACTTTTTGTTCAAAATAATTTTCGTTGATTGGCAGAAGTGTGGGTTCAGTCCGAACATCTCTACATACTTCTCTCATCTATGCCTCAGAGTCTCTCACTAAGTTGTTCCTCAGAAGTGGAACTAGTCAGTCTACATATGAAGCTGTGATCCACAGAGTTTGTCTCTCCACAAGCACAGTGGGTGGGTATGCCTTTCATTTTCCATCCATATCTCATGCAGACAGCATCTGTGAATTCTTGTTTGTTTAAGGCATATCCAACTGCTTTGATTGGCAAAGCTAACAGCCAAGAAAATGCCCCTTTTTCCATTGCTTCGTTTATAAGCTGTTGTGACTCAGGGTTCAGTTTCTCAAATAGTTCCTTATAGCTATTTCGGCATTTTATGTTCTTGTCATATTCTGTTTTTCGTATTTCTGGTATGTTGCTGGTCTGAGGGGTTGTATTAGAGATCGAGTTTTTGGTTGTAAATTTTGTTTATTAGTTTAGCAGTGATCAGAGTGCAGTAATCATATTCTGTCTTAGCAGGTTCTTGAGGATTTATCAGACCTTGCACACCATGCCTGAGAGGAAGAGCTAGTATTTGTCCTTCTGCATCACTTACCCCTTGTCCTATAAGAGCAGGAATTAACTGATCTTTGATAGCATTTTCCAGTGGTTCAAATAATTCACTCATGTCCAGTACTGTTCTTTGGAAATGAGTCCATCTGGAGCACAATCCTGTGGTGAATGTTGAGTATGCTGCTTGAGGATCATCTTGTGTATAATTTGATAGCAACTGGAAGTCTTTTACCCAACCCTTAACCTTGTTTTTAATGTACTGTTTCTGAAACGATTCTGTGATTCTGTCCCAATTACTGCAAGGTGGCATTCTCCTTGGTCTGTGATTTGGATTTTACTGTTTCTGAAAAGTTTTTGGGCAGATTTCATTAAATTACTGTCTTTTGTTATGAGGATGGTCTTTTTAGGTTTTGGGAAGTACCCAAAGTCTGGTTCCTTGGCCTGTAGGTAGTCCCACCATTTTTGGCGCCGTCCAGAAGACCGACTGCAGAGCTATCATCTGCAAACCATACTTGTTTCACATCATTTGCAGTTTCATTGCTTGGAGCTTGTATCAATGGTCATGTGGAGATGGCATTGCCATTTCTGCATTGTCACCTTGTGTCACACCTTCCTGTGACAGTATGTGGTCTTCCCCATTTTCCAGATGTAGCATGACAAGAGTGTTGCAGCTGTTGTGTAGGTAAGTGCACATGGGCAGACAGTCTTTTGATGTTTCCTAAATGGACTTTTCTGTTAAGTTTATTGAATGCATTGTCTGATTGTATGGAATAATGTATGTCGTTTCTGTTAAGTTCGTTGAATGCATTGTCTGATCGTGTGGAATAATGTTTGTCATGACGACGCCTGGCAAGGGTAGCAATTTCGTCAGCTAGCTTTGGTGAATGGGTGCCATATGATTTCAAACAAATAATTTCTTTCCAAGTTTCCATATCGGTCTGTGTTGGTCCTCCAGACCCCAATGAGTTTTTTGCACTAGATGATCATCTTGAGTTATGTTTTCAAAGATGGCCCTCTGTTTTGGTTTCAGACTTATTAGTTAGGCAGATTGTTTTATTTCTGCTGCTTTTAGGTGCTTTTTTTCAGCTTTTTTATGATGTCTGCAATGATGTCATGTTTTCCATCCTGTTTTCTTTTGCTGAGACATTTGGTCATTTCTTGCTGAGACAAATTTGTCACTGAAACATTTTAGTCATTTTTCTCAGAGTTGTATTCAAACTCGTTGTAACAGTATTAATTAGCCTATATTTTCAGACATTGTGACTGAAATGACAATTTTTTTGGGTCATTTCAAGTACATTTCAGTCTATGACTGAAAAAAAAACGGATTTGCTCAATGTCATTGGCATTATCCACAAATCTAAGGGCCTTTTTCACTTGTCCTTATAGCATTAGCCTACAGAAGGCTTTCAGATCTGATTGATTTTTGCTTTTGACTGATTTGTTGAGTCTTGTTTGAATGGCTTCACACTGAGATAAGTTCTTATAGCTTTCTGGGTTTCCAATACTCCATTCTTTTGTTCTAGTATTTGACATTCTGTTTTTTAATTTTAATGATGGCTTCTGGAATAGAAGTGGCAGAAACACCTGTAGCATGTAGATGTGGATTGCTCTGGCTCCCATTTTTACTGCAGTCAAAGAGTCCTATAAGATGAGGAGGTATCTTTGAAAAGGGGAAAAAGGCAAGAATTCTAATGTGACATCATTTTTGTAATTTGCGTAAATTTTGGGGTGATGACCTTGTGACCTATATAAATTGACCTTGAGATTGACCGCGTGGATCAAATTATAAAATTCTGATCACCATCTGATATCGTAGCCCTATTTGTTACCTACAACATATCAAAAGATGGAATAGGTAAAATTTTTCGTTTTTAAGTATTAACAAATTAAAATTAGCATATGCAGATAGTTTTGGTTAATATCACGCAAATAAAATGCAAAGCAAGTCTTCTAATTCGCATCAATTTACCATGCACAACCTCAATGCCAGGGTTAGGGTTACAGTTTGTTTTTAGGACATCACAGAAGGTCAAATTAACATGACAAAACTATATTCCCATGGTGAAATGACAATGTTCAGAAGTTCTGTACCCAATTCAATGTATGCTTCTTACACCATATGACAAGTTTTTACACTGATGTCAACCCTTGTAACCAGAAAAACAACATCCCACTAGGCAGAATAAGAGAGGAAGATATCAAAATGTTAGCATAGCAAAGTAAAATCAAAGTACACCATATCCAAACGATTTGTTTCCATCATGAAGAAGAATTGCTTAACACTTTGGCGTCCGGCTGCTTTCAGGGATTTTCGGAAAAAAAGCGCCTAAGCGCACGTGGCTTTGCGTGGGAATATCTCCGCTCCTGTTCGGGTTACGGACCTAGTCGAAGCGCCAAAAGACGCGGCAAGTCTTCTAGTCTGCACTCGAAAAAAATTTGTTTGCTTGGGGAGTGCAGGCTTTTTTGTGAGTGACGTCATAAATGGTGGACTTTTAGGCCACCTTGACCCACTTTGCCTGGCCCTGGGTGCCGATTGTTAGGTGGTAGCATTTCGCTGAAGTTTTTACTGGGAACTAGGCTACAATCTGAGTCTTTTGATACTTTGGATAACGTGCTGGGGTTTCGGGTTCAAAAGTTATGATGTAAGTTAATAAAAATATTTGACTAATTATATAATTAATTAATTTGTTTATTTTATATCATAACTTTCGAACCAGAAACATTAGAAAGTCGATCAAAGGCTCACAAGACTCAGACTTGAGCCTAGTTTCCAATGAAAACTTCAGTGAAATACTTTGGCCTAGCGGTTGGGCCTTAGGCCAGGCAACATGAGTCAAAATAACCCTAAAACTACTTCACTTATGATGTCAGTCACAAAAAATCCGCACCCCCCAACCAAAAATGTTTTTCGAGTGCAATCTACTAGACTGGCCGATCCATTTGAGCCGTTGAACAGCTCTCTAGCGCAATCGGCGGAGGAGCTAGGGCATTGGTAAAGCAACCGAAAACTGCTGTGTTTTAGGCCGAAATCAAAGTACAAATATATTGTACACTGGCTGTCAAAGTGTTGAAGTTTTCATTGCAACAAATAAATTATATTGATCCATTTAATATTCATCCAAACAAGCAAAGGACACAATAATTGTGAGTCCTTTGTAGCTATGAGAAACTAAAAAAATCCACCTCCAAATGTAATTCCTAGTGAACAACACTGCAGCACATGTGCAATTAGACTGAATAAAGAAATGAAAGATATGCCAAGTTCTGCACAAACTAGGTCTACTGAACAAGATGTTGGTGTACTAAAGCATGAAAAGGAAGAACTAATGGATGCAAGTTCACCCCAACAGGATATCAATGATGTTAGTAATGTTACTCCAAGTTCTCTTGATAAGGACACTTTGCTTGTAGATGTAAATGTTGCAGTAGCAATATTGCATAAAACAGCAGTCAAGCATGGGCACTTGGCTCTATCAACAACGAAGTCAACAATGAAAAGGCAACACAGAAATTGAAATATTGTATTGAGAAGACCTATGAAGTTCAAGTGAATTCATCTGCCTTAGCATTAGAAGAGAACGACAAAGATTTGTTTGTTTTGTGCCATGTTGGAAGAACTACAAGCAATATACAACTTCTTGTATAGAACATGTTCAAATTTTAACCCAATCCCCTTTCACCACCATAGAAAGAACAATGAAAGAATTTGGTGTCTCAAACCACCTTGTTGAAAAAGCCAAGCATTGAGCAAAGAAAAGGGTATTCTAAGAGAACACTCTAGGATTTTTTCACCATGCTTGCCACGCACACCCTTTTTTTCCTTTATTCCCAGGAATTATTCGACTGTTTTTATCTTTTTTATAGAATTCTTTATTCCCAGGAATTATTCGACTGTTTTTTTTATCTTTTTTTTTTTTTATAGAAAAGTTTTAGCTTCAGCTCAGGTCACATCACTTTGCCCTTGTTCTTGGTGCCATCTTGTAGAATGCCCTTTTCTTTATGCTCTGCTCTTCTTTACTAAGTGGTTCAAAGGCACATAATTATTTTATTTTTCTTTTTGTGGTGAAGGAGGATTGGGTTAAAATTAGAACACTTTCTGTATAAAAAGTAGATCTTAAGATTATTTGTTGCAGCCCTTCCAACATGGCACAAAACAGACATATATCTTCTTTGTGGTTCTCATCTAATTTGAGTCAGATGACTGCAATTCAACTTCATAGGTCTTCTCAACACAATATTTTAATTTCTGCGCTGGTTTCAGAAGCTTCCGTTTTCCCATCGACTTCTTCCATTTAATTCTACAAGGAAAATGTCCATTTAAAAACTATTAGTGGCACTATCAACATCATTGATATCCTGTTGGGGTGAACTTGTATCCATTAGTTCTTCCTTTTCATGCTTTAGTACGCCATTTCGTTCAGCAGACCCTCCAGTTTGTGCAGCACTTGGCATATCTTTCATTTCTTTATTCAGTCTAATTGAACATGTGCTGCAGTGTTGTTTACTAGGAATTACATTTGGAGGTGGATTTTTCAGTTTCTCATAGCTACAAAGGACTCGCAATTATTTTGTCCTTTGCTTGTTTGGATGAATATTAAATGGATCAATATAATTTATTTGTTGCAATGAAAACTTCTCAACACTTTGACAGCCGGCATACGATATATTCGTACTTTGATTTCGGCCTAAAACACATCAATTTTTGGTTGCTTTACTTTTTCTAATTATCTAATTAGTCAAATATTTTTATTAACTTACATCATAACTTTTTGACCCGAAACCCCAGCACGTCATCCAAAGTATCAAAAGACTCAGATTGTAGCCTAGTTTCCAGTAAAAACTTCAGCGAAATGCTACCACCTAACGGTCGGCGCCCAGGGCCAGGCAAAGTGGGTCAAGGTGGCCTAAAAGTCCACCATTTATGACGTCACTCACAAAAAAACCTGCACTCCCCAAGCAAACAAATTTTTTTTGAGTGTAGACTAGAAGACTTGCCACATCTTTTGACACTTCAACCAGGTCCGTAACCCGAACAGGAGCGGAGATATTCCCACGCAAAGCCACGTGCGCTTAGGCGCTTTTTTTCCGAAAATCCCTGAAAGCAGCCGGACGCCAAAGTGTTAAGCAATTCTTCTTCATGATGGAAACAAATCGTTTGGATATGGTGTACTTTCATTTTACTTTGCTATGCTAACATTTTGATATCTTCCTCTCTTACCAATGAAATATTCTGCCTAGTGTTATGTTGTTTTTACGATATCAGATGGTGATCAGACTACGATATCAGGGCTACGATATCAGATGGTGATCAGAATTTTATAATTTGATCCACAGGGTCAATCTCAAGGTCAAAATATAGGTCAAAAGGTCATCACCCCAAAATTTACCCAAATCACAAAAATGATGACAGATTTGAATTCCTGGCTTTTTCCCCTTTTTATTGATACCTTACGTTACCAGATTGGACCACTAGTTCAAAAGATATGGTGTTTTAAAGTTGGGCCCCGCCCCTTATTTTCTCAAAATTTTTAAAAAATTAACCTCTCATATCTAGGAATCCGATCACTGAAAAATTTTAGATTTGAGGTTTGAGGGCCGAAACCAACATTTATGCCAAATTTGATTAAATTCTGAAAGGGTAGGGTTTAGAATTGTTTTTTTTTGAGTGATTTGACATGGAATGACCCTTTACCATTTCAATTTGTTGTCTCTGCAGTAGTCTTTACAATATATCTGATATTGTGCAAGCATCATTCTGACACATATGCAGTGGTACCATTTTGTGCACCCTCCATCACACACAAAGGCTTTACGTCTATTGGTGACAATTTCTCCACAAACTCCACATTCACTCATCCTGGATGCCCCAGCGGCCTTTCAAAAATTTCAGACAAGTAGCTGTAGTTTTTGTACATTATACATTTAGGCATAGAATATCTCTGAAACTTATTTTTTCTTGTTAGCAGGTTGCTTCAAATCTGGTGTTAGAATATCATTTCTCTCTCACTGCTGGATCCCTGCAGCTACATGACAGTGAGGGAATGAAATGATAGTTGGGGTGCTGTTTGAATGTTTTGCTCTACTCAGTATTGATTGTGTATTAAGACCTACTCTGTAATGATTCAAGTTTTTTGCTCTTGTGTGTTTCGATTAGTGGCATTACCCTTGTGATATGGACCATGAGTCAGCAGCAAATACATCATTAAATAAAAATAGCAATGGCTAATGGAAAGCAACTCAGTCTAATGGTAATGGTTTATTCAGGCATTTTTGTGGCTCAAATTATGAATTAAAAACAAGAGAAAAAAGAACAACATCAAAGAGCAGAAATTCATTACATGCTGATGAGAATATACAAACATTAAAAACTTGATGTTTAGCGAATTGATGCTTTCTACATATTTGAATCACAAAGGGTTAGCGAAAGACCATAATGGGTCAACTGCTCAGTCAGCCTTGTTGTTAGCACAAATCAATTTTTAATTGAAAATGTTTCACATGGAACAAAAGAAATGTAACAAAATTCATCAAGTCAATGTTAGACAAAATGAGTAAACTATGTAGGGAGTTAGCAACTGTAGAGGTAAACGTTGAAGGTAATAGAGGTGCATTAATAACAACATTAAAGAAAAGTGACAAGTATATTAACACCTTGGCGTCTGGGTGGTTTTGGCGATTTTCACAAAAAAACAGCAGTTTTCGGTTGCCTTACCAACGCCTTAGCTCCTCCGCCGATTGAGCTAGAGAGCTGTTCAACGGCTCAAACGGATCGGCCAGTCTAGTAGATTGCACTCGAAAAAAAAATTTTTTGGTTGGAGGGTACGGGTTTTTTGTGAGTGACGTCATAAGTGAAGTAGTTTTAGGGTCATTTTGGCTCATGTTGCCTGGCCTAGGGCCCAACCGCTAGGCCAAAGTGTTTCGCTGAAGTTTTCATTGGAAACTAGACTCG
>Ga0210059_1007942_pt1 | contig 16828 bp, 1 predicted proteins | sample Ectturendosymbi2_FD_188042 | JGI IMG/M metagenome (GOLD analysis project Ga0210059, IMG submission 188042) | Ecteinascidia turbinata endosymbiont from Florida, USA - Sample 2 (SPAdes) (version 2) | ecosystem: Host-associated > Tunicates > Ascidians > Unclassified | place: Key West, Florida...
GCATTGCTTGATGCACTGAAAAGGATGAGACAAAATGGTCTATCCAAGAAGTTGTGTTGTGTGCATCACTAATGTATGTGAATGTGTCCTGGGGTAGTAGTGCATAATCAGATATGATGAAATCATTTTCCATACAAAAGTCTTCCAACAAACCACCAAATGTATTTGTGGTTCCAGCGTTGAAGGCCCCTGCAAAACAAATATTTTTGAATTGCAGCTCCTCACATAATGTAAAACTTGCATTCTTTACTCATTTGTATTGACACAACAAACTGGTTTTGCCACCCGCTGGTGTTTTTGATTTTCTGCAAATGACTCTTCCATTGAACAAGTTTGCCCACCCCTGGTTTATACTATGTGTAAAGAAGCATGAGTGAAAATGAGAGATTGCTGCCAACAAAGCGCATTTTCTGCAAACAATTTTCCCTCTAAAGGTGCGCAAATGTGTAGAACCACCAGACCATTTGCGTTGTGAAATCTCATCTCGCGCACTTGCAACATTCCAAAACATTGGAAAAGCACGAAAACAAGAATCTATTTGAATTAAATGTGTAGTTTGTTCGTATTTTCATAAGATATTACGCTATTCTAAAAATTCAGAAAGTTTGTAATTCATTTAGAACTCTGCTAACCAGGGTAGCGGAGTCGTAAGAAGTCGGAGGTTTTGGGTGGAGTCGGATTCCCAACAACACTGGAAGTCGGACTCGGATTTTTTGTCCGACTCCGACTCCGGAAGTCCAATTGAATCATTTTTCACATAAAATTCCTGACTTGGGAATTCCTATTGAAATGGTAGAATTTCTTTTGAAACTTTTGTTGAAATAGAGATTTCTTGCTGTGCACCACGATTTCCATTGATTTTAACAGCCAAATGTCATTCCCTTTATGTTAAGGGGTCGGAGATTTTGGAAAGGTCGGAGTCGGAAATTTTGGAAAGTCGGAGTCGGGAGTCGGTAATTTTGGAAAGGGTGGAGTTGGATATTTTCGCAACCCTGTGTTGCAGGCAAGTTTGCCTGAAACAACTCATTTTATATGCGAGGCAAACCATGCCGTAAAGCCTACAAGCCTGAGATTGTCAAAACAAAGATAACAAATTTCAACCAATCAAAGTCAACTATTAGTCAGCTGACCTAACTGAAAACGAATATCCTAGAACATTAACCTCAAGTTACCCTGATAAAAATTTCACCGAAAGTCACGAGACACTAGCTGAAAGCAGCTAAGACCAAGCACGATCACGGAAACGACAAATCACATGAGACGAGCACGAACTGGTGACGAAAAGGGGAAAACCCGAGCACCGACAAGTATGTAAAGGTATCAGCGGTTTATGAGGTCAACCAATCATCAGGGGCGTTAACAAATAGCAACCAATCAAAACACCTGAAATAAAGGGGTGTTGACAAACCTTGAAGTGACTGTCAAGTATAAATATGACCACATTTGGGTTGAAAGTCAGTGTTTTTCAAGACTCGTTTCGCAATTAGGTCCAGGGGCCACGGTTAAGTTGTTACGGGAGCCTAAGCGCCAGTAACAATCAGGAAAAACTGGCTTGTCCGAGTTAATCTCTGTCAGACCAGACTGTGAAATTTGGCTTTGCCCGGTTAATCCCTGACAGGTCAAACTACAGAAAGTGGCTTGTTGGTACGAAACTCTGTCAGATTATTTCGTGAAAAATCAGACTATGAAAGTGAAGTTTAGCCAGACTGTTTTGTGAGAACCAGATTGTGAAAGCGAAACTTTGTCAGTTTGATATATGAATACTGTACTGTATTAGCGTAGTTTTGTCAGGAAAGTTGTTCAGGATTAAAACGTGTTTATGACTAAATTCTATCTCCGTTTATTTGCTGTACAAGTCCAGGTCCAGTCAATTGGTTTACTTTCTTCAGCCGTTGAAGGTTTTACCTTCTTCCGCTTACCACCTCGGGAGGCCATATAATAGGTGAGCAATGCTCCCTTTTATGCCGCAGTGGTCGCAACACATTTGGGTGAGAGTCACATGAATCTTCTCAATACTCGTGTACACTTGATGTACGCCCGTTTCTGTTCGGCATGTCGGTTACATCTCTTTGTAGCCCGTTTGGATCGAATCCATCCTGGCAGCGGTCATTGAAAACTACTTTGGTCCTTCTCCAGATCAGCCCTCTTGACTCAACTTACTTTCGACTGAAAACAGCAACATTTGAAATTTTAATTGATGATAATCTTCCGCCTGAACTACCACGCCTTGCCATGCAGAAAGAAACGCAACTCGCTAGCAGTGAAACGTGAGCATGGCGACATCAAATCAGCGTCAATAGATTGGTGTACTTACCTACCGAGTATATTTATAAAATTGAAACGTATTGAGATATAGAAAATAGAATCTTATTTGTATAAGTAAATTGCTTGAATAAGGGAACCGATCCAAAGCGATTGTAGATCTCCTTATTGCAAAACTTAAAGAACAGAATAAAGTTATGAGAATTATGTGAGCGTTGTGACATGTCGAAGAAGTGATTGAATATTATGAAACATCATACTTTGGTGAGTACCATTTTTGTTTTATTTGAACATATACGCTGTGACGAATAAAAGCTATAAAACCGAGAATTATATGCTTTACTGGTGTGTGTATTTTCTGGTGTGAACCGTTGAGAGGTAATTAGTAATCGGGCAAGAAATAGGGTCTGTTAACCAGACATAGCTTCTGCGAGAACGGTCCCAGATTCAGTAATGAGAACCCACGTATTCATGTTATCTACTGAATCTAAAGCACCCTACAATACCACCTTATGGGGGCCGCATCTGGTGTAATACCTGCTTTTAACTCAGTGCTAAAATCGACTCAGTGTTAAAATCGAACTTAGTGTTAAAATCGACTCCGCAACCCTGCTTTTGACTCAGTGTTAAAATATCCGTGCGCACTAAAGTAAACATTTGCTAAGTGTAAGGTTTTCTCACAAGGAAAACGCTGTATGCAATTCTTTCCGTAAGATTTTTTTTCTATACGTCAGTTTGCATTGCATCGCCAACAACCAGAAAAAGATAAGCAAAGTGTCGACTTTGCCCCCTCCCTGGAAAAATTTCTGCGGACGCCCATGCCTGTAGATTAAGGCAGTTACAAAAGTCAAATGGTGCCGGAGTCTCGCATGACTCGAGTCATTTTGAGAAAAGAAAAACTTAGTTGAAACAGAGTCGCCGTTTTTCGATATAAATTGAATCGAATTGGCTCAACAAGGAAATGAAACGTAAAGGCTTGATGAATCATTTTTGTTGAGGAGTATCATTGTTGTGTTCATCCTTTTCTATCCTTTGACTTCCTGAACAAATCGAATTATGAATAAAAAAAGAGTAGAAAAATGAGCAGCACAGCACACTGAACACGTTTCTGATCACATTTACCGATTTGTCATCATTACAGTGCGGGGCAAGCTTACGTAGAAAATTGCCAACGTTGACATTTTTTTTGCCATCTTTCAAAAATAAGGTTTTTTGAAAATAGTTTTGTGTGAGAAAATTCTGTTTGGCATTTTTAAGTCATAGTTTGGTATGTTTATGGCGTTGTTTGATGTTGTTCGCAGAATGAAAGGTTACTTAATACTTGGCATGATGTTTTTGAAAATCTGGTTGTTGGCTTGATTTAAAGTTATCAGAAATTTTATGGTATGTTTTGGCTTTTCTGGCACATTTTGCAGCTGTTTGTGTGTTTTCACAAGAGTGCTGGCGAAATTGTCTCAACTGAACCTGGCAAACCTTATTTATACAATACAGAGTTGCCACACGGTATTGAAAGTATTGAAAACGCATTGAATTTCAAAAAATCGGTTTCTAAGACCTTGAAAAAGTATTGAATTTGGCCAAAATGTCCCTCAGGTATTGAAAAACTATTGAAATTCCAAATGGAAAAGATCAGAGTGTATTAAAGTAATACTTCACCAGCTACCTCAAGCTGGATGTGCTCAAGATCATGACTGTGATGTGATCTTAATCTTAACCAGTTCGATAATTTTTAGATCTTGATCCCAACTTCACATTGTCAGTTATTTTGAAGAGGAAGTTGGTATTTGAGTTTATTGGTTCAAACACCGGACAATCGCATGCCATAAAAAGTTGAAGCACTGGGACACCGACAAAAACCTGTTAAACAGGTTGTCTCGTTGTCACCCCTCAACAGTTTCATAATATAATATTCTATCATGGTTTAAACTTGAAGGCCGAATTATTGGGTAGTTAATCAGGTTACATTTTTAAAGGGGCTGCGGTCTGCTACATAGTATACATGTTCAACACAGTTCTGCAGGAATGCTGGTTTGCAACCGGTATCTATCGTGGTTTGCTCAGTTTCATAAGGAGCTATACGTGATAGAGAAAGTGTAAACCCAGCTAAAATGAAACTTTGCCTGGGTTTCCATAAATGATAACTGATAACTCTGTTGCATCCAAGCAGACAATTGTTTATGTTTATGTTTAGAAGTTATTTATTTCAAACATATGCATCATGGTGACAACCAGAACCGTCGACCAGAAGTCTTCAATAGGGAGGCTTTACGTTTGTGCAAGGGGCTTGACGTTCTAAAATTTGATAGAAACTCAAACTGACCGATTTATAGTGTTTCATAGTTTAATTTTAAGGGGTAGAGTTTTCAGTTAGTTAGGGGTCTAAGCTAACCAAACCCCTTTGTGGTGACGGGACTGTGACAATTTCTGTGAATTTTGGTCTGCTGTGAAGCTCTTGTTGCTGCTACCATGTGGACAATCAACCTTTTAACAAGGTGTCATTATGAATAAAAATATGTTTGATGTAAATTCATGTGGATCACATCTAATTGTTGTGAGGTGGTTGGTGAAGGACTGCTGTACATTGCTAATTAGGAGGATTAAAAATGTCACGATGGGGAGGAACTTTTGCAAGCTGCACGTGGAGCCAGAGGGCCAAATGAGGGCTTACTGGGTAATCAGAGGGCCGCATTGTGACGCTGACGCAACATTGGCAGTATTTGAATCTTGCTAGAAACACCTTAAGGTGTCGTACATTATGGAGAACTCATTTCTAGCCGTCTCTATGTTTGTTTAAAAGGAAGTCGTTCACTTGCTGGTCGAGCACTTTTAAACATCGATGGATAAATGAAATAACTTAAATGTTAATTATTTGAAGACTCCCAAAAAGCAGCACCGGCTGCACAAAACGGTCTAGGACAGTTCGGCGCTGCCGTATCGACGATGGTGGTTGCAAATGTTTTATGTGAAAAAATGTGTGTTTTCGAAATACTTTGAAGGTTACACTACAAGTACAAAGGATGTTTGCTTCATAAGTGTTTTTGTTGTCATCCGTATGGCCAGTGGCCTGTGTAGTTTCCCGTCCGTCAGGATTTTGGAAGAACTTAATGCGACCGTGACCACGTGTGTAAAGAAATATAGAGCTTGTGATGTTTATTTTTGCTGGCATGAGGCGTTCGTGAGTTACACAAAAGTTAAGCCTGGACAGCATCTATTGCGTGATCTTTCACGTAGGTATCATTTTGATTGCATTTCACAGATAATCTAAGAATATATCGTACTTTTTTGCCATCGGTAAGGTTGTCTCTCAGTATACGAATATGCAGTAATGGCACTTCCAAATCCATGCTATGCATCTGGGACAAGTGCTAGACTGACTCTTGCGCTTACACGCTTCCCAAAAGACAGCAGTGTGAACTTTTGCACTTTGATGGCATTCCAAAAGAAAACACATTTCACATTTCATCGCCAAAACGGCAGCGCCAAACTATCCCATTCTGGTACAAAATACCCGCGGGTTGCATGTTTTAGACCCCTGATGTAGATGTAGTTTGCTACAGTGTTCTTTTGCCTTTTGTGCAAGTTTTTTGGTATCTCTTGTTTGTGTGTAGACAAAGCGAACCAACTTAACTGCATTAGGTTCATTTAGATCAGCTATGTCCAACCCAAACGGCTTACTCTTACTGAGCCAAAAATTATGTCACTAACTTATCAGGGCTGCACATTGAATGACACATTAATGAGGCCACACACTGAATAACATATTTATGGGAGCTGCACATTGAATGGCTCACTTTAACATTAGCAAACTAAATTTACCTTAAGCTAACGTACTAAAAGTGTTTGAATGCTTACTGCAATGGTATCAGACATGGTAAAGTGGCACCGAGGACCACCAGCATCAAAAACGTCAAATTCAAGATTATCAAAATAAGGACAGGTTGAGAGTATGTAGGATGTTTTTACTACAGCAAAAACCTAAACTGGGCTGCACAAAACCTTTGACTGGGCGAAGGAAACCATGCGGGCCGCGGGTTTGGACATAGCTGGTTTAGATTGATACAGTAAGTCTTCAGACACTGATTCTTTAAATCTTGTTCTTTACAGGTTAGCACAGTTTTGCTAAAGGAAAAGCAGTTCATAATATTTACGCAGTGTTGTGCAATGTGTGAAATTGTGTGTCATGATCAAGAATTTTGAAAAATGAAGATAAGGCATGGTATTGAATTTTTGTAACTTAGTATTAAAAATGTATGGAAAATAATTTTTAAAAATGCGTGGGAACCCTGACAATAGATTCATTGGATTGATTGATCTGATTTTGTTACTGTGGTCTGTTGTGTTGGTAGGCTACTCTCAGTCTCTGAGTTAGTATATTTCATGTAGTTGTTAATTTGCAAAATTGTCACCAATGGTATAACTGGAGGTTTAAACCAGGGGGAAAAGTTAGATGAAGGGGGCCCAATGGCCAACACACTGGACTGAAAAAAAGTTGAGAAATGACAGATTCTCTGAGAGAATCTGGATGTGGATGGTTTGGCAATACTAAATTGGTACTAAATGAATCACAGAAAAACACTCCAAAAAACTTACGCAAAAAAACAACCTATTAAAAACCAAAAGAATACAACGAAATGGTGTAAGCTTAGTGGGGGTCTGGCTTTTGTGCTTAGCATGCCAGGGTGAGTTGGTTCGCACCCTTATGCCCCGTCAGTTACACCATTTATTGTTACATGTTTAACATATCACATGTTTCTGTATCAGATTCTAATCAAAAAAGGATTAAAGCTGTGGCAAGCTGCATGCTTACATTTTCATAACCTTTTAACTCTTTGGTGTCTGGGTGGTTTTGGCAATTTTCGCAAAAAAACAGCAGTTTTCAGTTGCCTTACCAACGCCCTAGCTCCTCTGCCGATTGCGCTAGAGAGCTGTTCAACGGCTCAAACAGATCAGCCAGTCTAGTAGATTACACTCGAAAAAAATTTTTTGCTTGGGGGTGTGGGTTTTCTGTGAGTGACGTCATAAGTGAAGTAGTTTTAGGGTCATTTTGGCTCATGTTGCCTGGCCTAGGGCCCAACCACTAGGCCAAAGTGTTTAGCTGAAGTTTTCATTGGAAACTGGACTCGAGTCCAAGTCTTTTTAGCCTTTGATCGACTTTCTAGTGTTTCTGGTTCAAAAGTATGATCTAAAATACACAAATTAATTAACTAATTAGTCCAATATTTTTACTAACTTACATCACAACTTAAGAACTTTTGAACCTAGTATTGTAGCCTAATATCCAGTAAAAACTTTAGCGAAATACTACCACCTAACGGTTGGCACCCAGGGCCAGGCAAAGTGGGCCAAGGTGGCCTAAAAGTCCTCCACTTATGACGTCACTCACAAAAAACCCTCAACCCCCCAGGCAAAAAAATTTTTTTCGAGAGCAATCTACTAGGCTGGCTGATCCGGTTGAGCCTTTGAACAGCTCTCTAGCGCAGTCGGCGGAGGAGCTAGGGCGTTGGTAAGGCAACCGAAAATTGCTGTTTTTTAGGCCGAAATCGAAGTACGAATATACTGTAGACCAGCTCTCAACGTGTTAATCAGGGGTTCTCAACCTTTTTAAGCATGTGGGCCAATTGATGAACAGAGGGTCTGTGGCCTACCCACTGTCACAAAAAATCCACAGCCTCCAGCCAATAAAATTTTTTTCGAGTGCAGACTAGAAGTCTTGCCAAATCTTTTGAGGGTTTGAACAGCTCTCTTCCATAATCGGCGGAAGAGCTATGGCATTGGTAAGGCAACCGTCAACTGCTGGTTTTAGGCTGATTGCAAAGTACGAATATATCGTACCCCGGCTCTGAAAGTGTTAAGTAGTAAGCAGGGCAACCAATTTTTTGACCTGAAAACGTAAAATTTTGACTTTATAATTTACAAATTTTGACCTATCAATTTTCTGTGTTTTCACTTGAAATCTAGAATGCAAAGCATATTCATATATAGTGTTAGAAAAAAAAACGAAAGGTCGGTTTGTTTTGTTGAAATGAAACAAATATCTGCAAAATCGTGCATAGCATGTTACAAAATGTCTGACTGCCTTCAGTTTCATGAAACAAACATTGTTGATGCTTTGCACTGTGGTGATGTGCTTTCACCACAAACCTTTCGTCACTTTTCACTAAGCAGTCATAGAAATTGCAAAAAAATTTTCACCCTTAGGTGTTGAAGTAGAAGCATATTCATGCAGTATACCTTAAACTTTTGAAAAATTTGGTTGCTTAACCATAGGCATGATCATGGGTGCATTTTCGTTGTAAAATGTGGGGGGACAGCTTGACGTAGAACCAATGTATTCATCGAGCTGATGTGGAAGTGAAGTTTTGTAAATACAGATTCCCAATCTAGTTTTTTAGAGGTGTTTTCAAAGCGACACTAATCACGCTTTGCTTTATCGCTACAAATGATTTAGGAATTAATAAACTTAATTTTGGTGTACTGGTCGACAGCATCAGTACCACCAGCGTAGGGTTGTACCTCCAGCATAGAGATGTACCACCAGCGTAGGGGTTGATTTAGAAAGCAACTGTTTGTACCTCCAGCATAGGGAGTTGATTTAGAAAGCAAGTGCTTGTATCTGCAGCGTAGGGGTGGCTTAAGAATGCAACTGTTGTTCCTCCAGCATAGGGATTTGATTTAGAAAGCAACCTGCTTGTACCACCAGCGTAGTAATGTACACCAGTGTACGGGTTGATTTAGAAAACAATTGCTTGCACCTCCAGCGTAGGGAGTTGATGTAGAAAGCAACTGTTTGTACTTCCAGCGTAGGAATTTATAAAGTTACTGTTTGTTCCTCCAGTGTAGGGTTGGCTTTAGAAAGCAACTGCTTGTGAACATCCCTATGTTGGAGGTACAAACAATGTACAAAGAGTTGCTTTCTAAATCAACCCTCACGCTGGAGGTACAAACAGTTGCTTTCTAAAGCCATCCCTACGCTGGAGTGTACAAACAGTTGCTTTCTAAATTAACCCCCTACACTGGAGGTACAAACAGTTGCTTTCTAAATCAATCCCTATGCTGGTGGTACATCCCTACGTTGGAGGTACTGACGCTGCTGACCCTTACTCTAATTTGGTTGTTGAATATGGTACTGTAGTTCAGCCACTTTGCACTACGTAGTAGAACACATCAGTCAGGTTAGAACATATCAATTGGGTTTTATCAGAGCTATCAGTTGCAGTGCTCAAAATGGTAAATTGCTTTGGTCGCATGTGCATATCACTCTTAACTCTTTGGCGTCCGGCTGCTTTCGAGGATTTTTTGAAAAAAAAACTAAACGCACGTGGCTTTGCGTGGGAATTTCTCCGGTCCGGTGTGCTCTACAAACCTGGTAAAAGTCTCAAAAGATGCGGCAAGTCTTCTAGTCTGCACTCGAAAAAAATTTTTTGCCTGGGGAATGTGTTTTTTTTGTGAGTGACGTCATAAGTGGAGGACTTTTAGGCCACCTTGGCCCACTTTGCCTGGCCCAGGGCGCCAACTGTTAGGTGGTAGTATTTCGCTGAAGTTCTTATTAGAAACTAGGCTACAATCCGAGTCATTTGATACTTTGGATGACCTGCTGAGGTTTCGGGTTCAAAAGTTGTGATGTAAGTTAGTAAAAATATTTGACTAATTAGCTAATTAGGTAATTAATTAATTTGTTTATTTTAGATCATAACTTTTGAACCAGAAACGTCAGAAAGTCAATCAAAGGCTCAAGACTTGGACTCGAGCCTAGTTTCCAATGAAAACTTCCGTGAAACACTTTGGCCTAACGGTTGGGCCCTAGGCCAGGCAACATGAGCCAAAATGGCCCCAAAACTACTTCATTTATGACGCTAGTCACAAGAAGTCTGCACCCCAAGCCAAAAAATTTTTTTTGAGTGCAATCTGCTAGACTGGCCAATCCGTTTGAGCCACTGAACAACTCTTTAGCACAATCGGCGGAGGAGCTAGGGCTTTGGTAAGGCAACCGAAAACTGCTGTTTTTTAGGCCGAAATTGAAGTACGAATATATTGTAGGCCGGCTCTCAAAGTGTTAAAAATCTAACAACTTCCATTAGAATTTCAAACTTAAAAAAAATTACCTGGTAAGCCTTATGTACTGCATGAGCCCAGACCAATGGGAAAAGAAAATAAATTAGCACTTTTTTCCCACATCACACAGATATGGTGAATGTGGGAGCAACCAAAAATTCCAGGTTTCATGGATGAACAGGTCAATGGTGAATGATAATGAACTTGATTGATGTGACTGTGGAGTCTTCAGCTAAATTTAATGTGCTCACAACAATCAGCCACATTTTTTAATGTTACTGGTAACTTCACACAATGACCATGGCTACAAGTGTGACAACAGGATTGTTGCCCTTGATGTATCAAATTAGAGGAAACTGAGGTGAAACACAGTAACTGCTTAATTTTAGCTGGAAATGTCAAATGAATGTGTTAAGCAAAAGTTTATATTTGTTGGATCAGTTCCACATATCAAAACAACACAGTTTTTTCAAAAGCCGTAACCTTTTGCAGACCGCAAAGCCACAATAGTGGCTGTAATTTTGTCCAGTCATAACTTGCCAACCGATAGAGCTGGGGAATTGTTCAAACCCTCAACGGAATCGGGAAGTCTTCTAGTTTAGATTTTAAAAACTTTTTTCGTTTTGGGTTTTTTGTGGGTGACGTCACAATGAGGGCTGGTTTTTGGCCAAGTTTTCCTGACCCTGGGCGTCAACCCAATGAGCCATTTTTTTGCCTCAAGTTTTTTTTGGAAACTTGGATATGATCCAAGTCTTTATAGCAAGGTATGAAAACATGCCTTCATTGTGACATCACCACAAAAAACTCAAATAAAAAAAATATTTAAAAAAATCTAAACTAGAAGACTTACTTAATCCGTAGAGGGTCTGAACAGCTCTCTAATTCTATTAGTCGGGAGGTAATGACTGGACAGTCATAGCCACTATTGTTACTTTGTTGTCTGTGAAGGGTTAAGGAATGTTATAAATAAGCATCTTTGTGAATATGTTCACACAGTCTGTAGAAGTTCACTTGCTTATTTGTATATGTTTATATATTTTTTCTAACCAAGACTTTATGTGTTATTTGTTATCTCCGATTACGTGTTTGCATGAATTTAACGTTGTTTTCAAAACGTCATTTTGATTTAAGAAACAAAATTGAACTGACTTATCTATGTGCAATTAGTTTTACAGAACTTATTACTAATTCAATTAGTTGACAGAAAAATTTTAGCAAACTGTCTTGGTGTCACTGCTCTTAGGCCACAATGGATGCTGGATTCTTTCGTGGCACAAGTGCTGATCAAGATAACAGGTTTGCGAATAAGCAGAAAAAACTGTTGAAGTCAATGAAATTTGCTGATGGGTTGGATGTCAAAATTGATATGCGCAAGATTAACATGGAAACAATAAAACCATGGATTTCTCAAAAAATCACTCAAATGCTGGGATTTGAGGATGATGTTGTAATTGAGTATGTGTTTAATAGCCTTGAAGAGGAAAGATTTCCTGACCCAAAGGTTTTGCAGATAAACTTGACTGGTTTCTTAAATGGCAGAAATGCTAGGCAGTTTCTGGGAGAATTGTGGCCTTTGTTGGCTTCTGCTCAAGAAAATGTGACTGGAATTCCAGAAATATTTCTAGAACAAAAAAAAGAAGAAATTCGTCAGCGTCAGTTGGAGGCTGAAAAAGTAGCTGCCTTAAAAGCAATTGAAGAGTCCATAAAAAAAGAGAAAGACAGCAGAGAAGAAAGACGTAAGAAAGATCGAAGGCGTTCGCGTAGTAGGTCACGGAGTCGTTCACGTGACAGACGGCATCGTCATTATCGAAGTAGAAGATCTCATTCCAGGTCCCCTCGCTCTCGTAAATCAGATCGACATGAGAGATCTACAAGAAAGAAGGAAGCACAGGATAAGTCTCCTATATCTGAGAATGCTAAATCTGAATCTGTGGTGACTAGTTCCATAAAAAATGATGAACCTGCAGGACATGATGAAGCAGCTCCTGTTGCTTTGTTGCAAAATCCAAGTTTGAAAGTAGAAAATACTGAGACAATGGAAAGCAGTCCTTTAGGAGACGTAAACACACCTGCTGAGCCTCAGAATGTCACCAATGTCAATGAGGAAGAAGGGGGCAAGAGTGAGGACAGTCAACATCTACCAGAAGTGGATGAAGAACCAACCCCAACTATTGAAACTATTGAAAATGTTGAAAAAGTAGATTCAGGTAAAGAGAATGATGAAAGTCCCAAAGAGAAATCCATCTCTCCTGTTAAAAATAATCTTTCTCAGGAAGCTCCAACAAGTAGTTCATCTAGTTCAGACAGTGAATCTGATCAAAGTGACAAAGAAGCAAGTCCTAAACGTAACAGTAGGACTGAGCATTCAAAGATGGAGCAATCACGTCACAGACGATCTCGCTCACGCACAAGGTCCAGATCAAGGAGGCGATCACGTTCCCCATATTCTAGGCGAAGAGTGGAAAGAGCAAAGTATTCTAGATCTCCTCGATCTCGGCATGAGCCATACAGATCAAGGCGATCACGTTCACCAGACAGACCTTCAAGAATGTCTAGATATAGACACTCAAGGTCTCCAAGACGTCATTCTCGGCACTCTTCCAATGAGTATGAAAAGTACCACTCACGCATACATGATCGACCACGAAGACGATCTCAGTCTCCTGGTAAATCCAGACAACATTCTTCAAGGATGCGACGAAGAACACCTGAAATACGTCCTCACCGACCTAGTCGTCCAAGAAAACAAAGAAGTTCATCTAGTTCGTCTTCATCAGAGTCACTCGAACGTTTAGAAAGTAAACCAGCCCCTCGGTCAAACCGTGTCCAAAATCGTCGCGAACGACTATCTGATCTCACCAAAGCAGGTGGTAAACACCATGGTGCAGAGCGTAGAAGACGATCAAATCAGCAAAAAGACAGCTCATCTGATTCTTCAGAATCAGATGAAGAACAAAATAAAGCTACTCAAAGATCCAGCTCTAAGAAAGGTGACAATGCTCCCCCAGATCCATGGGCAAGAGCTCCAAGGCAGTCTTCAAGCCAGGTGATTCAATACCAACAATCAGTGACTGTAGTTAAGAAGAAGTCAAAAACATCTGACAGAAAAAAGAATTCGTCTGAGTCGTCTGATCATTCACCTTCTCCAGAAATTGTAAAAACAAGTGGAAAACGTAAACGAACTAGGAAGCCTTCTGATAGTAATGTGGAGCAACCAGAACCTGAGAAGATTAAGAAGGAACATAAGAAAAAGAAGAACAAGAAGGTTAAAAAATCAAAGGAAAAAAAGCACAAAAACAAAGAGAAGTTAAAGAAAACAAAGAAAATTTTAAAACAAACTGAGAGTGAAGACGAAGACTCTGGACTAGATCCTGAGCATAAGAGAGAAAGCACGTCACATTCTGAGTCCAGTGAAGATGAGATGGTGATTGAAGGCAAGAAGCGGAAGAGTCGAAAAGCTTATGAAGAATTGCAGTCCACCAATAAAAAGCAACGTTATCGCACAAAAAAGTCTAGTCCACCCACTTTGAAAAAACGTAAGAACAGTTCTGCTTCTGATACATCAGATGAGCCTCATACACAAAAGCAACAAAAAATCGTGAAAAAAGCTGTAAAACGCCATCATGACAGCAGTAGTGCTTCTGAGGATGAGGCACATCCAGTAAAGCTGAAAGTTGGAAAAACTTCAAAGAAGAGCAGATTGGAAAAAATTAAAAAACGTCACAGACAAAGCAGTAATGAAAGTGATGAAGAAAGTGATGCTAACCGTAGTCAGAGGCGTCCATTGCAACAGAAAAAAACTAAAAATGTTTCTGTGACTGAATCTTCTGATAGCTCTGAAGCTGAGAAACACCCAAAATATGTGCAGAAAGAAGCCAAAAGATCACAAGCAAGTAAGAAGCTGATTGAATCTAAACAAACCTCTCAGAAGCAACGCCAGAGAAAAGAGAGAAGACGCAGCTCATCCTCAAGCTCTTCTGAAAGTTCTCCAAAGTATATCAAGAACAGGAAAGTAGCACGTCCTTCAAGCAGTGGATCTGATTCTGAATCACAAGATAGTATGAGTTCTGAGGAAAAGAATTTGAGAAGAAAAGCTCTGGCCTCATTGAAGAAAAAAAGATAGTTAATCACATCTTTTATCTTGTATGCTGAAGTATGATGCTGCTAGACTAATAATGAAAGTTTGTGATGTTTTCCATGTTTGCTTTTGGAAACCTTGTGTGTATTTGTTGCATAGTTACCAGAATGGCTAGTCAGTATTGGAAAGATGCTTACGTGCAGTAAGCAGCAAATAATGGATATGCTAAAAGGGTCAAATACATTCCTGTTGATACCCATATGGAAGTATCTTACCAACGTCAGAACAACAGAATCATGTTGAGCTGCAAATGTTTGCTTTCTGATGAACGGTAGTCCCAGTTTGGGCTGTGGTGCAAAATAAAGGCAGTTGCCAACAATTTCAAAACTTATTTGCAACATTTTTTATGTCCAGGCAATGCACTGCACATGATAAAATATATGAAAGCTGTTCTAATTGCAACTCTTCAAGCAAAGAGTACTGATCTTTTAGGGGAAGCTGTTGGAATACTAAGGGTAACAAATCTGAATGAACATGTCTCTTAATCAGCATTGTATTTGCATATTTAAGACAAAGTTAATATTTGTGTTATTATTGAACCTTTTTAGTTGAAATGCTGACCTGCACCTTCATGAAAGTGATGTAAAATGTAAGCCAAATGATGTTATTAGAGCTGCATAGACAATATACCAGGTTTGTGAAATTCTGCAATGGTCAACATTGTTGTATTTGTGGTTAGCTTTGCTGTTACTCAATGCTTTATGTCACAATAATATTGTGCTTGAAACAATTTTTCATTTCCTCTGGTTACTTCCTGTGGATGCTAATTGTTGGTTAAAGTACAGATTGTCCTGCACACAGTAATTTTATATTTACCTGCTTCAGTCATCATGTTGTTGATTAATCAGAAAATTGTGTGTGAACATTCCTGTGTTTATCTAGGCTTAACAATCAAATTTATTTGTGCAAAAATTAGGGTTGCAAACCGTGATCTATGAATAGGAACTTGGTTATAGGTACTCAAAATAACTGCAGTTAAGAGTTGAAGGAAGTCATGCTGCTGCTAGTTACCACAAGTAAATAACTAGTTAATAAAAATATCTGACAGATTTTCAGTGTTTAGTTTTGAAAATATTGTGGTATGCAATATAATGAAAATAATAGTAGCAGACTACTGATGCTTGCCAACCCAGCAAATTCTCCAACAGGTCCATAATTATTAAACAACTGATTTGGTATGTTTGAGCAATACACAGTTTATTCTTGAACACTAGAGACTTGTAACATGCATAAGATTTAAGTTGCTATTATCCAAAATAAATATGCAGAATTGTAAAGTCAAAATTGTGCATCATTTGCTGAAACCTTGGCACCAGGAAGTTAGTATGAATGAAAAAAACAGCTTTTTTCGTAAAAATATAAATCTAGTAGGATCTGTGAAAGCTATGCTGTCTACAGAAATACCAAATTGTTTCTGGCATAGAAGTGTTTGCAGTGATATGTTTCTTGTTCAAAAATAACAACACTTTTGTTTCAAAAGATTTTGCCGACATTTATGAAATTGGTATTTGAAAGTTGAGTTGACTCCTCACGTCAGTTCTTTAGTACATTATAACACCAAATCTCCAGTGTTTCACGCCTGACAAAATTTGTTTATACCTTGATTTTCCCAATAATATTGGTCAGTTAAATTTGTCTATGTGTTCCAAGCACGAATACATAGCATATGTACTGCCAGTTTAATAGCATATGTATCTTTTGTCTGTGTTATTAGTTAAGTTTGGCTAACACAGCGAGTTAAATTGTTTTTCATAAGGACTACACATAAATTTCATTGTTAATGATCAACACATTTTCTGTGATGATTTTGGCCTGTTTTGGTTGTATGCTAAGCAGCAAATGTAGAAAGGCACAAGAACTTCTGTATATTTATCAAAAAACAGTTATGTTGTTGCATTATAGTCATGAAATATTTGCTGTGCATTCTGTTTCCATTATCCCTACAATATCATTTTGTCTTTGGTAGCATGTTGGCAAAATGAGTGCACACAAAACTGCTAGGTTGATTGTTATGTTACATTGGAGTAATGCACTGTTTTTGGATAATTGTATAATTGTTTGCGTGGGTCACTGAAAGTTTTGTCTGATTTTATGAAAATTAAATGTGAATTTTTACATGTTTGAAGAAACAATTTACAGTGAACTTGAAGAAAAAATGTCTATTAACACTTTGAGAGCCGGGTTAATTCAAGCGGTTCGCAAAAAGCAGTTGTTTCGAACGTGGCTTTGCGGATGAATATCTCCGCTCCTGTTCACTCTAGCGACTCGGCGAAAATCTCAAAAAACGTGGTCAGTCTAGTAGATTAGACTCGAAAAAAAATTTTTTGCTTGGGGGGTGCAGGTTGTCTGTGAGTGACGTCATAAGTGGAGGACTTT
>Ga0210059_1007944_pt1 | contig 16824 bp, 10 predicted proteins | sample Ectturendosymbi2_FD_188042 | JGI IMG/M metagenome (GOLD analysis project Ga0210059, IMG submission 188042) | Ecteinascidia turbinata endosymbiont from Florida, USA - Sample 2 (SPAdes) (version 2) | ecosystem: Host-associated > Tunicates > Ascidians > Unclassified | place: Key West, Florida...
CAACGACGGGTGCGAGACTGCTCACCACCGCCGCACGTGACGGAGCATCGAGTCCAAAGTGACCAGTCAGTGTAGTACGGGCAACTCTGTAACGGAACGCTGGAGTTTTCTTTTGGTTTGACTGCATCGATTATATAACCATTGAAGAGAATTGAAGCACGATAGAGAAATTTCTGTCCAGTATGTTATTCAATCATTCAAGCCAATTAAAACACATGCACACAATGAGGCACACCATGCTGAGAAATAGTTGATTTTCAATGCAATTGTAATAAGAAGACAGGGTTCAGTGAATTAAGAAGTCAGTCTCTTCTGAATCTGTACTAGACCAAGCACGTACGCCTTCGATGCAGCCTTCGTGCTCAGACGTATCGCCGGTGCATTCAACTTCGCGACCAGGTATTCCACCTTCGCAAGTGCGTTGCCTGCTTCGTTGTCCACGACCGCAAGAAACACTGCACGCTGACCATGCCGACCACATGGTCCAACTTGGGCAAGGCTGTAACAAAAACTTCTTATTTACAACTTTTTCGAAAACAAGTCTCAAAATGATTGCAACGCATTTTGAGCAATTTGCAGTGATGGCTCTACTACTGGATTAAGGTGTTCAACGTAGTTACCATCGAACGTAAGACGTTGTAATCACTGCTGAACAATGAAAAGGCGGATGCCCAATGTGGTAGGATTTGGTAGTACAGTTTTCGTCTAAGTAGACATCTAGTGCTAACGGACGAAGGTAAGGAATAACACTATGCACGCGTAATTGGAAGAAGTCCAAATCTAACAACTCGACCAAGTTTGCAGGTGACGATGGAGGTTGCCAACACTTCTCAGCCAGCGGGCTTAAGCCTATTTGACAAATTTTATTTAAATGAATCCGCACCTTAAGAGGGTCCCGCGCCAGTGGCGACGGAGTTAACGTTTTAAACCTTTTATATATTCTAAGAGGAGTAAGCCACTACTGAAACGGGAAATGGACAATGAAACATTCTTCACATTACTGAGATTAGATAATTACAGCCTACAATATGCAGCATATATACATTACTTTAGTTAAAGACGGGGATAGTTCACGAAATATGAACATACATAAATGTTTACATCTGTATGGTAGGTATCGCGCCCAGTGCTCTGATTGGCTCCCGCAATAGCACATTTTGCTTTTTTGGTTGATCCCTGAGAATGAGCACAAAATTGAAGTGGTGCGGCTCTTCGCAGACTGAAAGCCATCAGTGAAGATAATAATTTAAGGATATATGACGGGTGCATAGATATACTGTATATGTAAAAAAGGCAAAAAACTATGAGTAGCAAATGATGAGAAAGGTGGCGAACAAGCAGAAACATGAAGACCCATAATCGAGAATGAAAGCAAAACTCATTTCAGTTTGTGAGTTTTGATTCTGATATTTAAGATGTTTTAACATTCCTTATATCTTTACTGAGCGGGAAAGATGATGTTCTTTCATTTAGAGTTCTTGCAAGCAAAATTGAGGAGTGGAAAGGACGGCACTTTTGTGGTAGTCCCCGAGCGGCACTTAATCTCGCTCTGCCACTGGTCGTATCTAAAACAGGTTTCAAATGGAAGTCAAAGCACTAAGTCTGCGCATTCACTCACAAATGTGTTGCAAGGTTCAGCTGCCTCCTTCCTTCCTGAGCAGTCCAAGAAATACCCAACGCCAGAGTTGACACAAACTCTGGAATGCGTGCGAAGACCTCCACCACACGATTGACTGCAGTCACTCCATTCTCCCCATTCTGCCCAACTTGGACAATCCTGAAAAGTTTAAACGTAGCTTGCTTAACTACTTTCAACCTTTGAATGCATAAATGACAGAAATCAATGCGAGCATCGGTCAGTAATGAAAGATCCTTAATTCCCACAAACATTTAGTACGGACGAAGGTGTTCGTGCAAATATCAATCGTAGTTTCACAGTCTTACTGTTGAAAAAACGGGTGGTAAACGTTAAATGACGTTAAATGAAAAAACGGGTGGTAAACGTTAAAACTGCGTTAAATGATTAGCAACAACAATTTGCGTCGCTATGGTGGGCTTAGAGCAGAACACCTCGATAAAGCAAAGTACTGTGTACCTGGTTTGGGTAACTATGCAAAAATTAATTTGATAATGTTTTAGTTTCTGCAGATAATCTGATAGGATTTTAGCCTATGCAACAATTTCGACTCACGAATGTGTTGCATGCTTGTGTCTGGTTGGTAACTCCGTTGCCGCAGTTACTCTGAGCATCGCTATTCATGCATGACCGTTGACGGGATCTCGTTCCACCTTCGCATTGGTTCGAACAGCTGGTCCAGAACGTCCACGATGACCAATACGGGCAAACCTAACAAAAAATATTTTACATCTTCCACAGATAAACTCACATACTTTATTCAAAAATGCTTCTCTTCTTTGCAGTGCGTTTCGCATGAAAGTACGCGATCCGCGTCTGCACATTGCTAAAGTTGTCTGAACATGTGGCACTGACTTCTAAAAAACTTGTTTCATATATTTCCAGCGCAAAAGGGTTCATCTTTGAGGTCAACATTGTTGTCTACCACAATCAATCAACACAACCACAATCACGTAAAAGCGTAAGTCAAGCACACAGAATGAAATGCATTGCTGCTAGCAACGACCTACTAACAAACTTCATCGGTATGATAAAAGATTGCAGGAATTTCAACATAAAACCTCATTGTTTCAAAGCATTGACATGAAACCAGAATGAATTTCAGATGATGATGATGTTCAGACGCTCTTGGCGGACCAGCCAGTGACACCTTTTTTTACAAAAAGTCAAGTTTTTGTTGCCATTAGGAGAGAGCCATAGATTTATTTGTGTGAACGTACAACAGCCCAAGCTGCCAATGGAATTAAATCAAGTTCGGAGTTTTCGTTAACGAGCAAATTGAGCAGAGTTGCATGGTTAGTCATGAACACATTTGAACAGTGCGCCACTCTTTCACAATTTTGGCAAAAACTAGCCTCGCCGAATTGTGTGCCGCTTAAAAGGAAAATAAATGGCTGAAATTGATATTTCGTACTTTGCCGCCACAGAATCGTTGTTCAATGAAGGAACCGGCGCAGCCTTTTTGTCCAAAAGCACCGTTCAGACATTCCCTTCTGCGTGATTGCACTCCTCCGCCACAGACAGCTGAGCACGATGACCATTCTTCCCATAACGCCCAGGTAGGACAGTCCTGAAATAGATCCTTTTAGCCAGGTTCACATGAAAACGTTTCAAAATAGAAATTAAACATTGACATAGCTTGGTTGCTTTACAAACGTTTAAAATCTCGAGGACGTTTGTTGCTATGGATAATAAATGTCTGAAACCTGTGAAAAAAATGGCGGAGATTTGCGCAATACAGTCGAATAAAGTCAACATTTTATGTCGCAGTTTTCGTTGTCATGAAGTGATCGCTTTTCCCCAGGTGAACTATTTTTGCCTTAAGTCATTTGTCATGTTTGAAAATGCACCATCATACATTTGTCAAATACGGTCACAGATACTTTACAATATTGTTGTCAACGCAGTGAAAGCGAGTTATAAAAAATAAAGAAATGCACTCCTGCAGCTTTTGCCTACTGCACGCGGGATTTCTGGAAAGTTTCGCTTTTACAGATTACATCCAATATTTTGCAGAATATAACAGTGTACATTTGGAATGCATTAAGTGATAAAATCAGGAACGGTCAACCAGTCTCTGATTCCCAACAAACTCCATCTAATATGCTAATGTTCACTTGAGATATTGCCGAGATTTTCAGAACAAAAGAAGCAATAATTATCCGTTCGACAACACAAGGCAAACATTCTTTTTGAGGCCCCAAACTTTAAAAACCAAGCGCGTTGTAGTAGAAAAACATAGCATATGTATTAGTGACACATCACACGCGTAGTGACAACATACACCATGTGTATTGGCAACACATGACATGTGTTGAGGAAGCACATGGCGTGTGTACAGGCAACACACTACATGCGCTCGGGCAAAATATAACATATGTGCTAGTAACGCGTCACACGTCTACTGACCACATATAACATATGTAGGCTACTGGCAACACACAGCATGTGTATTAATAATACGTGTGCTGACAACGTATAACATGTGTGCTGGCAACACACAACATGTGTACTGGCAACATATAACATGTGTACTGGCAACACATAACATGTGTACTGGCAACATATAACATGTCTACTGGCAACACAACATGTGTACTGGCAACATCCAAAATGTCTACTGACAACATATAACATGTGTACTGACAGCACATAACATGTACACTGACAACATACAACATGTGTTCAGGCATGACACCGCATGCTTTTAATTTTGCCAAACCATTTAAGTCCCGCGAAGGCCACTTTTGCAGAGAGTGCAACTCCATAATTCGCCAGCCGATTGCGTTGGAGAGGTGCTCAAACCCTCTGCGGATTCGGTAAGTCTTCTAGTTTAGATTACAAAAACAATTTTCGTGTTGGGGTTTGGGGTTCTCTGTGGGTGACGTCACAATGGGGGCATGTTTTCGCCTTTTTGGTCAAGTGTACCTGGCCTTGGCGCCAACCCAACAAGCCATTTTTGGCTCAAATGTTTTGGAAACTAGGCTATAATTTGCATCTTTAAAGCTTTTGATTGGCTTTCTAGCATATCTGGAACCAAATTATGGCTCAAAAAACAGTTTTTGACAAAAATAAACAAGTTCCTTAAAAGGTATGATTTACCCTCCCAGGGCAAATTTTGGTCAGCCATTACTCAGCAGCAGAATGTACTAGAGAGCTGTACAAACCTTCTAAAGATTCGGAAAGTCTTGTAGTTTAGATTAAAAAAAAATTAAGTTGTGCGTTTGGGGTTTTTGGTCATTGACGTCATGATTGGGGTTGGTTTTGCGGTTTTTTGATGAGGTCATCGGCGATCCAAAGAGGCGATTTCGTGGCTCGAAGTCTTATTGGAAATTAGGCTATAATACAAGTCGTTAAAGCCCTTGATCGAATTTGTGGAGTTTCTGGTGCCAACGTTATGGTAAAAAACACCCAAGTTTTTAGAATTGTTTAGGGGATTTCCATAATTAACACGCGTTTTTTTGGCCGTAATTTTGAAAACAGAAATGCCAGATAGTCCACCAAACCCCCTATAGACTTATAATATAAGTCGTATATTATATAGCCTGGTATCCAATAAAAGCTAGAGTCAAAAAATGGCTCATGGCGTTGGCTTCGAGGGCCTGATGAAGTCATCCAAATCTAAACAAATATGCAAGGACATACTCCTATCTTGTCAACATCAACAAAGAAACGACATCCAAAACAATTTTTTTTTTCATTCCAAGCTGCAAGACTTTCCCCATCTATAGAGGGTTTGAACAGCTCTCTGGATCAATCGGCTGGCGAGTTATGGCCATTAGTCAAATTGACCAAGGTTACCTTTTGGGTGACTTAATTTTTTACCAAATTTGTGTTTTTTGAACCATAATTTCGGCTTCAGATATGCTAAATGCCAAGAAAGGGCTCTAAAGACTCGACTGATAGCTTAGATTCCAAACAAAATCTTGAGCCAAAATACGGCTTTTTGGGTTGTCAACCAGGGCCAGGTAACCTCAACCGTAAAGGCGTGAAAACATGCCCCTATTGTGACTTCACCCACAAAGAATCCAAAACGAAAAATAATTTTTAAAGTAAACTAGAAGACCTCCTGAATCTGTAGATGGTTTGAACAGCTCTCCAGCTCAATGGGTTGGCGAGTTGTGGAGTTGCAAAATGGCAGAGAATCTTGCAAAAAAGTGGCCCGCGCGGGACGTTAAGTGTTTTAAAAACATTGAAATCTGCTTTTTTCATAGACCTATAAATGTGTAAATAAGTTATGAGCTAGGGACCAAAACTTATATTTAACGGATGAAATTAGTCGAACAAAAAAAGCATACTCCTGTTCCGCAAGCTTCGGCTTCCTGAGCATCACCCGCACATCCAGCATCGCCCGATTCTCCTCCCACGCAAATTCGGTTCCGGAACCTTCTTCCCGTAGACCCGCAGCTGCTGTTGCAGCTTCCCCAAACGCTCCAATCGGTCCAGTAAGCGCATTGCTGGAAAACAGACGAACATGTGTCGAGAATCGCGACCAAGTACGAAAGACCAGAAAGAGAATGTTTGCCACTTAACAGCAGTGCAATTCCACGATGCAGGTGGCTTGCTGTGCAGTAAACAAAGTTCTTGTTATTGGCTGTTTATGTTGATGCGATCAACTTTCGACGTTTGCTGTGAAGAATCTATCGCATTTTGCAAATATATAATCAATTCCTCAATAACATCTGATGACAGACAAATAATCGAACAGCAGAATGCCAGTGACGATTCAATAATAAGACTTTGACATTATATTGTCTTGCACTAGCAACTTGCAGCAAACGTCGAACAGTGCATTACCCCGAGTATGCAGGTTATGGTGACAGTTTCAACGTCGGTAGAACCACAAGCTTCACCACTGCACGTTCGTCGTCTGAACCTTGTACCTCTTCCGCAAGTCACCGAACAGTCCGAGAAATCAGTCCAAAGTGACCAACTTGGACAGGCCTATTGAGGAAAACTAAGTCTGATGAAAACAACTGTTAGGTTTCAAAATTCTCGATCCAAGGTAGCAACACAAAACCCTTTTATCAAGAGCACAGTAAAAGACTCTTTATCAAGCCGTACGACAATCGGGTCTTTTTCTTTAGTGAAAAGTAAGCCAAGTATATAATAACAACGAGGACAAAGTACCACAAGGGCAAAACAGCCAAATCCGCTCGCAAAGCATTTTACTAGGAAATCGATTTCGGGTGAAGTACGCATCTTCAGTCTTGTAATTGTCGGGAAAAACTTGGCGAAATGATAAAACGAAAGCAAGACTTCCGCAGTTTCGAACACACGCCAAGCTAAAGCATTAGAATTAGAGAAAACAGGTGGTCTGTAAATTAAAGCACACGCGCTGTCTATTACGCTGTCATTACGGAACTGAAAGACTATTGCGATGTCATTATCAAACTAAAAGTGTAAGGCTAAGCTATCGTCGATTGCAGCGAAAACGTAGCAACTGTAGTACAAAACGCACACCGCTGCTATCACTGAAACTGGGAGAATAATTTGCGCCAATTGTGAAAAGGCTGAGGACAAAGAGGACATCAGAACAGTCTTTTGCACGTCACAATTTCAAAAAAATTATTGAAAGATTTTACAAAACCTCAAGGTTAAACAAACTCTTTCGTTTGTTCGCACTGTTGAAGAAGATGCGTTTGCAATCATGGGTTATATTTGCTTTGATCTAGAGGAGCATTAGCTACCTTACAAAATAGAAAAAATTGATAAATATAATTTTGCTGCTATTCCATCTTCATCATATTCAAACATGTCAATTAATTACCAAATATAATCCCTTAAGTAGTTCCAGTTTGTACAACACAGCAAGTTGCAATTTTATAAAATCATACACCATTATTCATAAATCACCTGTGTGCTGCAGTTTGTCTCGTCACGGTACGGACCATCGCAACCGAACGAACCAAGCGCACCGTTGTTGCACATTCGATACCTGGTGGTTTTTCCGCCACCGCAACTGCTGCTGCATGCGGCCCAATCACCCCATGAGGCCCATGTGGGACATTCCTGGAGAACATTTATGTGAATTAAAAGTTCGTGCTAAATCAAGGTAGCGATTTTCTGACTACAACACAAATAAGCGATAACGCCATCTTGTACAAATACATAAACTAAATATAGTTTAACTGACCAAACGTGGAACGGTAAGATGATTTATATCTTGCTGTACAGCACTAACAAAATATGTTTCTTAACATCTTATGAACTAAATTATGATTTCAATGAAGTGTTTACAACAGTGGTTCCCAAAGTGGGCGGTGAGAAACTCTAGGGGGGCGGTGAAACAGAAATGGGCGATTGGGGGGCGATAGGAGATCCAGTTATTAATTACATTTCCGTTGTCTTACTAACTCTGATTGACCAAATGTCATAAAAAACAGTATGATCAACAAACATGTATGCATGTAATTTGTAAACAAAAACTTAGCGTTTTGGAAACAAAACAGAGGTGAAATGCTAGGAGATAAATTGATAAACTGCAGTTTCCATCACTAAAGGTAAGCTGCACAGTAAAACTGTCCTCCTCTATAATGAAATGATTATGATTGGAATTTTCGTCAGCTGTACTTCTTGGCACGGGCAAACTGCTACTTCATAATGCCCGTTTCGTTACAGTGACTATCACCGGTCAGGTTTGAGAACGCACGCTTGCACTTAGACTCAACCTGTAACCAAAAGCGTGAGCTAATTTTGGATGGAGTGGTTTAATGATCACAAATATAATAATAGCCTTGTACGAGTTCAATTCGAAAGTAGAAAGGCAATTTATATTTTTTTACAGATAGTGTTAGGTGCCAACAAGAATAAGTTACCTAAACGCAATCGAAAGGATTCCGGAAAAGAGAAGTGTGTTTCAGAACGCACTTTAGCTTGAGCAGCGCCAAGGAAATCCAAGGGGAGAGAGAGATGGTAGAGCGAGTGGACGACTGCAAATGTCACGGCTAAATTCAAAAACTTTTAAAATATGCAGATTAAATGCAATCCTGCACTGCTCCGAACTCAAAATTTACTAACAATGTGGTAGAGTATTAATGGATTGATTTATCAAAGGACACCAAAGGATTTTAAAGTGTTCTGCTAAGTCTAGGCAATGTGGTGCACTCGGATAATGACGAAGAGATTTTGTACGCCTGTTGCTGCACACAGAAGGTGACTGTCAAAGGGTGTTATAGATACAGTATCGTGGATGTCACACTCCACAGATATTTTCACAAAGTTCAAAGAAATTAATTTGCAATTGCAGGGGAATGGTGTTAACGTCACTAAAGCCAAATCAGCAATCTTCACCTTCTTGTGCAAGTTTAATGCAGTTCAAACGAAATCGAGCCCTTCATGAACTCTAACAGTTTCCAACTGCTAAATAAGTTAATTTACTAAATTTAGTTTTATAGCGAAATGCATCTTTGCACTCATTCTTGTTTTAATCATTTTCAAACATCCCAAATATAGAATACGAAAAAATTGTGTTGATATGTGTGCTAGGGATGGTAGGGGGCAGTGGCGTTCAGGGGGGGAGGGGGCAAACGGGGCGACGGCCCCGGGCATCCAAGGCAGGGGGGCATCGAAAGAGTGAAATCACAAAAATTAAAATGCTGTGACTAGATGTTTTTTCCTATTGTGATGCTACTAACACACGCTGCATGGATTTAATTTTTTGAGACTTGCTTTTTTGTCAACACAAGTTTTTACGTATTTAAACGCCAGTAATTCTTGCATTCTTCAGTACCAGGGACCTACACTCTAGTTGTGCGGCGCACACGCAATCAAACTGATAGTGACGTGACTCTTTCCAGATAGTGCGATGATGGGAAAATCACAAAAAGATCGAAAGATATGTGGCGTAAGTGACGGGCAGGGGTCGAGCTGCCCTCTGGCAAGCTAAATGTAAAAACCGGGCCCTCGTTAGCTTACATTCTGATATTTAGTATTCTTGTGGTTTCCAGTAGGTTGCTGTTGTTTTGTTTTTTTTCAGGATATTTTCGTTTTTTAACCTAGTACAGTCATCCACGACATCCAGATTCACTAATATTTCTTAATTTTTTTCTGAGTGTTGGCTAGTGGGCCTCCTGCAGTTACGTTTTGCCCCCCGTGGCTCAAACCTCTAGTTACACCACTGTTGAAAAGATAATTATGGACGTTTAATTGATTTTCTGAGTCAAATTTTAAAACTTTCCTATTTCAACTTGATTGATTTACCTGACTTTTTGATGCATCACTAGTTTCACGTTTCGTGTTTTGATGTGGCAAACCTGGGTGTGCGCTTATGCAGCGCAGGGTGTGCGCTTATGCAATATGTGCATCAATTGTTAGTGGGGCATACAATCAAGCAGTCGCCCCGGGCATCACCAGACCTCTGCACTCCACTGGTAGGGGGGCGATAAAAATTTGTTTGTCAGAATAAGGGGCACTAGCCAAAAAATATTGGGGAAAACTGGTTTACAATAACAAATTTTGTTTTGTGTTACCACTCTGACAATGAACCAAAACGATGAAGGGAATGGAAACAAAAAAATCATCCAACCCTAAACAAGTGAACCGATCTTAACAGAAAAAATAGCCCATGGAGCTCCTGGCTACGATCGGAGCAACCCTGATAAACTAACACTAGAGGGACGGCTGTTTTTGCAGACCTAGAAGAACGACACGCGTCAATTTGCGCAATGCTTTATGAATTGCGGAAATATGAAACATTTTATGGAGAGAAGTGTTATTTTTATTTTTTAAACTCCTTTTGCAGATTTCTACTTTTTATTTGGAAATACAAAAAAAGTTACATTCAAAACTGCTATTTTTGTAAAAACAACTATGTATGCGCTCTGCATGCAGCATTGAAGCTCACGATTTGTACACTTTGTATGCACAGGTACCTTAGAGGGGTTTCTTGTGACTTTGAAAAGTGTCAATATTGCGATTTATGCATTTCAAAGTAAAGAATGTGAACGGTTGTTTGACTGCAGGTGTGGTGTTGGAGTTTCTGAGGCCGAGAAATTCTTCTGCTGGACGCTTTTCAGACACAATATTCTCTGTCATTTATTCTGCCACTCTGTGTATTTGTTATCTGCGACTTCTATTGGTATGACAGACGAACTTGTAAATAACGCAACTGTTGATAAAAAACATATCAAACATGATAAAACACTTGCACATGCCGCCTTCTAGTTCCTGCTTTCATACAGTAAAGTCTCGTCGTTTGATCATAAACGCCACCTTCCACTTTGGTGCCATTCTATTACAGTACTGAGTCGAGTTTCTTCGGATTTTCATTGCTTGAAACTTGAACATCTAGATGTAGGCTACTCAAAATTGCCACGTTTTTTATTTGCGTTGCTATTATGTAAGCGTGATTCGCGTTTCACTATTAAACCGAAACTCTTCTGTTTCATACAGCTCCTTTTTCCTTTTGGAGTGTTCTAGCCGGAAGTTACTGTTTTGTGGCATTGTTCTAACGAGAATGCACTTCTTTTCAGCGAATCACTGTACCAGATCAACTGAGGTGAAAAAATTATATCACATGTAACATTGCAACCAAGCTGGAAAATCGGGCCCACCAGTTTCATAAGAACATCAGTAGCCACGCTCACGTCTGAACTCCGCGTGTCATCTTTTCCGATATGAAAAACCGTCGGAAAAAATATTTGTTTTCGACATAAACTGCCAGTCAGAATTTCAACCCAAGCTTGTCTGGTTTCTTAGCCATGTACTGGATGAATTTACCACGTGCCTAAGCATGGCAGTAATTGCTCTTTCACTAAAATGTTGTACTTGCAGAGAAAAAAATTGGTAGCTTTCTTTGAAACTCTTCCAAAGTTGTGAATCGAGAGCAAATTTATCGTGCAAAAGATTTCTACGCGTTTCCGCCTTCAGATCAAACCGGAGATATCTCGTAAGTTTTAAAAATTTGACGTTACTGGGTATAGCTTGTGAGAACATTGCACATCCCCATGATTTTCCCCGTCACGATGAACCACCAAACCCATACTTTTTTTCAGTTCATGAAGAGCCACATCCCATGTTTGGTCACCAATATGTTTTGAACCCGCCTCAGCCGTGTATGTTTTATATTTCGTAACATAGGCTCAGCGCAAAGTATTCCGAACAATGTCGACGGACTGCCAGAAATATGATGAAGGCCCAGGATGAAATCGCAGAACATTGTATGTTTGCAATCGACCCTGAGTGGCAGATGATGTCGTAATATTTTTTTACCACCATCCAATTCCATCAGCCATTATTTGGGGCGACTGGTGATCCGTAGTTGAAATAAAATATCCTACAGATACCTTAGTATGAAATGTTGCAGCAGACTTTTGTTTTTCCTCTGAAAGCATCGTCAGTGCTGACACAGTGGCCCAGATGCAAAGAAAGGTAAGCTTTGACGTCAAAGATTATAAACGATACTGACGATAAAAGTTACAAAAGTACAGAGGTGTTGGTGCTGAATCGGTGTTGAATCGGAGGCTATGAGGAATGATTTTGGGTTTGGCATCGCCATACCGCAACATTTGCTTGCATTTGGGGGTCTGCGTCAATTGACACATGCTGTCCTTCTAGGGAATACACATTAATTTTTTTAAATAAAATAAAAAAACGTTTCAATTCACAGGATACCACTATAAAAGTAAAATAGAAAAATTCATCAAGCTTCATGGCTGCACTATTCACCACTTGAAAGTTTTTCACCCTTTTACGCCAAAAGTGCGTCAATTGACGCGTCCCGTCCTTCTAATGCTAAATAACACCACAACCTAAAATATGCAAAAATTTAGGCAAAAGCTTCTCAGCTAACCTGCGTGGCGCATGTCTGGGGCTGCACAGCAGGCCCCTCGCATCCAATTGACCCAGCGTCCCCATTCAAGCAAGCCCTTGTACGCAGTCTGGTTCCTCCACCACAAGTGGCACTGCAGCGTCTCCAAGGGTTCCACTGACTCCATGCTGCACATGCCTGCGCAAGAAATACGGAAAAGCGTGTCATAAAATTTCTGCATTTAGGAAAAGCCGACTGTGATCTGCAAACCATGATTTCATAAACCGTGAAGAAAATGTGAAATCTGCAGTGATTACCGCTGTGCTGCAAGTGGAGTAATCGACCGAAGATCCGCCACATCCTTTAGCAGGTTCACCGTTCGCGAGACAAACACGAGTGTGCGAACGCACACCACCCCCACACGTCACACTGCAATCCGCCCATGAACCCCACGATGACCAACCAGGGCAAGCCTGAAAACAACATGGCATAGCCACGCTAATAATTTAACTCACTTTGATGAGGATCAGCACAATGACATCAGCAATATTTTACCATTTTTATGTGCAAATAAAATTCAAGATCTCGGATTGAAAATTTGAAAGCTTCAGTTCAATATTACAAACCTTACGTCTGTTTACTGTTTATCGCAACGATCGCTTTTGAAAAATGTTTGTGACAAAACTGGGACTAACTTTCACACAAAGAAAAAACAAGATGTTGACCACTTGTATCTCATCAACGTGTAGCCTGCTAGAAGATACGTTTTATTGCTTGCACGGTTGTCGATGCGAAAACTCGCAAAATACGACAGAATGTTTAGACTGCACAAGGTCAGTCGCGCTTGAAATCTATGTAAAAAGTTGTCTACCACTTCATATACTGGAAAATATTTAGAAAAATCTGGAAGATTGCTCAGCACTGAAATACCTTTTACTCAACGGCAATTTTCGATTTCGTTGCTAACAATAGCTTAACATGAGGCTCCAGCCAACAGCAGTAATAACTTACACCAGCATTGCATATTTCCCGTTCAGTCAATTCGCCGTCATCACAACCAGGGTTGCCGTAAACACCGTACAAACAAGACCGGACGTGATGTCGTGAGCCTCTTCCGCACGAAGCATTGCACGACGACCATTCAGACCATTCCGAGAAACGTGGACAATCCTGAACAAAAACAAGCTGAAACTGCAGATATATCAGGCGATCTGAGACCAAGGAAAGCAAAGCTGCATACCAAAGTAAATCTATCAGGGGCAGCAGTGCAACAATGGCTCATGTAACTGTATAACAGAACTGTGGGAACGCAAAGGAAAAATTATAGTTGATTACTAATGGCACTTTCATTGGCTGACTAGTTGCTGTGTAGAAAATCTTCTTGGCATGACAATGTCCGTTTTCCACGCGGAAACAATTTCGATCGAAAAATAACAAGAATTCCTGTAATCGCTGATGTTACCCCTATGTTAAAAGAAAAAAGCGCGTTTCAGAATACTCGCTTTATACACGTTTTGGAGTGTCACAACCACAAGTGGTCCACAAGTGCCTACTCTGCGCTATTTCCGCTGAGGCGGAAATTTTCGTATTGAATGCTGCACTGACGGTAGGCCAATGTACGAACAGCGCATTAAGCTTTCCTTGCATCAACAATATCGAGCACAAGGCTGGGCAGGCTGCAAGCACCGTTTTTCTGAGTCGTCGGTGTGACCGGACCGGTGTTCGAAACCAGCCTACTAGCATTTGTGGCGTGCTGGTTATCCCATTAGGCCTGTTAGCCGGTACTCTTACCTCATCAGGCCAGTTAGCCGGTACTCTTACCTCATCAGGCCAGTTAGCCGGTACTCTTACCTCAATATTGCAGGTACCAGACTCAGACGTGGCTCCTCTGCAGCCAGCATCGCCAGGCTGTCCATTGACGCATGTTCGGTTGTGTGTGCGAGTGCCCCCTCCACAAGTCGCGCTGCAATCGCTCCACACTGACCAGTTGTTCCAGTAAGGACATCGCTGGGAAAAAACAAGTAACATGATCAGCGATTGCTTCGTGTTTTTGCTACTTCACAGCGCGAGTTCATATTTCATTTCGACAGAGACCTACAACAATAGAGCTGTGCACAAGGTCAGGTCAAGGAATAGTCAAAGATATATCAACATAAAATCAACATTACACCAATTGTTGTTTATATGTTTCCAAAAAAACATTTGAAAGTCTTTACATGACTAAATAACTCTTGAACTTGATAAACGACCTGCGTGCTTATGCGACTAGGGTGTTACTTCGATCAACATTACAAAAGAGCTCCCACCTTAAACAAAAATTACTCAACATTTCTGCGGTTATATGACAGCAGAAGCGTGAGCACAAATTCAGGCTCGAAAGTCCAAGCATACTTGAGCTACGTGAAATGGATTTATTAAAGCAATAATTTTTTTTGAAAAAATTGCAAACACCCGATTGATACGCATGCTGATTTTGAATGAAAAAGTGTTTCGAATTGGCCAAATCATCCAGGAAAAAAAGTACCAACCTCAGTGGCGCATTCAGTGTTTTGCACGTAGTCTCCCATGCATCCACGCATGCCCTTTTCTCCATTGTTGCAGTAGCGCACCCGACTCTGACGACCCCTTCCACAATTTCTTGAACAGACTGACCATTCACCCCAAGACCCCCAGCTCGTGCATACCTATGGTCAAAACTTGCAAAATTTAAATACTTCCTTAGCAAAAATCTAGGATCAATAAAACTGTTACGTCGTATGTTCAGAAATAAACATAAGAAAGAAATATACTCATGCATCGTCGAATTGTTGAACACCACAACAGCTCACCCGGATGGAGCAGGTGCCAGTGTTGGAACTGTCGCCAGGACAACCATCAGACCCCGCCTCACCGTACAAACACTTCCTGGTGTGGACGCGTGTACCTTCGCCGCAGGTGGCTGAGCAGGCTGACCACGGAGCCCAGGGTGACCAGTACGGGCAATTCTGATGAGGAGAAAGGAAAAGTTTTCAGTACTTCAGTGAAGAGGTCGTACATATTTTAACACACGAAACATTCTCGTCTTGTGTTTGATTGGTGCAGTACACTGAACATTATTACTACCCTTCAAAAATAATTTGTTAAAATTATTTAAATCAGTGCATGCTTTAATATCGTTTGCAAAAACGTACGTTGGAGGTGACAAAGCAGCAAGATGGAAAAGACGCATCACTTACACCACCACCACAGTATTCCTCCTTGCGAGCAGCGCCAAAGCAGGTACGTCCAGCAACTCCATTGACGCAGGTTCTCGTGTACACTTGGTAGCCACCGCCGCAAGTGACCGAACATTCGGAAGTTGATGACCACGAACTCCAGCTTGGACAGTCCTGCAAAGAATAGAGCCACACTTTGATGGAGCTCTCACATCATGACAAGTTTTCTATGATTTAGATGCTCATGACACCCCTAACACACCTCTGCAATAAAAGAATAAAAAACGACGTTTGCAAGTAATGGTTCGATGAACAGAGTGTGTCACGAGGGTCATCACGTGACGTGAACAGGTCTCACCCTAAGTATAAGTTCTCAGGATGCAAGACCACAAATGGTTACAAAGCATGTTTGAATTGAGTGCGATTTCGACAATTTCCTTTGGGACAAAAAACGATGATTTTTGTACATGGTTAAAATGTATTATTTTAGCGCCTGATGCTGTTTGCTTGTAACCAATAATTCCAAAGCAATTTTCCCAACAACTAATTAATATGGTACCCCCCGCTTTTCGCTTTGGAAAATTTTCAGAAACGAATTTACCCGATCGTTTTACATAAAAGAGTTGCTCCAAGTTTTGATGATGCGTCATTAGAAAGTCATTATATATTAAGTGAGTTGATGAAATTCGTTCGATATGCGCAACAGACTTCTTTTATTACAGTACTTTAGACTGAGGACTGCAAGGCCCTTCAATTTATGTAAGTACGTTTGCAGTATATTTACATCTCGTACACATTGGGCTTTGTTGAGGAAAGAAGCCGGATACAATAGAGTGCAGTGCAGCATTGCACAAAGTTAGTCTTGGACCGTTTCTGCTGTTTAACCAAATGGTCCACATGCGGAGAATGACGCATCATGACCCTAATTTCGAAAGCGGTCGAAGTCAAGCTTCAAAAAACAATGACACTAAAAGTTTTTCGAGCGCTAACGTTGTTTGTACAGGGTGACCCAAAAAGATGTGTACCAATGAAAATTTCAATTGTAACTTTGATTAAAAAGCTATTTATTTCAAATTACAACCACACATTATTCAGTTTATGGAAGACCATTCACCAGAGTTTCAACTATTTCTGTCGATTTTTAGTCAATTTATGGCTTTCCCAAGATGTGTTCCAAATGTCCACCATTTCGTTGCAAGCAAACCTGTACTCGTCTGGCAAAGTTGTTAATCACATTTACACAC
>Ga0210059_1007945_pt1 | contig 16823 bp, 10 predicted proteins | sample Ectturendosymbi2_FD_188042 | JGI IMG/M metagenome (GOLD analysis project Ga0210059, IMG submission 188042) | Ecteinascidia turbinata endosymbiont from Florida, USA - Sample 2 (SPAdes) (version 2) | ecosystem: Host-associated > Tunicates > Ascidians > Unclassified | place: Key West, Florida...
TAACCCTACTCTCGCCACTTGCCAGGAGCTTACCCATTCGGTACAACCGGGGCAGCCCCACACGGGACAGGTTCACAGGCGAAATCGACATCATTCCACTGTCCATTTGATTGACAGTGCAGAGTGCTTAATCCTGAGTTTGATGCTGAATTAGTAAAGCCATCGTCACATCGGTACATCACCTGCGACAAAAGCTGAGGTGTTGTTTACTGTAAAGTAAATGCTGCTGATTTCTCCGTATTTGCTAATTACCTTCGTAAGGATGATCCAGTTGAAATATGTTAAGAAGTTTTAACATTTTCAAAACAGTTCGTTTTTTTTCAATCAGCTCATACAAAACTTTCAAGCTGTTGAAAAGCAACCAGACACGATAGGTACTGCTATTCTTACTGTATTCTACTGCAGTTTAGACTTGGTGGTGTGGCTCGCATGAAGGGAACATAAAAAGAAGGTTTGTGGGGAAACTGCGACCCGCGTTAACATTTGATATGGCCTGCATCAGACGTTTCATGACCCAATTTACTGTAGAGTGCAAAATCGTGTCAAAACGAAGCTCCGTGTTAAGCAGATACTTGAGATAGTATGTCATAAGAAGTCTTTATCCCTCCTAGTAAGATAAAGATACAATTTTTGGATAAAATCACTTGTCATTTGCGGCCCACCAACGATATAATTCACGATTCATGCGGCCCATGATAGTGATTAAGATCCCCACCCATGGTTTAAGGTTTACTTAAATCACTTCAAGTTTCACTCTTCTAGCATATGTCACCATAGAACAAATATTTGTCAAGAGTATATAATCTCATAAAAACAGCGTAATAAGGCAAACGCCATCTAGTGTCCCGTTTTGTTTTCTAATGCAGTCTTACAATGACGGCAGCAAACTCATTTATTACTGATTGCGTTCCAGAACAAAAAAGGTTTATCCTTGACTTTTAGTTACACATAGTAAAGGAACAAACCGATAGCATAGAGAAAAGCTGGAAATTGCAGCTTGCGTTTGCCATCCGCGCAAACCTTCTACATATACCTCTTCTCTGATACTGTATTGCACTGTTTCAGAAATTTAACGTTTCTACAGCTAGGAATTTTTAACGTTTTGCCAGACAAAAAAATGCGAAATTCGAGAAACAAAAATTTACATTCACCAAAATCAAAATGAAAAAAGGTAATAAATTAGCAATCCAAAGCTAAAAGTAGGTAAACACTCGCCAGGAACCCGTCGCCTGTTTTAAGATCACAAACATTTTCGCAAAGCCCTCACCGAATCTCCGAACACAAATCCTGTAGCAATGTGAGTAGCGTTTGCAACCGTGGGAGGATCACCACATGGGACCGGATCACACGACCAGCCGCCCACACTTGACCAATTGGCGGATGCCAGACATTCCGTTGTCCCAGGACCTTAGGTGGAATAAAATAGACAAACGGCAGGTAAGTTTGTTCACAACGTCTCAAGCTAATTTAAAGATATTTGTTTTTAGATTTGTTTTACAGATTAATTGTATAGTTTTCGCCCGAACGTTAAAGAAACTGGATGGAAAACAGCGACCTCATCTATTTAATATCGCGACAAAGTACCGCTTTGTTGTCAACAAATAAAGTAAAAAGGAAACAAAATTTTCAGCGGAAAACGCAACAGTTTTGACAAATTTACGAAACGATGAGCATCATAAAATCTTCAAGATAATGACATCAAAAATATCGATTGTAAAGTATCTCTGCCTTTTTATCAGAATTGTAAGAAAAACTAGATGATCACAAACGCAAACATTTGAAGTTATACAAAGTGTACCGTGTAAGTTGTATCCAACATTGCACTGATAACGCAGGACAGTTTCGAACAGGGTTGAAGTTACATTCACTCGAGCGTTGGCCACAAACCGTGGTTCCCCACAATCGTGAGGACTGCATTTTGGAAATCCAGACCAAGTCCTATTCGCCTGGCACACGACCTCAGTGACGCCTGTAAATCAAACCAAGTCTTAGAGCTGGAATCTTTTAAGACTAGAAGTAAGTTTCAAAGCAGCTCTGTACACGACTAGCTAACATCTACTGCCGTTCTGTCGCATGCACATGCGTGCCTCCAAATCCAGTCTGCGTCGTGTTGTCACGCAGCCATGCTGCTGGAATGCTGATGCCTAGGTTGCGCTGACAATCCTTGATTAAAAACACTTTTCGGTTTAAACTCTTTCAATACTGTAGGGACAGTTTTGTCCCCAGCCACTAGCCCTCCAATACGGTTACGTTTATCCCGCATTGAAATCAAGTTGGGATGGGACAATTCAGTATTGGGCGGTTAGGTGGTGCTGCGCTTAACACAGATTGGTTCGTTACATTTTTTTATGCTTGACTGGACAATGGTTGAGCGACAGTATTGTACTGTTGGGACAAATTTGTCCCACAGTATAATACTGTCGGGGCACTGTAAGGACAAAATGGTCCCAATTCTGGTATGCAAAAATTAAAGAAAAAACAACAGAAACTGCAATTTGAACCACTTTTACTCATGAAAACATGCTTCAACGGTTAAAATTGTGTTTCAAATCGGTGTAAAAAAATCCGCATTGAAAGGTTTAAGTCAGAGTAAAGTGCAATAAAAAATTTTTTACAACAAGAAAAGTTTGTTGTGCTCCCATACTACCAAGTTTTTGTTACTGTTGTATGAACTTAAAATAAATATTGTTAACTTTTTATACAACTTTAGGCACGATCACAGTTTGACAAACAAAGTTTTTCCATGACGAACTGATGAGCTTCTTGCCTGTAGCGTAATGGCCGTCGTTGCACTTATAAGAAGCGGTTTTCAGAAATGTTGTCCCTCTGCTCACGAACAGACCATTTTCTACCGTGGTTGGCACGCCGCAAGAGACAGGTTTGCACACGGGTGGTGTTCCTGAATAGAATCCCTGAACAAAGAGAGGAGCATGAAAACAGATAGTAATATGAGTGCGCAGTACCTACAGCTTTGCAGTGAACCACGAGGTATTTAAGAAGAGAAGACACTCATAGCGCACTTCTCCGCTTGAATACCTCCTGGTTCACCATTGGAAGGTCTTATTGCATCCACACTCTACCCACACACAGAAGCTGGTAATATTCAAACCAACTACCGAAACAGATTGGGGACCTGTCGAGTTGATTTTAAGCGAAGTGACGCGGTTAACATAAAACAACACAAATCTGTTGGACTTTCGTCTCTGTGCGATTATTATCCAGTTCGAAACGGCGAAAGTGCGCCAAAGGCTATTCGATTTCGCCCAAATCCAAATTCGTGCTCATCAACAAAGTAGATCTGCTTTGATTGCTGTGCTGACCACGGTGCCAACTAGAAGTCTGGCTTCAGAACGTGCGGAAAAAAAGCAAGACACATTATATTAAAAATGCTTGGAATTTAGCAAAATACGAACTTGTATTTTTCTATATGAGCTTGTTATAACTTTTGGCCCTGGTAGGAGAGACCATACAATGGCAACCGCTTACAAGAAACGCAATAATAACTTATTAGAGTAGCGAACGAAAAAGCAAAACAGCAGCATCCAATATTGCACAGCGCAGACTGCTACAGCCAATGAAAGGACACGAAAAGGCAAGCGCTGTCTTGAATGTAAGTGACAGTCTGGGGGTAATTCACGCGTAGAGAGAATCGCACACCTGCTGTAACTCTTTACAATTACACCGTTCTCGGTGATTCTTTTGCACAAAAACAAAACATGTTTGGATGTTGTACAATATCTGCGGATGTACAATAAACACAAACGTCAGTCGTAACTCGTAACTATTAAGCGCTGCGGTGACTGTGGCACGCGAGAGGAACGGAAAAGTGACGATGGCGCACTCTAGCGTACAAGGGGTTCGGACACAGACCACTCGGTCTGTCCGTCCGAAGTGCTTTCATTTTCAAACTCAGGCACAAAACATTGATGTTTCGATTTTTGACAGCACTGAAAAGTTACAAACATAAAATTGTATTTAAAAAAAACGATGCAGCAGTTGTGCTATTAACTTTCAATAAAAGAACAAGTAAGCGTAAAAGACAAACCAGCTGGAATTGCAGCGTATCTGGAAGCAACAACAAACCCTCACAGATAAGAATCGAAGAAGATGCAGGTGTTTCATGCAACAATGATGTAGTGCGAAATTGAGCAAAGGTCAAGACTTTTTTGTACTGTATAACACAACTTCTGAAACTTCGTTCAAAAAAGTAAGAACCAGAAAGTTTTCAAAATTCTAGCAATAAAAATTTGAGCCAAAGTGTTTCCACAAGCCATTTTGCGTCTTGAACACGAAACATACTTTTTTGTTTCATGAGATTGGACTGGTTCGATACAAGCGCTGTGGTGTTGGGAAGTAAGTGTTTATTGCATAACTTGCGAGTCAACATCATTTCACCTGGTTTCAATTTGTACTCGATTTCGTACACCCTTCGGGGTCTCACGAGTGGTCAGCGGCGCCCCTCCCGCTTGCTTGCCTTGGGGGTCACACGATTACTTTCGTAGTGAATGCTGCACTATGAGGCTGCAGTGGTCACAGGTGAACCTTTCCTTGCAACCACGAAGATGAACAGGCGTTTTTAAAGTCTTCGGTAAGACCAGGGATTTGTTGTGACCAGATCGGGAATCGAACCCAAACTTCTTGCTTCGGCGTGAGCCCGTTTCTTTGTCTCGTGTCCAATGACCAACAAAAACTACTGTGAGCAAGCATTTGATTGCAAAATCTAACGATGCTTACCAGTACGTCTCCTTCGTTAGCAGTGCAATGAAATTTGTTTGAGAGTGGAACCAGATCGTAGCCAGGGTTGCATTCGTACGTAACTTCGTCGCCGTACAAGTAGGTCTTATTTTCGAAGAAAGCATTGTCGACTGCGACGGGCGTTTCGCAGGATATTTTGCGACAACGGGGCTTGTTGTCCGCAGTAGCACCTCCCGGGCCTGAATTGTCTCCAAACTGCCACAAACGATTCGCGGTGCAGACGGCCGAAACGGGGCCAGACAAATAATAACCTGCAAAAATTTGTTTGAGTTATTTCTGAGGCTAGGTTTTAAGCGTCCAGCTTCATTCAAGAAGCCTTGCGCGATCACAAATATGACACAAATGAAAAACATGCCGCGCAGTGGTTGCAGCATGCTTGATAAAAAAGCATGCTAGTAGAGTTTGGAAAATATGGAAAAAGATCCTAGAAATCCGTGATTTGTGCTTTACATGACATCAAATTACAGGGGTTTCGACTTGCAAATGCGTACATGCATTTAACGTATTCATGTCGAGAGCTCTTCAGGGTGTGCAATAACGCGAAATGTCGTAAAAAACAGCTTCGAAACTTTTGATTTCGAAAATAAAGTTGGAAATATATGCGGTAAAAACTATGTGAAAACTACGCACTGCACCAAAAATTTAAACAACTTTTATGCGGTTCTACATTCGCACGCCGGTTAAAGCTACTCGCTGCATAGGAGGAACATTATACAATACTGCAAATCGTCGAAAACTTTTAACATTCGTTGTTTGTTAGCTTTGGTAGAACTATTTTATAGAAGTTATTTTGTACCAGCCACGAGTCGATTCGGTTTTCTTCGGAAATGTCACAAGAAAACAGGACAGCTTCATAACTTGAAAAAACGTATAAGCGCATGTTCACTGAAAAAAGCCGCTGGTTTATTGAGAGCGACACTAAGCACGTGCGCTGTAAATGTGTTGCATTGCTGTGTGGCATGGTTGTAAAAAAACTACACTTTTACCTTCGTCGCATTTGAAAGCCACCAGGCTCTCGTAAACTTGGTTTTCAGGGCTGCTACCACCAAGTGTAACGCCGAAGAGCACTGACGGGGGTTCTCCGCAACTGACTGGGGGGCAGCGGGGTACCTCACTACTCCAGGATCCATCAAACAGGCACGTCAGGTTTACATCACCAAACGGCTCGTATCTGTCAAAGAATGCAACCGTTTTTTATGTCTGTTGTTCTACTGTAGATGTCGTTAGAATTACGTGCAGAATACACCAAGAAGAACTAGGACGGACATTCAAACAACATCTTGAGACCCTTTATTCCTGCATCAGCAGTCAGGCCCGCGACCAGGGAGTGGGCAAGTGGGCAATTGCCCTCCCCTTGAAATTTTCAAAAACATGTTTTATTTGTTCGTTACAACGGCAAGTTGCAATAGCTCAGTGGTAGTGCGACCGCCTCTCAACCGGAAGGTTGTGTGTTCGATCCACAGCGAGTGAATTGCCGCAGCGCTCCATGGGCAAGAACGTTCACGTCAACCGCCACGACAAGAGGCGCAATTCAGGCTTCGGTCTGCAGCCAACTGTCGTCACCAAAATTAACAAAAAAAAACAAGTTATCCCTCCCGAAAACAACAGCTGGTTGCGGCCCTGTCAATAGTCATCACATTACAAATTAAACCACCCAGTTATCACCGCGAAATACAGCGCACATAAAGATACGTTTGCCGGGTTCTCTTTGAACTTCGCTGCGAAAAATTGACGCAATAAAAGCATAGAATATTCGGTAGAAGTCACAAAACCATCAACTCGCTTGATTCTCACCCAACATCACATTCAAATCGGACGAGTGCTTTAAACAGCGTGTCTTCGCCATGTTTTCTCCCGTGTGCGATATCCGGTAGTCTTCCGCAATTCACCGGATCGCATGACGGCGGCGGACTGCAAGTTAGAGCGTTGAGGGTCGTTGGCAACATTCGAGGTCGAAACGTAAGCAGTTCACAGCAAATAAATTGTTACAGGGTCATGATTTCTCAGGACAGTATCATCAGGAAAAAACAAGGGGGGTAGGTAACTCGTGCCAGTACCAGGAAAATACTTGGTCAGTGCAACTTAACTCTTTTATGGAAATGTCGTGGTCACAGCAACAACTTAACTTCAACATCTGCCATGACCTTCAATCACCAACCATGGAACATGCTGCGACCATTAATACCAAACAACTATAAAATCGGTTTAAAAAAAAAACGTTTACTGTAAAGTTCAGCTAAAACGGTGTAAGTATACAGTAACTGCACAATGTGTTATTGGCATTTTCTACGCCTGTTTAAAACTTTTCAGCGACAGGTGAAAGATTGTCTTTGGTGTCAAATGGTTTTTCTCAACAAAATTTATGTTAAAAATCAACTCGAACGAATTCTCTGAATTTAACACGAACATACAAATACTTCTAAATATGGATCTGTTATCAGTTGCTAAATGATTGATCGCAAAGATGATATTTGTCCACTGTAGCTTTATAAGGTCTTTGTCATATTGGACGATGCTGTGTAACACAATTTGTTCAAAGTAATTCAAAATCTTAGCAAACATTACTTGGACCACATCCTGTCAGCACTGCACACGGCTTCTGTGGAGCCAGACAATATGTATCCTTTGTGGCACTGGTATGCAACGATGTCCTCGTACCGGAATATGGGACCATATGGTTCGACGATCTGCCTCATAAAAATCACCAGCGCTATGTCTTAACGTAGCTTCGAATTCACATGAAACATTAAATTGTCCCCACGCAGACGATGCAAAAGACAAACAACACTGATCAAAAAACTAAAATTCAGCAGTTTGTGGTCTGTCACTGCTGAGTGGCACTTCTTCAACAAGGATTCCACCTCACCCCCAGCGCAAAGACGCTGCTATTGCGTTTTTTATTATTACCCTCAATTAAACTTGCAAAGACTGAAATCAAATCACGCAATTGGAAGTCAACGCCACTGATTTAATCGTATGTCTCATTTGTCACCCCAACACAAACGCACCGATCCATGAACAGGTGACGAGGGACTTCCACACGTGACTCGAATGCATTCAGGTGGAACACTCCATGTACCGTCGGTCTGCAAACACAGGAATACGTAACAATACAAACCTCATCCACCCTGATCAAGAAAACTAAAGAAACTGATGGTCTTTAAAGCCAGTGGACATTTTGAAATGACAAGGAAAGTTCGGCTACAGGACACTGCGATGAATCGGCAACGTTATGGTATCTCGTGCACTGAAGCTTGGTGATCTACAAATTTAGGTACTAGAGTGAACATTTTATCAAAGACAACACGAGTCATTTTTACGCACTGCGACAAATGTGTTCTCCACTGTTCTTGCTGGGTACGGTGATGTATATTTTTTTTGCTACGGCGTTAACACACCAGCCAAATTTTAGGGGCGCCTGATAGGATGCGATCCGATGCACTGATCGCCAGGTGGTTTGCTGAATCTGGTTAAGCAACTTTTGTAATTCAGTTTTGTACATTGTACACCACTTTGCAATACCGTTAAGAAAGAAACGAAAAAAGAGACGTTTAAACAAAAGGTCTGCTTGAAAGCCTGCAGAGAGAAGCGTTAACTGAAACAGGGACAACATCGAAGACAACATCGACTGGGTTGATACAATGGCAAAATAGTTCCGTTTAGCATTGCCTCAAGTGTGCAGTGTCGCAAAAGCAGCTGACTGTCGGGCTGCTGGAAATGAATACCAACCTGGCATTGCGTCGAATGAACATTTGTATCTGCCAATTCGAATCCAGATATGCATTCGTATGCCACCAAGCTCTTGTAAAGAGTGGAAACTCCGTTCCAATGTTTCAAAGCATTGGGGACATCTGGAGGCGAATGGCAATCTAAGGGCAGGCAGTCTGGGGCAAAATCGAACCACATTCCATCTTCCATGCACGTGTCGTTTTCCGGGCCATACATCTCGTATCCGGGATCGCAGGCAAAGTACACAACCGACTTAAAGACATGAGAAGAGCCTGGAAAAATTAGTCAAATCAAATGTCAAAAACATGAGAACAGAGTTGAAAAAATAACTTGGGAACCTGCTAAATAAATACAGGGCGGCAAGGCTGGTTCTTGTGTCAAGACGTGCTGTATAAGTCAGTATTACTTCAGATAGATTTCAATAAAACGGCCCTACCACGGGAACAGAGATGTGGTGTTTAAAGCCCGATAGTGGAAGTTTTTCCAAACTTGTACCTCCCTTTCTGGGGAAATATGTCGCAACGCTAAAAATGCAATTCTGCAACCTCAATACAGAATGTTGCTGAGGCATCCTCAAGATACTTTTTTATAGCCAACCCCATAAATTGCCCAATAATGTAGCAAAACAACATCTGGAAGAGAGAACAAATGTGTGCGCAGATACACAATGCAAATGCTTCAGATGTTGGCTTTGCGAGCAACTTGACTCAATGGGCCAGCATTAGATAATAAAGACGATAACCATAAAGTCTGTGGGGTAAATAACTGCAACCATTTGGTGAAAATTAATGTTTGCGTTGAAGGATCAGGGAATTGTTATTTAAGTCCAGTTTAAATTAGCCTTGTTGATGATTCATGAAGGACTCATGCCAAAACAGAAATCTGTCACATCGGTGTTAGATACACAAATGAGCCCAAGCAAGTTAACCGTGTCCAAGGCCCATACAAGTAACGGCTCAAAGACTTCCATCACCAATACTTACTCCTGCATCAAACAACCCGGTATTAATGTGAAACTTACCAATAGTTACACCGTTGGCAACTTCAGGGGGCTGGCCGCAATCAACGGGCAGACATTCAGGAGGGTATCTGTCCCATGAACCGGTCCATGTGCACAGCAAGTCTTCAATCCCATGGATTTCGTAACCGGGAAGGCACAAGTAATTAGCCATCGATCCGAAAACCGTATCTAAAAGAAAACTTGAGTAAAAGACTGGAGGTTTTCGCTGTAGCGCTGCACTTCCTGACATTTTTGTTATAGAATTACTCTGGATTTTTGGAATTTATAACGCAACCCTTGACTTTGCCTTTTTTTCCAAAAAAGTACACGAAAGTTGTAAATGTACTGTACATTGTTAATCACCACAGTGTTGATGCATTTGAAAAACATCCACATAGGAAACATCTAGGTGCACTATTCATTCACTCACTCCGAACCCGCATTTCCTCTTGTAAGTGTCAAGGGGAAACAGACCTAGATAGTCTATAGAAATCTCACGTTTTTCAGCAATCTACGAGAGTTTTTCAAGCTCCACACCACGGCTCTGCCAAGCCGGGCAGGACGTGTAATGATGCCAATGGTACTTGGCCGGACTCTAGGTGGCTTTCCCGTAGGTCTAGCCAACAGTCGCTTCGCAACTTGTTTTTGGGCATTTTTGTCACGTGGTCGAACGTGAGATTTTTCTATTCGGGGAAGTGTCTCGACATTCAGAGCTTTTCGACTTCAACAACTAGTATTTTGCCGCGAAGTGTTACGCCGTGACCTCTTTGCGAAAACCTGTCTCTGCCGTTTGCATTCGAGATACCACTTTTCGGTAACTAACCAAGATTTATGACCACAGATAAAGATCGGAACAAACGCCGATTTAAAAATTGGAAGTTTGCGATGTTTAAAATCTTTCATTTTGTAACCAGAGAACACCAAAGCTCACAATATTCTGTGCCTGCTTAACGAGCAGTGTATCAACCTCTTATTCTGCCTTCCATCTCTTGTGAATACCATAACAAGGTACTCCAATACATTTTAGTGCATGCACGCAACTACAAATCCATCAATCGCATGTTGGTGGTCTTTCAGAGGATACAAGCAACATGCTTGTAGCAACAATCGTCCGCAGAAAGCACACGATCGATCTTGAGCTTGCAGTATTAGATCTTTTGCTGCGGAGGCGGCGGATGATGCGTCTGCATACATTTGTTGGCGTACCAGTGCAGGCAATCTAGTTTATGCTCAAAATTCTCCCAAGATTGCATTTCAGAGTTCTTATCGTTGGCTCTGCGCCTCAGCGTATTTGCAAATGCCAAAAACGTTCGCTTTATTGGAAAACTGACTTTACAGGCTACTTTCTTTGCTCTGACAGCATCTTCTACCTCCTGTTTGCACTAAGGAGTTATTTTTTTGGCAATCTCTCATCATTCCGAGTCGTTTCCATCCGCATACTTAAGCAGTCGATAACATGAGCTGTTTTGAACGAGTCTCTCCTCTTCTCCGTCCACTGTGCATTCCGCAAGCTTTCGGAATAAAGACGATACGCCGTCTGCGGAGAGGCTTTTCGTTCATCCTCGTCCATCAGGGCTTCCCTCTATACTTGTTAGGATCTCCTAGTCCTGCACGTTCGTGCAAGCCATGTTTGTTTCCTTTGACTTAATTTATGGACAACAACGCGGTGATCGGACAACAGTTCTGCACTCCTCTTGACGCGAATGCCCAACACTTACCAGATCGGGTAAGTTGAAGCGATGCAGAAATTAATTAGTGACAATTGCCCCAAGGAATCTTTGTAGCGGGTGCATTTGTACAAATCTTTTTGCGCCAAAGGTGTTCACGATGCAAAGCGCGTCGTTGCAGTTCAGTTGCAATACAAATTTTCCGCTTCACGCCTCTCCAAATGCGTAGCAAGCGCAACGTGGGTTCTGTACTTGAGGATGTTTGACTGAGGAGCTGTTGTTAACCACCAAGAAATGCGAGCTGGTGGAGTGTCTGTTAGGCCACCGGGAACGAGAAAAGTTCCAGGTCGAGTAACAGCAGCAAAATTAACGCTAAATCCAATTTCTTATTGCACTCATTTAAACGTTGATAATTTGTTCCAATTTTCCTAAAATACTGCACCTAAAATCACGCGAGCTGTTGCAAAAATGCATTACAAAACTTACTTTCAACGTTAAGGATGCCGTTTGCAACATCTCCAGGCACACCACAATCTACTGGATCGCAAAATGGTGGCGCATTGCTCCACAAACCTGTGAAAGCACACATTTATTTTTAATGCTACCAATTTAGTTGCAGGTATATTCACAACAACATCGTATACATAAACAGTTCTCGCTGCAAGATCCAATGTTGGAATTTCCTCATTCATCTACTGTCACCAATAACCGCTAGTATCATCTGATATCTTTAGCTCTTATTGCTGTATACTGAGTGTTAAGTGCCTATAGCAACACCAGAGCTAAAGAAGTCAAACATTTCAAAAATTAAAACGCAAAATTACAGGAAGTAAAATGGAAGTTGTCTCTGCATCACGATTCAATAGTTAGGTTAATATGTGACCCACCCCAGCAGCTTTATACAATAATATCTAAAAAATCAAACGTGAAACATTCAAACTACCAACAAATCAACATTTTTGGTACATCACCTGTATATTCACAGAAGGCGTCGTGAGTACCATGGAGATTGTAGCCTTGAGCACAAGTGTAGTTGATGGCGTGTGGAAAGGTGTACAAATCTCCAGAGTGGAATCCATTGGCAGGATCTTCCGGAATCCCACAATCACGTGGCAAACACGGGGGCAGGGTATTTGCTGACCAGGTTCCTGAAATGGCAGAGGGCTATGGTAGCAAAAAATATATCATAGCTGAAGCGGGACGTTAAGCGAGATGTGGGGAAATCCATAAGAAATACGTGAGATCCTACCCTGCTTTAGCCTTATGCTATACGATTAACCAGACATTGCTTCAAAAACAAGTTCAAACTACTCTTCGTGACGATAATTATTTCCAGATTTGCAGTTATCGGTTCGTTGAAAGTGCAAGTGAGTAAGGTATGCGAAAATTATTATGCGACTTACGCCACCATTCTATGGCAACTAATGTTTTCGTCAGCAGCACCCTTTTATGACGCAGTAGCGAATAACAACCGTAGGTACTTCTATTAATTCCTAAACCCGAATGCTGCTGTAAGTAACGAATAGGCACAAGAAAGCGAAGAAAGACACTTAACGTTCGCTGCATATGTGACTATACTGATAATTCGAAGAAACAAACAGAGGTGCAAATGCTTGCAAAATGAACGTACCGTTCTCCGTGCAATAAATTGACACCATCTGAGCCACAGTGTAATACCCAATGTTGCAGATGTACGACACTACACTACCATATGTAGTGTCCTCTCCCTCTTTGTACCCGTTGGCATCCGCATGAGGGGGAGTGCCGCAGTCTTTCGGAACGCAGACTGGTGAGTCACCTGTCAGGTAAAATAATATTTAAAAGCAATCATTTAGTTGTGCCAGACATAGATTGTCTGTGCGAAGAAAGCTTTCGAAGAAAACACGAGATTACGAAAAGATTTGACTCGCTGTTGGCAATACGCACGTCACTGCAGGTTTGGCGCTTTTAAAACCAACTTTTAACATTCTAAAGACACTTAAGTCGTTGAAACAGTCAAACAGCGAAAAATCGAAAACAGGAAGTGGTAGACTACTGCATTAACAAGGGCTTTTGATAAAAAAACTCTTTCTAATACAAAAATATTTTTGCTGGTACTTGCAGGGTAGTGAGTTTAAAAAGTTCGGCTAGCGTGACTTGGAGCATCCAGCAGGAGAAGCTAACAATACCGGGTTACTGATTCGTTTAAACAGGGGTATATACTCTATACAACTTTACCGCTGCGCTCTAGATGTGGTTAACTTTTGCATTTCACCACAAACAACTATCCCCTTGCGCAAAAACCAGATTCATATGCTTAAATATGAAGTGCTTGGCAATTTACACTATCCATGTAAAAACTGTTTCCGAACTCACAAACAAAATTTACAAATGGGCGCAAATTCCTCCACTACTTATTTCACTAAGTGAATCTACTTAGTATCAGTAGGACAGTTCAACTCTTCGACACATCGATTTGCACTAATGCGCTGCTTGCTTTACAGTCAACTTCCACACTACTGGTCAAACAATTTTTTGTTCAAACATAGGAGATGCAACAACGTGAAAAATCCGAAAGACGGCATCTCGTGACTGATGACTACAAATCTATGGCAATGTTATATCAAGTCTGTCAGAAACGCGGCCCAATAGCGATTATATCAGATAAGTTTTTTTGCAAATATTTTTTGTTTAATTAGTCATTGCAAATCTTTTCAAACAAAGTTTGTCAAATTTTGGAAACCTAGTTTTGGACAAGAGGTCTTTTTGCTAAATACTATTTTTTCGGAAGTAATTTTTAAGCCAACATTTACTGTGATTTCTTTATCCGACACTTTTTTTGAAGCTCCTTCACAAACATAATTTTAACTGTAGACTTTATTCAAAAACTATAATATAATTTGCGGGAAAGCTTGCTTGGAAACAAGCTTCAGTCTGGTGCTAGTTATTAATAGAGCAAATGTTAGCATAAAACCAATGTAAATGTAAACACTTTTTGATAAAATACAAACAAAACATCAAGGGGGCAACGCTAAATATCCACAAGCTTATCAAACCGCTGATACGTCTTGCTTAATGCTAAATATAAGCTACATATGGCATTAATGTGGATTTTTCAAATTCAGAAAAATTCCAGAAGCGACAATACCACACTTTATAAACAAAAATCAGCCTTCCAGACAAAAGCTATGCATCGACTCACGTGACCACAGCTGAAATTCAGTGCACGTTGCATGCAACGATTGGGTGTCGAATGTTTCGTAACCTGACTGACAGGCGTAGTTGATTGTAGTCTCGTACACGTATAATAACCTGACGAGATGAAAGGAAAAAGCTAAAAATAGCTGTTGCTAAAACTAAGCTTTTCTGGGTAAACAAAGTCACTACAGGTAAACATCTGCATGACAACGATGAAAGTCCAGTGCTAGTCTATTAAAACTTTCTTGCACAGGTACTTTATTGAATGTAAATATACGTAAGGACAAAATGGTCTTGTTTAGATTTCATATACGACTTTGCAAAAAATTAGAATCTACATTGTTTTTCTTTTATTAGCACTGAAGTTCAGAAAGATTTGAATTAAAATATTTTTGCTTTAGTAAAATCTGAAATCAAAACCTCCCAAATATTTGGTGAACACCAGCAGATGTCTTTATTCGGATTTTTTTGCTACAACTGTGGCTTTTGGTATTGATCTTGCACAACGTGTCCATCGCGGAAGCACTGATGGATGTTTCTGAACAAAATGCCGAAAGCAGCCGACAGTCATAGGTGGCGGAACCGGGGGGGAGCATGGGCCTAGGCCCCTCCACTTTTTTTTCTGGGGGGCCTGGCCCCCCCACTTATTAATTTCGAATTTTGCCTAAATAACCTTAGTAATACAGTTAGTATTGGATCCACTGTTGAAGTAAATCGTTTAATGAAAAAAATTTGCCAGTATTTTGGCATTAATATTTCTATTATAGGCAATCAGTTGTAATTTGGCAGTGAATTTCGCAGGATTTCGTAAATGTTTGGCAGAACACACCGCGCACTATCTGGTCACCCTTCTCGGGATTGCTTACCACATTGGCGTTATAGAACAGTGTTGCCAGATGGTGTAATTTTGCATGCTTGTGTGTAGGCAAATTTCTTGCCGCACCATCGAAAAATTGTTGTAATTCGGTGTAATTTAAAGCGTTTTAACAACATTCTAAATCGTGAAATTTTGTTGAATCGTATACGCAAAATAAAATATTTGACAGATCAATTTCAGCTGTGTTTTCTTTTTGCATTGGCAACACTAAATAGCAGTGATGTAGTCGAGACCGTAACCCTCAAGACCAAGACCTCGTTGAAACTTCGATACCGAGGCTTCACAAAAAATTCCGAGACTCGAGACTTGAAATTCGAGAACGAGACTTCATCACAAATTCCGAGACCGAGACTTCAAAATTTGTGGATTTTGCCGAAATTAATCAAAAAAATGTCGTCACCACTTCCCAAGTTGAATTTTTTTTCGAATTTCTCACATTATTCCGACCTATTTCATTGTCTCTTATCTGTAAATGCAATAGAGAAAAAACTCGTTGAATTACAGTTTTACTAAGCCGTACCTTGTAATATTCAAAGTCTCAAAACAATAGGTTTGTGACCGAGACCTGTAGCCTCCGAGACCGAGACGAGACCTGAAACCTTCGAGACCGAGACTCGCAAAATTGGGCCTCGAGACGATTCTTGACACTGAGACCAAGTCACGAGACTCCATCATTGCTAAATAACTATGTTATATTTTTGCATTGGCAACACAATTGGCATCCCTAATGACACCTGCTACATATACTTTGTCTTGTCTTTGCATTTCGGTATCTAATGCAGTTGTAGAGTCAAGCCCATCACCAGGATTTTGCAGAAGGGGGAACCAAAAACCACAACGAGGGCACATTTTTAACTGCAATATTGGATGTATGCAGCAACCGGGGGGTCAAACATGAAATGGGGCGCACAGATTTTAAATGGGTTGCCGGGCACCACTGGCCCTCCTCTGGCGATGGCCTTGTAGTAGAATGAGTATTCAGTCGTGTTGCATCTGTGTTCTAGATGTGGAAACGTGATTTTGAACGTGTTAAGGCAGGTATCAATGCTGTGTCATTTTTGCCTGCTTTTAACCTGTGCTCTGTGCTCTTGGTTTATTTAAAAGCCCAGTGGCGACTCTGATACACGGGCTCTTCGGGCATTCCCCGAATCTTCGTTTACGATTTACCTGCAGGCTATATTGGAAAACACAAGCTTGCTTGCTTTATCTATTTGTGCCACCACCCACAGTCCCACTTCACTATGTTGTTACTTCGTGCTCTTTTCAATGTGGGCCTTGTCACTGTTTATATATTTTCGTTACCATTTCATCATTTTGAAATCCCATCTCACCCATAGACGCTCCCTTAGCTTTGTGCATGTTGTATTTGTGTAGGCTGCTTACTTGTGAATGAACTTTGCGTAAGACAAAGAACAACTAGCTACACTGATACGCTCAAGTCAGTGTAGTGTAGATAGGAGTCGATGAGGGCTTAAAAAACATTGCATAAAACATGCTGACAAACGTTAATGACGTCATAGTTCAATGCGTGTGACGTCATAGTTGCCAATTCAAACCACAAATATTTTCTACATATTTTTGACGATCACTTGTGCCCCCCCCCCACTTTGAAAACGGT
>Ga0210059_1007946_pt1 | contig 16822 bp, 10 predicted proteins | sample Ectturendosymbi2_FD_188042 | JGI IMG/M metagenome (GOLD analysis project Ga0210059, IMG submission 188042) | Ecteinascidia turbinata endosymbiont from Florida, USA - Sample 2 (SPAdes) (version 2) | ecosystem: Host-associated > Tunicates > Ascidians > Unclassified | place: Key West, Florida...
ATTGTTTATGGAAGTTTGTAACATGCTCAGTATCCCGAGATATCGTTTTCAAAAGCACTCTTATGTTATATAGTAGTGTCTCAGGTCGGTTATTATTTGTCACGACATTTTACCAACAACACTTTTCGCAGACGAGCAAAATGCACTGCAGTACCACTTCAGATCGTAGAATTGTCTCACAGCCACGCTACATGGTTGTTGGTCGATACCAAAAGCAAAATACCTTTGTTAAATCACCAAAACAGAATTGAAACAACAGTTTCTACACATACCCGTAAAAGGCAGCATAAGCGTTTGCGAATTGCTAGTGTATCATCTAACATATTCGAGGCAGTGGTAGCAAACAAAGCTTAGCCGACGTATCACTAACTTTACAGATAATTGCGCAAGGTACAGACAGATGCCGCCGTAGAAATTTTGAAATGAGAGAATGGACAGGGACTGATGCTCTTCAGGAGGCTCTTGGAGCAACCCATGCATGCTTATTTGGCCAACTAACCACGTGACATCTCTCACTCTCTCTTACAAGCAAACCGTCATGGCAAACGGAATCGTAGTGATAGCACGAATACACCGGCGGACAGTTAATGTGTATAGTTTCTTAAGTGTTGGTCCTGCCTATAGGGCCATGGGCAAAGTAGTTGTTTGTCGTACAATATTCATTTCAAATCTTTCGCTTTAGTAAAATAATCCCTTTCACAAATTTTATATATGCTAAAGCACGAAATCAGATCTGCGATTACTGCTGGCAACAAAGTCATTTATAATTTTTTCTCTGTCGATCTGGCGGTCTTTGTGTATGGAAAGCAGTGCAAGTCCTGTCATTCGCTCATTTCCAATCGACGATCTTAGATAGGTTTTAAGACGTCTCATGGTGCTGAATCTGCGCTCACGTGTAGCAGTAGATACAGGAAGAGTGCCTAAAATGGTGAGCAATATGTAGACATTTGGATAAATGTCAGCATGGCAAGCACAGAGTGCCTCGATGGCACTCGAAGGAACAGTGCTAACATCTTCCTTCTTCCACTTATTCACCCAACGCTGCACTTCAGGAACAACCGCTGCTTTGGGACCAATGTCTTCCTGATATATTTCCAGTAACCTTTCTAAATCTTGAGCAGTGTTTGGCGAAGCATCGCAATACTTCGGTAACAAGTCTCAAAGACTTCAGCACTTCTGCTTCTGATCAAAGAATCTATCTTCCATTTCCACTAATAAATGATCTAAATACGGCACAAATATGGCTTTCCGAAAAAAATGCTCAGGGTCATCAGAAGGATAATTATCTCTAAAAATTTGACATTTGCATCTTCTGGGAATCAATAGTGGAGCATCATATTTTTCACATTCATTCTTAGCTTGGTCAAATATTTTATGACAAACGTTTTCGCAATTGCTTCTGTTATGTCGGAGAATATCCAGCACACTATCAATGAGCTCAATCACTGTAAATATATCCAATTCTTTCTTTTGCAGCAGTTTTAAAACAGGCAGGATTATACCAGAAGTGTGTTGCATAACTAAAGCCGCGATTAAAAACGTGCATTTCGGTACAGAATTGAGCAAAGTTGCTGCTTTGGTTGCAACCTCCACTTGCTCGTTTTCCTGCTGCAATTCCTCAAGTGTAGAAACAACTGCTGGCAATAGTGTCACGAAAATGATGATCGAGTCATGTCTTTCTACCCAGCATGTGGCGCAAATTGGTTTCAGCTTCTGTCGAGAAGAAGCCGACCCTGAAACTTCTCTTTCAACATTGTCTGGAAATATCCATACGCGCTGTGCAGAACGCGACAGAAAAACGCGTATGTCCGATATAGTTGCCATCGCATTTCTAATAACTGGCAACTGCGATGAACTACCAATGACCACCAATGATATCAAATTTTCTGTTTTCAAGGTTATGGCAACTTTGTAGAGGAAAATATAATGTACCAACAGCTACAGAAAATTTGTAGGGAGAAAGCATGTAAGTTTTTCGGGTGAATTTGGGAAAAATAGCCCCACAAAAATTGCCTGCTCAAAGACCTATGGTGTTTCGGGCATTGTTTGAAAATCGCCAAGCACCGAGAATTCGCTTGGAAACGCTTGTTGAACTTGCGACGTCATTTCTTATTTCATTCTCTGTACAGGTCGCAGATCGTTGCTGTTCTAAGAGTGCTCGCATTTCGGGTGTCCTTGTTGAGTTTGCAAATTGTTTTGAGTCACAAGGTTGCACATGCTGGGGTTTCGCAACAGAGATGACGTCAAGCTGCAAGGTTTGTGAAATTTGTGAACTGGGTTTCGGTGTTGCATTGTAGATGAGGTCATTCTTAATAATTTGGCTAGTGCTTTCCATTTCCCTGTCGTTTTAATACTAAAATTTTCATCTTCTGCATATTTCGAAAGTGATGCTTCCTCCGTAACTTTTCGAAATTTTACGAAGACTGTTTTCGAGACGGCAGCTTTTCGTGCCATGTCTACTATTTCAAAGCCTTGCTGAAATACATAAATATTGGCAGATATATTGCGGATAACAGTTCAAGTTTGATGAATTTCAGATTTTTATCTCTTGTGAGTGAAAAGCATAAAACAAAGTCTTGCTATCATGTCTGGTCTGTTGTCCATCTTGAGTTTTAGCAATTCGCTATCTGCCAATAATTTGAACCCATGGTGGGAAACTATTCGTTCTGGCACCGTAATCCTTTTTACGTCCATCGTTGCTGCGATTTATCAAAACGGATTCAATGAAGTTTTTACTTGCCTTCGAGAAAACGACACTACAGCTCTCACCTACAATTCGGTTGAAGCAGAATTCGCGAAAAATATCTGCATTACGGAACAAACAATTGGCATGGCTCGCAGACTGCCGTATTTATCTTTGATAGCAGTGGTCCTGATGTACGCGGCAGGAAATTTTTGGATTTATTCTCCTGCAGTTGGAAACGCAATTACCAAGTTTGTGCGAGCCTACGAAATGCATGCAGAAGTGGTAGAAAATACTCTGGATATTTTGGATGGAATGGAAAAGCTGAAACGCATTCCAGGAAAAGAAAAAAGCAAAGCCATTTCAAAGCTTTTCAAACAAGTCGAAGAACTGTGCCGGGCATTTTTACCAAAACGTATTCAAAGAAGTAAAAGTGCATGGCCACCTTCAAATGCAGAAAACCCAGATGATCAACCAAGTTCTGATAGAGAAGCTTTGGTTGATGAAGAACAGCCTCAGGAAGACGACACTTCTTCAAATGCAGAAAGTCAAATTGAAAGATTAAACCCAGGCAACAAGTGCGTGTTTGCAAACGGATATCGGGTTAGAAATTTCTTGTCACTAATTGTTTCCTTTTATTTGATCGTTATAGCTGCCTTTTGCATCATTGAAGGGAGTGAGCCAGCTTTGATAAAATGTCAATCAAAGTATTTAGAGCATGAATATAAATGCTTTGCAGCTTCACATGAGATGCTCTTGGTTGCAGGGGGGTCGTTTCTGTTCGTAGGTTTTTCTCAAATAATTGGGTTCGGGATACTGCTTTTCCTGTTTCGTGAAAAAAACGACATTGACTTATTGATATTGTTTGCCAAAAAATCTGGGGAAAACCAAATGCTGCCAGCATTTGAGAATTTTTATGCGATTGTGAATAGTGATAGCTCTGAGGAAAAAAATAAAATATTGGGAATATATATTCTTGCAGCTTTATTTATGAGGAATTTGCAGTTTTTTAGGTTTTGCACCACGGCTTTTAATCAAAATATTCCAGGATTATTGGAACAGGTTCGCCATGAAAACTCTTTTCCGTATTACACATCGAATCGTTACAATCTTTTCAAGTCTCAACTCGATACTTTGCAAAATGGCCTTCCAAAGTACATTAAGGAAGACGAATACAACGAGTCGTGCAACAATTCTAGACGCGAAGAATCATTCTTTTCATCCAGTTTCAAGAAATGTTACGACTTATACGAAAAATGTCAGGAAGTATACTAAAAGTCAATTAGCAATCGGAATCAAATGTCATAAAACTGGGTAGAAAAAACATATAAGCAAACTGATCATAATTTTGTAAATAGGTGTTTATCAAATCGGTTTTGACCTACAATAATAAATGTTTGGAATCCCTCTTATAAGAGCTTATTCGCCAACATCAAGCTCAAGTTTAGATGTTCAAAAGGTAATTTAAACTGAAACTTATGCAGAAACGAAAATAACATGTGGAGATTCGAACGACAACCAGAACAATTAAAATAACTGCATCGATAAATCATTTAAAAACAATGTCAAAAATTTGCTTTGTGAACAAACAACTGTGGTCGTAATTTGGTATGTTATTACACACGTTTTGTAATGAACTTTTACTGCATTGTACAAGCTCGAGATTGTATTCTTAAATGCTTGTTGTATGAGCAGTTTAGCACGTCATATCATTTTTTATGCAAAACATTGTGCTGCTGATGTCGTACTTTAGTGTTTAGTGTTGTTGTACCCTTTTTGTTATGAACTTTTATTGCATTGTACAAGCCAGGGTTGCGGGTCGCGGATCAGGAGGTTTTTGGGTGGAGTCAGAGTCGTAGTGGGATTCCTAAAAACACTGAGGGTGGAAGTCGGACTTTTTATCCGACTCCGACTCCGTAAGTCCAATTGCATCACTTTTTACATCGCACTCCTAAGTTAGGACTCCTAACTCGTGCCTGTTGAAATGGTACAATTTCGTTTGAAACTTTTGTTGAAACAGATAAATAATTTTTGCTGTGTATCACGATCTCCATTGATTATTGGTTGCTACATAATTGTTGACAGCCAAATTTCCTTCATTTAGTGCTAAGGATTCGGAGTCGGGAGTCGGAGTCGGAAATTTTGGAAAGGTCGGAGTTGAAGGAGGAGTCGGACATTTTACTTTCGCATCCGCAACCCTGGTACTAGCTCAAGATTCTATTCTTTAATGCTTGTTGTATAAGTAATTTAGTGCGTCATATCATTTTTATTTGGGTGTATGAACACGTTATATGGCACTTACCCTCTTTACACTGCACTGTTATCGGATTCGCGTTGGATTGGGAATCCCATAAATCACTCAAGCACGACCGCGAGTGTCTCACAGAGCTGCTTGAACGCGCATTTTTTCATTTCAACCATACCCGATACAGCGAATCCAACTAGCAGAGGTAGGTTGGGAATCCGATAATAAGGTTTCGAGTGGAAAAGAGGTTGGGTGGTTTGTATTAAGTCTTGGACAACCTTTTCTGTACTTGGTTGATACTGAAACCACTACCGTGGAACAGATTAGCCTATTCAAGCTAATCTGTAGCAAAAATGACGGATTAATTTATTTAATAGTTTTGCCTGAAGGCTAACTACACCTAGTTAGGGAAACAATCAGCAAAATTGAATCGGTTGAGCAAACTGGAAGATTATTCCGTAGGTTACAAGACATCAGATATTGGGCTGAAGGACTATTACCCCAATACTGATTAATAGGCTTTCATTACGCCTGGGTATATAGTGGAGTGATTCAACCTCTGTGCAAAATATGTGGCCTAATATTGGAAGTGGATGACTTCAGTATAGGCTAATACTTTGAATTTTGTACCCCAGTTATGATTTCCTCAGTTCATAATGGAACACATGGAGTAACATAAAATGTGGCATAAAAGTTTGTGTAATAGGTTACAGTTGCAATTTGGTGAATTGCAGTAGCCTGCCTACTGTTCATAGGTTACTACTTACAAAGTGCTGTGAATCCTCTATTTGTATTGTACTGCAGAGGACCGACTGCTTCATTATCGTGATTGAAATCAACAAAGTGGCTTTGCAATGTAAAAACTAACTCCTATTTACTGCCCTGTAGAAGCTGTTCAAATTCTATTAAAGTCACTTGAAGACTGCAATTACGATGCGACGCGGTGTTCATGACCTCATCGCCCAGCAGTTCTCCACGAGTTTCTATGCTGGCTGTTATTTTTCGGACTACACTGCATAAAATCACATCTCGGCGATTCCAACAACACCTACAAAAAGCACCTTAGTGTAGTGGAATCAGCTTTCACCTTCTCATTTTCACCTATTCCCCAGCTTTCGCAATACCATAGGCCAAGCGCACGAAGCAAATCTTTGAGTCCTTGCAGTGTAAAAACGCCCCAATATCGAGCTCGCAAGAGCGTTCACGAAGGTAAGCCAAGGGCGACGAATCGCTCACGCGTCAATCCGATAATCGTGCAGTGTAAAGTGGGTAACTGATGCCGCTTTCATTGATAATCTAAGTTTTCTTCACACTTCACAAACCTACAAATATTCCTTGCTCATCAGCATGTTCTGCGAATTCCGCGAACACTGTCGCGCACCTTACCACGTCGCACTCTTATTGCCGGCATTGAAACTTAAGCGAGGGATACTCCCAAAACAGATGGCGGAACCGGGTGCCGCATGGGCTTCGGCCCTCTTACTTTTATTTCGGGGGGTTGGCACTTTTAAATTTCGAATTTTGCCTAAACAATGTCAAGTAACGCAATCAGTAATGGTTTCATTGTTAAAGCAAGTCGTTTAATGAAAAAGATGTTGCAGAATTTTGGCGTACGTCTATGCTCTGCATTGGTGTTGTTGAACAGTGTTGACAGAAAGTGTAATACAACACATTTTTTTACAGAAATGGAAATGGTGTAACTTAGATGCTTGTGTGCATGGGCGTCGGAAGGATTTTACCCAAGGGGGGCACTAGTGGATTTTTCCACACGTTTTTCTAGGGGGGCCAAAAGTGGTGAAGTTTGTTTTTTACCACTCAAAACTAACAAAACATCTTTTTTGCTGAAATTTTTTAATTCCTGCTCCTCCTACGACACCCATGCTTGTGTGTAGGAAAACGTTTTGGCACACCATTATAAAATTGGTGTAATTTCAAGCGTTTTAACATCATTCTAAATAATCCTCTATGGTTAAATTTTGCTGAATCTTATACGTAAAATGAAATGTGTTTCAGATCAATTTCAATTGTGTTTTTTTGCAATGGCAACACTAAACAGCTATATCTATTTCTGCATTGGTAACACAATTGTCATCTTTGCAGAACACCTGCTAGTTGCCATTTATGCTTTGTCTTGTCTTTGCATTCCGGTATCTAATGCACTTGAGAATTCAGTCATGTTACTTTTGAGTCCAAGATGTGGAAATGTTGTGATTTTAACTGTGTTTAAGACAGGTATTAACGCTGTGTCATTTTTGTGTGTTATTTATGCTGTGTTCTCGGTGTTTTTAACAGCCCAGCGGCGACTCCGGCGCACGAGCTCCTCGGGCTTAGCACGAGTCTTTGATTATGAATTATATCAGAGAACGCAAGCTTGCTTGCTTTGTACATTTGTGTCACCACCCACGGTCCCAATTCATTAAGGTGCTAACTCGGGTTCTTTCCTTTGGGCCTTGTCACTGTTCATGTTTTCGTTCTATGTCTGTCCTTTCATGTTGCAGGTGACCTGAATCACACAATATCGTTCGTAGTAGGCGCTCTCTCGACTTCGTTCGCTCGCGCTTCACTCGGGCTCAACCATCAGAGCCCGAGCTGCACTATGCAATTAAATGTTTCTTAAAACATACTTCATATCAGACTGAATGTTTTTTGAAGAAATGGATTTGTATAGAACATTGGATTTGAATTCCAATCCAATGGACAGCTTCCTTTCGATAATAATTTCAAACGAACGATAAATTTCCAGCAACTCGGGCTAATATGAATGCGCTTGGCACGCTGCAGGGTTGCGGTGCCGGAGCTGAAGCAATTTTGGAGGGCTCGATCTAAAAACGTTTAGATGGTGGAACCGAAGCCTGAAATTTGGGTTCCGAATCCACAGAGATAGTTTGTGGGACAAGCGACTGTACAAACAATACAGCGCATTTTTTCTGATTTTTTGGACCAAATTATTCTGAAGACGAAACCGGAGCCAAAAGCTTCTAGATGTTGGAGTCGCAACCGGAGCCAAAAAATTTAGATGCCTGGAGCCGGAGCCTGGAATCTGAGTACCGGCTCCACAGCCTTGGTACGCATAAGACTTACTAGCGTTATCATTGCTCTGCGACTTACGTTTTTCAAAAATGGATAAATTATCATGCGAACTTCTCCATTATTGTTACATAACTAACTCCACAGAGCAACAATAATGCCAACCAGAACGAAAACAAATGGAAACTTCAATGACACAAGCGTCGAACGGGTTTGTTCAGTCAGAATAAATCGTATGGTGAGCACAAGTGACGCTGTTGACCTGGCTTGCCCCTGTAACAACCTATTTGGATTTCAGGTGGTTCGCCGATACGTTTTCAAAGTGGTTTAATTTTGTCTAAAATAGTGTGTGCTGGAAGGTAGAATGAAGGGTGAACATCCAAGAGGAAGGTAAGAAATTAAAATGGTAGATGATATCATGACTGGCACTTATGCACAAATGAAAAGAAGAGCTGAGGATCAGGGCAGGATTTAACAGATCTGAGGCCCTAGGCTAATCCACTTGTGAGGCCTCCTCACCCACTGTTGTGAGGAAAAAAATGGAAAGCGTTAATCAATTTGCGAAAATCCAAAAATGACGCTCTGAAAGTACGGTCAGTAAAAAATTCGCAATCATAAATGGAGTGCCCACGATCACTGCGCTTGTTGCTGCTTTTGACGCAAAAGCTTTCAGTGGCACGGATTTGTTGGAATCCTACATAGCTGGCGAGAACAGGATTTTAACTGTTGCAAGCAAACCAACCGAAATTGCCACCATTGAAATATTTGACAAAACACATGGCCTACGTTTTTTAGAAGAATCACATTTGTTTTTTCTTATCTGTGTTTTAAAAACAAACAAACGCACTGCACCGCACCTGTGTAGTGTGTGGCGGCTTAAGATTCTAAAGCACAACGTGAGGACCACATTGCAAGTCGCTTACCACGGCTGTAAAAATCTAACACGGAGCAAAACACGTCAAGTAAAGCGCACTCAAATGGTTGTAACTGTTAGGTTCATGATTTGCGTATTTCTTATTTTTTCAGACTGGTGAGAATCGAACGCAACTAAACTGTCGCGTGAATAGATCTGAAGTTTGAAAACTAGAACCGTCGCCAGAAAGTCTTGAATAGGGGTTGGTACAAGGGGAATTGACATTCTGAAAATTTGATAAAATCTTTACTGATTTATAGTTTTTCACATTTAAGTTTGTAAGGGCTGAGCTCACCAGTGCCCACCACGACTGGACGACTGGTCTAACGGCGACTGGACTGGTTCAAATTTCGCTTACGCTGTTATTATTGAAATACGTTTAAAGAAATTACAAGCGACAATCATCGATTCAAGTGAGGCTGAACATAACACAGTGAACAGTTAAAAAGGTTTTGTCCTGCCTTCATCATAACAAAATTATCTAAGAATTCAATACATTTTGTTTGCCTAAGTTTGTCACTTTTAATGTACCGAATGCTTAGTATGGACAAACTCTCTTGGAATATTGCAATCCTTTAATTCATTTTTAATTCTTTTGAATCTTGAAAAGGACCTTTAGCCTGAGCAGTTATTGACCATCAAGCTAAGAAATAAGGCTTCGCGTGGTTGGATAAACCAAGAACTCTTAGTTTAAGGCATCCAACCCAAACGCGTTTTTGTCACTTTTTTGCTGTTTCCCTGTCTCATTGGGGAAGAGTTCTGCGGTTGCCAGTTGGCAAAGGGGCTTTTGCTTGCTATTGAAGCTCATCAAGATCTCTGATTTGCTTAGCATGGAAGCAGTACAAACTTGCGCAAGTAATTAATAGCAATCTAATTTCTGAATGACTTTACTGAAGAAAATTCAAATGGAAAAAATCGCATGTAAAAATACCAATCGAGCTTTACGCGATACAAACGGTGTTAAAATTACTTTATTGCTCAGTCACCTAAGAAACAATTATGCTTTTGTTGTAGGATACTGCTGGTAGCTCTACACATAGCTCTTATCTGCAGTACAACCTTAAGCTTTGATCAGATGCAGTAAGGTTTGAGCCAGGGAGAAACTTGGCTGAAGGGAGACCACTAGCCAACACTCAGAAAATAGTTGAGAAGCAATAGCAAATTCGGTATTGAACGGCTATACGAAAACCTGAAATCACTGGAAAACAATCCGAAAAACGCAAAAAAAACAATCTACTGAAATCAAAAGAATAGCAAATACCAAAATACAAGCTAGGTAGGGGCCCGGTTTTTACATTTCGCTTGGCAGGAGGGCGGTGCGGTTCGCACCCCTGCCACCTGTCAGTGATGCCACTGATCAGGTGCATTTCAAACATAAACATCCACAACTTCTTTTGATAGAGTCAAACGTAACAGTCGGTACGATTCAGCAAACGCAGCCAGTGTGCTTGAGTATATCGACACAATAGATGCCATGCGGCTTGACCAACCGTCATATTGAGATTCATAGAAACTCGTTGGAAAACTCTGGCGTTATCATCACCAAGTTGAATAAAACCAAATTTCGTGAGTAATAATTAAGACATAAATTTTTGACGAAGTTTAATCTAAATGGTCATATGCCGGCCATTGACTCTATGCGTACCACAGTTTGGTTGAGGCCCCCTTGGATCTTGAGGCCCTAGGCTTAAGCCTATATAGCCTATAGGTAAATCCGGCAGTGCTGAGGATAGAGAAGAATGGCGGAGGGATGTCATGAGAGACCTGCCGTAAGGCAGATTACCTTGATGATGATCGTGTATAGAAAATGATCTCATATTTCAAATGCTTGTTACATCACAGTTGTCAATTCAAACCACAAAAATTTTCTATAGTTTTTTGACGTGCACTTGTGCCCTACACTTTGAAAGAGGTTTCGCCACCCATGTCTCAAACATAACCCAGATTAAGGCATAATTATTCAAATATGGACCGGTGGTCCTGACCTTATCCTGAACCGGATTGTCTTATCAGTTGTTGAACTATAAACTGGTAGGGTTGCGACTGGTAAGCAAAACAAAAACAGAGCAAAAACAGAGCATAGATATAGCAAAAACAGAGCATAGAGGGTTGAACTGTAAACGGACGGTTCTTATTGATGTGCTTTGAAACAAAAAATTAACCTTGCGCTGGATAACAGGATAGGCCACTACCCTGGGGCTTGTTTTTTGTTGATTTCATATACAAAGAAAAATGTTGGGAACCTGTGTTTACATGAATTTTCCTGATTTTCATAGACAAATGGAGTGGTGCCTGAGTTATTTTACAAAGATGTCCCTGAAAGCCTATAAGTAGAACGTTGGGGTACTCTACTGCCCTGAGTTACCTGATGTGTAGCGAATTTTGTGCATCTTACTACCTTAAAGTTTCAATTTTATTTTAAATGCAATACGTTTTGTGGAAGATACGACATCGGAAATCGATTTCGTTAGGAGGAGATTTACACCAGTACTTGATATGAAGAAAAAACGGATTTAAAACGCGCATGACGTTTTCCACGCACAAATAAAATTTTCCTCTGAAAAAGCACTTGTTTACTGGTACAGTGTATGAAATTTGTATACTATGTATGTTTCATTGCGCAGATACGATTTTGTTGTAAAAGTGATTAAAAATGGACGTCGGGAGGTTAAAAATGGTTGGTTGGTCCGGAAATAACGGATGTCACATGTGGCACGGAAACTTATCAAATGTAGGGTTGCATTACAGTCTTTATTTCCCGACTCGTATAATGTTTGAAAGTCTCCTGAGCGGGGTGGACTTAAAATAATATTGTCCTTCTAAATATGTATGCCTGTGTGTCTACTTTGTTGGTAAGTGCACCTGTGATTTCTTTTTATACGGTGTCGTGAGTGAAGCTGGTAACGTTTTTTGTATGCTGCATTTTTAAACAATGCAGGTGAGAGAAAATCAGAAATCCAATCTACAGTACCTGTAATCTTAGCAAAGCCAAGCTCATAGAATAACACAAGTTGATTGAGCACTCCCATCCGAATTTTTTTCTACTTTTTTTCTGTTAGCTGTTTACTTCAAAACCTGTTGCTAGAATGTCTTCATTTCTCTCTCATTGCAGGATCCCTGAATAACAATGAGGAATGGCGTGTAGTCGGGGAGCTCTTTGAGTGTTTTGTTCCTCTCAGTCCTGATTGTGGGCTAACTTTTTAACGCTCTACGAGCCTATGACTAAACTATTTTATGCTCTTGTGGTATTCGATTGTGCTTTGTGATGGACCACGAATATGCGGCAAATAAATAATAATAGCTGTGAATGTTAGTACTAGTGCAATCAAAAAGTGGTATAAAAACAAGCAGGCATATTGAATATTACTCTCGGAACATAGATATATAAACTAACCTAATCGATGAAAGGATGCTAGGGACTTTCTGGACATAAAGCAGTAGTTGGGTTACCCGGTAACCACGGGAAAAAACAAGTTAAAACGTTCCAGATGTGCCCTTGTCATCAGGTGTACCCCTTAAAAATTTCCCGACGTAATGAATAAAGGCGTAAAAAAACATTGTATAATAAGTGACGCCAATGAGGTCCAATAACTGTGAGGTACTGCATGTGGTAATGAAAATCTGATGTGGTAATGTTTTATAAAATTGAGGGAGAAAGCATTTGAAAATCGTGTGAAAAGCTACGTTAGGACTTCTTGTCATCCAATTCTGAGGCATACGTTTTCTTGTAACCTTAAAATAGCACCTTGCTAAATCCCCTCACTTTTCAATGTATACGCTTTTTCAAACATTAGCTTTCATACTGCAACTTGCAAAATTCTTAGATATGTGAACTTTTCAGAGAATTACTAACTACAATGTTTTTCCTTGTCATATTTTTTATGGCGCTTTCCAAATAGTTTTCTTTCACATGCTAAGCGCTTTTTTTGACCCAGGCAGCTTCTTGCTTTGCGCTTACTGTTATTCTTCGTTTCCAATTTGCTCTTTGAGGAATTTGCGCTGGTGCAGCTCGTTCGTTCATGGCGTGCCTTTACAATAAACCTCTTTCAACCATCATCAATTTCAGCATCAAGACATCACAAGGGCGACGCAGCTAAATGCTAGCAGAGGCGTGCAAAGGTCTGGTGATGACCGGGGCAACTGCTTGATTGCTTGCCCCATACCAAATTCTAGCATTGAACAGTGGCGTATGGTGGTCATTGTTCCTGGATGTGCTCTGTTTGTGACGTCACAACATGACGTCATATTCCCGTTTGCAAATCAACGTTTTGGCAAAGCTTGTTGACACAACATGCATATTATTCTACACGCGCTCTCCTTACTCGTTGTTGTACAATGTGCTACTGTATCGAACATAAATTATCAGCGCTCCAAGTAAGTTTGGAAACTAAGGCAAAACACAACACTCAAACGCTACCGAAAGCAGTGCATGACCTCAAAAATATCATCCAACGCGTTAAATCGGGTGAGAAGAGCACACTCAGCGCAACGACATGGCAGTTCACAAATATGGCTACGCATCGAAACAGTGGAGTAAAACACACTCAACGTAACGACATGGCAGTTCACAACTTGAAAAACATCAAGTAGCTCGGATGTCTCGTCGAAAAGTAGCAGTCGACCAGAGAGGATGTACGGCTGGAATAGCGAATACCCAAGGTTGACAGTTCCAAACTAGCTAAACTTCACGAGAATTTAGTTTGTCTATAAAGTAAGTATGAGCACTGGTGTAGGAGGGATGCAGGGGTTGCAACCGCACCCCCAAAAGTTTTGATTTGGTGAAAATCCGGGCAAAATCCCATAAAATCCGGGAAAACTCTGAAAAGCTTCTAAAACTTGAAAATCTGAGCAAAAATGGCGCCCAACATGCTTTTATTTGAAAAATTTGGCGCCCAAATTGACATGAACAGCTTTTTTTGGGGGGTCAAGTATTTTTCGGGCAATGTTGGGAGAATCAGGGCCACATTCCTTCGTATCCCTATAAATTTGCTATGAGCAAAAGAACTTTAATTTTTGTTATGTGGCTCTTAAATACACAAACACAGGGGACACAGAACAGATACGGGCTTGTTCGAACCATTATCATCAATCCGCCTGAACTGCGAATTAATGACGAAGCTTGATTGTTGCTCATATTGCAAGCACAGGTGTGTAGCTGTATTAGCGTACACGCAGGGTCTGCCATATAAAAAAATGAAACTGGAAGCTAGTGATGTATCAAAACGTCAGCTAAATAAAGCAAGTTGAAATGGGATAATTTTGACATTTCGCTCAGAAAATAAATGTGTTCGTGGCCATAATTATCTTCCAATCATTATTTGTGATTTTCCTTTGATCGCAAAAAGTCACTTCACTATCAGTTTGATTGGGTGTACGCCGCACACCTAGAGTATAGGTTCTGGTATTGAAGAATGTGAGAATTACTGGCATTTGAATACGTAAAAACGTCTGTTGACGAAAAACAAGTTTCGAAAAATTAAATCTACTGAAATCAAATGCAGCATGTGTTAGTAGCTTTACAGTACGAAAAGGCATCTAGATACAGCATTTCAATTTTTTGCAATTTCACTCTTTGGATGCCCCCTATCTTGGATGCCTTGGGCCGACGCCCGTTCTCCCACCTGCATATCCTGTCTGCTGCAAAGCGTTCTACTAGGAAATCGATTTCGCCTCATTTACACATCTTCAGTTCTGCAAATTGCAAGCAAAAGCTTGCGGGTGAAATGATGAAAAACTAAAGCAAGACGTTAACACTGTGCGCGAAATATTGTGTCAAACACATGCCATACGCATGATGCTGTTTTCACCAAAGAGAAAACCCACAGAGCGTCTGACTTCGAGCAACCGTTTTGAATAAGTCACACAGGCATTGTTCGGCGCATGTGTCTTGTGCAGTAAGGAACTGCTGGTCAACGCTCTTCGACTGTAACTTACGAAGCCTATTTCAGCTTTTAAACGTTTCTCTTTATCAACCAGTTCTTTCAGTTTTTTCTTGCTTCAGCACATTTCTAACATTTCTTGCAAGCTGCGTTAGCAGGGATTTCCTGTTCGTGCGGTTGAGAATTACAAGCTCTAGGTTTGCTGTTGAACCTTCGAGGAATAACTCTGCCACACTCTGATGATACGCACCCTTTGGAAGCTTTGGTTTGCAGGGGGAGGAATGGGCAGAGACTTAAAGTTAGTATCAAAAGCATAAAACCTTCAGCTCACAAAACCTAATGAAATGTAATCGCAATTTTAAAGTGAAAACGAGCGCATAATTAAATTTTATGAAAGCACAACCTCTAGAATACAAGAATATAGCCATCAACTTTCTGAATAAGAAAAAGAAAAAACTAATGACCAAATTATCGACTAAATGACAAAAGCAACTATTGTCTTGATAGGATTGTACAATTAAGAACTTGATGAGACGATTTTGAAATGGAAAAACCATATATACAAACTCTAAAATTTGAAATGATCATTTAGCTAGTATAGCAAGCAACTGGATTCTATTTTCCCGGAGTTAATGTTCTACGCCGGATCGACTCTCAAATCCTGGTTTTGCGATTTCCTCACTTCCTGCATGCACCAACTCAAAATCCCTAGGATCTGGAGAAGAGCACTGATAGTTGCGATTCCTAAACCGGAATAGCCATTGGTGGACTCAAATAGCTATCGCCCTATATACTTGATGTGTGCCCCTTCGAGACCTCGAGAGACTCATCTACGCTCGTGTCGAACCAATTATCGACCCATTACTCCCGCAGGAACAAGCAGGCTTTCGACACGGGAGATCGATCATAGACCAGGTCACGTTGCTGACACAAGACATCAAGGACAGCTTTCGGCTAAGAAGAAGGCTGGAGCTGTGTTTATCGATCTCACAGCAGCCTGACACTGCATGGCATCGAGGGCTCATCTGCAAGCTGTTGCGATTGCTACCTGACAGACACACGGACCATATGACCATGGGGATGGTTGGCAATCGCAGCTTCACCCTTGCCACCAGAAACGGCGGAGCAGGTTGCGACGCTTCAAGAACGGCGTCCCACAGGGATCCGTCCTGGCCACCCTCTCTTCAACATCCTACGTCTCTGACCTGCCAAACACCATCTCCAGAAAGTATGATGACGACCTACCAATTATGACGACCTACCAAAAACCAGAAAGTACGCTGACGACCTACCAATTATGACGACCTACCAAAAACCAGAAAGTACGCTGACGACCTACCAATTATGCATGCTGGTGGAGACTGCCTGATGGAGACTGGCAGGCAATGGAAGGGGTGGCGTAGGTGAATACCTCCAAACCTGGAAGCTAAAGCTCGCCACTACGAATACGGTGTCAGAGGTCTTCCACCTCAACAAGAAAGCTAAACGTGAGTTAAAAGTCAACCACAACGACGAAACCCTGCCCTTCTGCTCCGAGCCCTAATACCTCGGAGTAACGTTGGACAGGTCGTTCACATATCGCCGACACCTTGAGTCACTTCACTAAAAGTTGACATCACGCGTTGCGCTCTTGAGGCGGTTCGCTGGCTCGGGCTGGATCTCTTGCATCCATGGTAAGCTGGTTACGACCGGTTTCATCAACTACTATTTGACTGGAACCATAGGTCTTTTCTTTATAAAGCAAAACATTTGTTATTACTTTTCTCTTGTCTGTTGGTCTTTGCTGAATTTATTATCAGACATGAATGACTTTTTAGTTCTTGACTTTTATTGACTGTATTCAAATCAAGTTGGGTCTGCTTGTGAAACACGGACCCAACACAATGTTACTTGCGTTCATTTGTGCCCTAGAAATAGTGTAAACTTTATAATTTCTGACCAAAACCAATTTAATTGATTTTTCCAAATGATTCCACTTCAAATTACGGCCGAGACTTAAGGCGGCTTCACACAGAATCCGGTTACGGCTTACGATCCGGCTTATGGCCAACGGCAGTCTTCCCACATGCAGCAAG
>Ga0210059_1007947_pt1 | contig 16821 bp, 4 predicted proteins | sample Ectturendosymbi2_FD_188042 | JGI IMG/M metagenome (GOLD analysis project Ga0210059, IMG submission 188042) | Ecteinascidia turbinata endosymbiont from Florida, USA - Sample 2 (SPAdes) (version 2) | ecosystem: Host-associated > Tunicates > Ascidians > Unclassified | place: Key West, Florida...
CCCAAGTTTTAAACTATGTCCAATCGTTTTAAATTGTGTCCAACATACTTTTCCAGGTTGGCAAAAATTTTTACAGGTGGCAAAATTTTTTCCAGGGGGGCTTAACCCCCCTGCAACCCCATGTTACGGGTCTGCTAGGAAATAAGATGTTGTGGCAATTTACAACGTTGATCTTACTTCTACAAGTAACACCATGCCTGTCCAGCTGCGATTGCCACAGTACTAGCTATGGTTTAACGACAGAAGCATCAAAACTTTGCTGATCCATTAATTGTTGCAGTCTGATGTCGTAACTTGTAACAATCGCGTTTAGTTGTGCTATAAAGAGCACTTTTTTCGATAAACCAAGTCCAACTTTCAGTAAATTTGGCTAAACTGTTAGAATCTATAAATGGAACCTGAGCTGAGGTTACCTCTCAAATAGCCATAGCTCCAGATCCGGCTCCTAAATTTTAATCTAAGCTCCAGCTCTTGGCAAAATGCCCAGAGCCCTGAATTTAAGACAATATTCCGCGACACCAGTAACAACCTTCACTACATACAAAAAAGCAAATGGTTAACTAAACCTTTTGGTTTAAAGTGTTCCCTTAACTGTTTCAGATGAAATAACCTGTCACTGTGAATAAAGCTGGGTGAACCAAAAAAGACAAAACACAAGTAGTCAAGCGTTCGATGAAGATTTTTCTGCGGTATTACTACAAGAAAAAGGTCCATCAGTAATTGACTGCAATCAAACACGCCCAGTGAACAAGCAGTTGATCTTTCCTTTCACGAGAGCTTTTTAGTCAATGCTGGGGTACCCTGGTCACCACATAGGTTGCTGTGCGACTGGTGCAGAAGAAAGTCGGCAATTATTTAACATGAAAAAAATGTGCAATCCATCGCGCATCGGTCATCGCGCGCGTGACAAAGAACCGTGTGTGAAGTTTAGGCAGAGTGTTCCAATTACAAAATTTGTGACAGCCTCTCCATTAGCTATCCGCATGTGGAGGCCCAACTTGCGTCAGCTGCGCATCTAATGAAGCAAACGGAAATAGGGCAGAATCCTTCTAGTCTTGGAGGTCTTGAAAAATCTACGGATATAGCAACCTTGCCATATCCTTGTTATAATTCAAACTAGAACATCATTTCATTTGCAGAGAAAAGAGTTCAAACTGCTAGCTGAGGACGCCAAGCGATGTTCCCTGGATATTATTGACATTTCTTCGACTAATCGTAGTAGCTTTAACAACGCGTAGTTGAGTGACGAAAAAAATTAGCCTATGAATGACGTTCGAATAAAATTTCCACGGCTGGTACAACTATTTCCAATTTCCTATCAGAACATTTTAGCTTGTGTATCCTTGAAAACGAGTACTTTTGTGATTTGAAAATTGTACAAATTATTCCTGTTCACAAATCAGAATCAAAGGAATGGTGCTCAAATTATCGACCAACAATTATACTACCGGCGATCAATATGGTGTTTGAAAAACTTCTTTATTATATTGTATCCCTATATGAGACAAATGAGTGATTATCTCCAAGCTAGTATGCATTTAGAGAAGGGACATCGACCACATAAGGTGTCAACGAAATCTACTACTACCTCCATAATTTAGATCAGTGATTAGCAATTTGTTCAATATGTCAGGTCTCTCCAAAGCATTTAATGCAGAGAACCATCAGAACTTTACGATAAGTTTGAAAAGCAATACGAGATTCGAGGATTGCCATTGAAATTATACTTGAAAACTGCGTAACTAATCAAGTAAATTTTATACGTATGGACAATATTTGATCACAAAGAGATATTTTAACGTGTGGCGTGGCACAAGACGTAACTTTATGCCCTTTTCTTATATTAATTTATGTGATTGGTATCACACATGTCTCAAATTTTAAATCAATTTTATTTGCAGACGACACAGTTATTTCTTTTTCAGCAAAATTAGCCTTCGAGAAAAAAGAAGGTTAACCAGAAAGCTAAGGTATATTGATAACTGATTGAAATATGATAAAATGTTATATGCCAATTATTTGTTCGTTCATTCATTCATTCATTCATTCATTCATTCATTCATTCATTCATTCATTCATTCATTCATTCATTCAGTCATTCATTCATTCATTCATTCATTCATTCATTCATTCTCATTCATTCATTCATTCATTCATTCTCATTCATTCATTCATTCATTCATTCATTCATTCATTCATTCATTCATGTCCGTATTCCTCAGGAGATGGTCGTGGAGGCAGCAGCAGCCCTAGGAGGACTCCAAATACCTCGCGGTGAACAACAATCGCAGATAGTTCTGCTGGTTACACAATAAGACGAGACCAAGCAAGGTCGGAGATGTGATCACTCCACCTGGTCCTTGGTCGAACTTCGGGCCGCTTTCCTGTGTGTATAGACAGCAGAACTTTCCTCGCCGATCTTTCCCGGGACATTCTGGACACAGCATAACTGGGATCTCTGGATTTGGAGAGGTGGCTCAACATTCAGAGCTTTACCAATTTCATAGCCGCGCAACCAATTACCGACCAATTACCAATTTTTACAACCAATTACAGAGCAACGCAATTGTGTTCGTATGTTTGGCAGACGTAGGGAGTGCCTTTAAATATAAGCGCTAAACTTTGCGAAATGAGGTGCCAACAACGATAACTAAACTGCATGGGTGGTGAAAAAGGTCTTACAAGTGAGCAAAGCCGATTGAAATTCGCAATGAACAACGCATTGGGATGCAAGAAATTATTTGACTCGAGGGAGTATCCTGCTTTGAAAATTAATTTGTGAACTAAGTTTGCCAAACCATTTATCTTCACAGGTATCTGGAGAGTAAGAGTAAGGAAAAACCTGAGTATCTTGAGCTTTTCCTTTGGCATGAAAAAATCACACATTTTGGTTTTAATAAAAAACTTTGAATGAATAAGGAGTAAGCTGAGTAGTTTATCTTCAACAATTTGGAATGATGTTAAGAAACAACTTGAACAAATTTCAAAAAATTCAACGTACTCAAAGTTTTTCCCAAGCCGCAAGAATACAAAAAATCAGTGGTCTTGTACGAATGAAAAACGCAGTTTAAGATTTTCATTCTTCCGTAAAATATTTAATATTTCTCATAATTGCCTATCAAAACCTCCAATGTTTTCTTATTTAATCAGTAAAGAATTGGTTTCGAATTGTACTTGGACGAAATTTGACCAGGAAGAGCAAATCATTGCGCTAACGATTGTCCCCATTATTTGCGTAAAAATGACACTTCGTTGACTAGGAAATTTGATTAAGAAGAATAAATCAATGGGTCAACACTTGATCCCATATTTTTACAGTATCCATCGAAAGCAATCCTTTCACAGCAATAAATCAAACAGGATGTGGTGTTTACGCAGTTTAATTTAGATTTCGTTTAGTGAGATAGCACCCCTCTGCTTATGAGGAAATGTGACTACAAAGAGCAAATTTATGGTTTAAACTTTCTCTACCTGCATTTACATTTGAAAACATACTGCTAGCATGCTATAAAACCATAAAATATTTTGTATATACACATTCTGTACAAGCAACGTAGCCTGTTTCTTTACAAATTCATCAGGATTGTTCAAGGACACTTACTTGAGCATTTTTTGTCTTACTCCAAAATATACTTAATTTCTTTCATTGTTTTTGATGACGCGTCATTGCTACGCCAATTTTTTGCCAGTCTTCGTTTTGGTATGGTCGAGTTTGCAAAGTTTTTCTTGCTCAGTTTGTGGCTTCGAGACAATTTTCAACCAGGATAGCTTTTGTGATTAACACGCAAAAATATTCACTCTATAATTAATTTGACAGTTACCATGCATAAATTCTTCGTGTAATTGAAAGGAGGGCGATTTATTAGTCCCAGATGGATTCAACGCAATTTGCTTAGCACTTGTTAAGCGTATTCGGTGCGACTTAAACGTGTATTCAATATTTCTACATTCAGGTCGTAAGCAGGATATTTTTCCGCGTGCTTCAATTGCTTCTGCAAGTCAAACTTCTATAAGTGATGAATCACTCACTGTGACCTGAAAATAGGAGCAATTTCTATACTAAAGTGACACAGCGTACCAATCAAAAAAACACTTTCTTCCTTGGTTTTTACGCTTTCTGCAATTGATCATTCCCTGTAATTAGTAAAAATCTGAAGCACAAACCTTGATTGCATTTAAATACTATAACTTTTGCCATGGTGTCAACCCATTCAAAAACAGGTTTATGATGAGATTCATTTCCTTGAACCTTCAACCTGATGTTTCAAATTTTTCTTTACAAAGTTTCCTGTTTTCTGTTTTAAACCCTGCTGTAACTGAGGGAAATAGGAACTGTTTTCACAGGTATCACGTACAGGTTTGGGCAACGGTTTTAATGCTTTTTATCTTGCGTCAAGGAAATGGCGCTCTTCGCAAAAGCCCGAGAGGATTGTGTTTCGGTGAAAGCAAGAAATAGTTTTATGAGCTGTGTTGGGTGTTTCATACGTTTTTGTTAAACGTGCCTGTTTGGCTTACAACCGAATATCTCAAACGAACGCAAAACCAGAAGCATTACTTCATACAAGTTTACGAGAGTGTCTTTTGTCCTGTGGCAAAGCGAAACAAGTTATGGAAAGGTATCGTGCACTTCAGATTCTTGTGCCGGTGCTGAATGTGCGCACGCGCAATATCTTCGCTGAGGCTTCTGCAAACAGGAAACTTGTTCTGATCTCGACATATATAAGCGCAGGTTGACCACGTGTCCACAAGGTGATCTGGGCGAGTGATCGCGATTGCTATTCGAGAATCTGGTGAAGGATTGAAGGTGCTTTCTTATGGTTGTCGAAACTTGAGAAGATGCCGTGTGGTAGCCAAATAGTTTGCCCAACAGATGCGACATATTCTAAATCGTTATCATTGTGTCGTGTACTGCATACAAAACGTTACTAATTGCTAAAATGTTGTTTTGTTACTTCAGATAATTTTGCATTTAAGCATCTGTTTCAAAGCGTATAACACTTTCAAAATTTTAAAGTGCTTCAAATGATGGAAATTAATACATTTTGAAAATGTAATGCGTCTACACTGTTGAGTATAATCTTTTGCTTTAGGTCATCAAACACCAACAACTTAAACGTCATTTCGATAACAAATGATTTTCTTACGTGGCGTACTTTTTGATTCGCTAATTTAGCATAAGTTATCATTGAATGTAGATGTGTTTTTCTGGGTCGAATATTTAAACGCGGCTTCTTTTCTAGATTTAAGCTCGAGCCTTGCTTCGAAATTGTAGTGGAACGGTAATATTCAATACATACTTGCACAATATTGTTGTATTACACTCGTGTCTTATACACAGTCGAGGGATCATGTGATTAGACGATCGTAGCATCAGTATACACCTATTTCTGTAAAAAATCTGTTCAGTCCAATGGAGAAACATGGTTGCTTTTTCATCTGTATCTCAAGCTTATGGGTCCAGGGGTTTCCACTGTCAAGTCGGACAACAACTTTTTTATGGTGAATAATTTTGATCCGCATTATCGTGTCACAAATTCTATGTGTTTGCTGTATGCTCTGTGCATTCTTTGTTCTTCTTCTTGCGCATTGTTTTTCGCTCAAATTATTAGCTTATTATTATTACTTCATTGCTTTCTCGTGCCTTTCCTATTTATCTTATTTAGCCACCGTTGTTTGTTCTTCATTACTGTAGTTGTTGAATTGAATAAACGAAGTAACTAATCCACTATCAGCTGAGTTGACAACCTGCGGGTTCTTTCGTTGACCATGTAAGTATAATTAATTAATTGTCTGTCTACCTCTGTATGGTGGAATGCTACTATTTGTAGAATGGGTAAGTAGGATCTGCTACTGTTACGGCCACTCTCTGAAAGAAACTCACAACACAAGTTTTGGGAAAATTGTTACAAACGCAATCCTACTTACCCATTCTACGAACGCTCTGTTTGACTCATAACGGTTTGTTTCCATCAGTGTGAGTCTGCTGCGTTGTTCAGTAAGGGGCGTTGAATAACTTTGAAGTTCCAGTAATTTCGGAAAGGCGTAAGTTTCAGTTTGTGCTTGTAGTAGCTCGTGTTCGGATTTATTAATTTTAATCTTCAGTGTGTTTGCTTTTTCTGCTCTTGCTTTAGCCTTGCAACGTTTCACCCATAAGCATTGCTTGCAGATTTTATGACAGAGGATGTGTAGTGTTGCGTGAAATCGATTTACTTGAAAACTTTTTGCTCGATTGATTCGCTTGTGTCACCTTTGTGGAAACTAGTTACCCTCTTATTTTGAAATTTTTGATTCTGACCCTGCATCAAGTGTAGCTGAATAAATACTTACCGGCACAAACTATTACGGTAGTCGGTAATGTAATAGTTAAAACTCGCCGTAACAGTATTTACTAGCCTGGCTTTTCGGACATTGTGACCGAATTGACTTAATTTTTTTCGGTCATTAAAAAATATTCGGTTTATGACCCCCCAAAAAACAGGCACTCTCAATGCACTTTTGTCAGATACCGGCAAGTTGTTTGCTAACGTGCGTATGTTGCTATAGCTTTTCACACGCTGCATTACCGTTCAATCAGGGGCATTAGTTCCGACAAGAAACTCATCCACTTACCTTGGTGTTGCAGGACTAAGATGCAGACGCACTGCGTCTACACTACTGCTTTTCCTTTCAAACCTGTCATCAGGCATTAAATATAAACTTGCAATAAAAACAGACCAATTTTGCACAGCCAAGCGGCAAGTCCAGAACTGTGCTAGCGAAAACGATCGCGTTTGTGATTGCTGGCAGGGTTGCCAGATCTACTTTTTGCCAAGGGGCCAAATGTAGTCCAGAAAAGAGCCAAAAAGAGCCAAATTCTAAGACAAGGGGCCAAAAAGGGTGAACCATTTTTTCAAATTTATCAGTAGTTACAAAGTCATATGAACGCATACTTAGCAATTCATCAAATGGCAATGTTCTTCAACTATAATTGTAGCGCAACAGCAAAACAAGAACGTGATGAAAGACCGTAAGAGAACAACTTAATTTCCATGTGTTGCCATAAACAGAGATGAATTTATCATCCTCGATAAGTGCTAAAGCGATCAACATCAATCTGAACAAAACCAACATAACCTGTGCACCACATGAATAACAGTAACGTAAGTTAGGTAACGTAACAGTTCTCACTGCTACCTCTACAACTGCAGCAAATATTCTCATGAACTTACTTTCACATTAACTCAGAAACTCTAAGGATCCTAACAATAGTTTGTAATCAAAAACAATCAAAAACCTTCAACATATAGGAATTTGGTTAAAATCTACAATCAATTAGTCAAAAAAGTGAAAAAATTTGGTCTCTCAGACAGGACCCAGGGTGGTCAGATCTAATTCTTGCAAGGGGCCAGGCTATCCTGGAAAAGGGCCAAAAAAGAGCCAAAAGGCCAAACGAAAATTTTGGGGTCAGCAGGTGTTATTTAGTACCAAATTTCTGAAATTTGGCCCCGAAAGGGCCAACTTGGCAATCCTGATTGCTGGCCAGTTTTCACGCGGAAAGGAAACAAGGGAACAGGAGTTTTATTACAAAACAATGGCATTGTTGATTCTAATCAATAAGAGGCTGGGTCAAAGTCTGTCACGTAAATCCTGATGTTCAACGAAGTGCAAAGCATTGCTTAATTTAGATTGTTTTTTACATCTCTGTTTGTTCGATAGGTCCCAGAAAGGAGCGCATTTTTATCAGAGGGACGCCATTTTAACGGATCCGCCACTGGTTGCACACATGAGTTAAGTTATGCAGTCCCTGCTTTCACCTTGCCTCAACTCCTCTTACTTGGTCGGCGCGCAGCAGAGGGCAACAAGCCTCATTTGATATTTATGATTATCCTGTGTCCTTCAGCGGATGAATCCTCGCCAGACCGAGAACCATTCTGAGATTCTTAATGGGAATAGTCGTGGTTATGCATGCTAGTAAACATATAGTAGGCACTGAGTTGGAATTCATTGCGGCAAGTTAAAAAAATGTCACTGCAGTACCACCGATAAGCCCAAAAACCAGAACAACGAAAATAGCCCAGAGGTTCCGCTCAGGTGGTTTTCGACAGAACGTTTATCTTGTTTTGAAGCTTTGGTTTCAGTAGCCACATTTTATCTGACTTCGATAGTTGTGTTGAACTTGAGATTGCGTGTGAGTGGCTTTGATACAGATATTGAACCGTTCTGTATGATCCGCGTAACCCACCTTGTTGATGTATGCAAGTTGTGTACAAAATAACAACTTCAAGTACAGCCAGGCGTAATCACAAGTTGTCAATATTTTCATTCGCGATCTCATCACAAGTTGGCTGAGGTTAAGCGTTTAGGTGCTTGTGAATTCAGAACTTGCTGAAACGATTTCAATCCTGACAAAATGTAACATCAACTCCTCAAAAAATTTGCTGTCATCAAATTCCCAAGCCGCTGAGAATATCTCACCTCTAAAATCAAACACATACAAGTAATTATTGAAGTGTTTTCAACATTTCTCCCGTTGGGAATCCCCTTTCCGCAGTATTTTCACTGTTTTCTTGATTAGTGGGCTGCAAATGCCTCTGTCGTATTTTCGAGTACGTAATGATGTTAGCAAGACGACAAGTCTAAAAAAAAATTCTTCACGCTTAGTCTAACGCGCTTCCCCAGGAAGGCGATCAAGGCCAATGTAAAAAAGCACTGGCCAGCAAAAGGGTAAACCGCAATCGTGTGTCTTCTCTGTTCTATAATAAATCAACAGAGCACTTTGCTTCTGGACCAAAACCGTTATACCACACTGAGCCGATTAATCGTCAGCTTCGAGTTGGGGATCTTTTTCTTTGCTGGTACGGACTAGCGAGACCTTTGAAAGTTGGAACGACGAGTTCCAGCAACAAGCTGTCAAGCGGAGTTTAAGATTTGCTTGCATTGCTTCTGTAGTTCACTGAAAAATTTTCCGTCGTGCAGTTTACGACATACAGTGGGCTAAGACGAAATCTTCGCCCTGCAAAGGGTCGGATGACATCAGGGCTCGTGCACCAAGAGGATTACCTAATCTTTTATCTTGAAAGGCCTCTTGATTAACAAGCGGGACATTTCTACGGGCAACCTGAGCTCTTTATAGGCTTGTATGCTATGCAATGAAGTGCGTGCCGGTTTTGTGCGGAAATGGCTTTCTTAAATTGGTTGACGACCGTGAGAAGCAAAACGCCAGCAGATGCGGCAGAAGTGAGATAGAGCGTCCCAAATGATAACCAACAGCTGATCAATCTCGTGTTCTTGTTAATTATTCATCATTCTTTAATAAAAATCTAGAATGTATCTGATCATCCCTCGTGCGCAAAGGTCGGTGACCTTCCATGACACGGCCACAGAAATAGATAGCTTGCCACGAATTAGCGCAATTTTAGTGAACAAATAGTTTCGGTCAGCAATAAGAATAAAATTAAAACTGTTTTGTTTGGGGTTTTTGCACTTTTTGCTGACCAAAATACTCTTTCAAACTTAAATTGGTCAAACGTGACGTTGGAATTTACAGAAAGAATGCTTTGGAACAAGAATCGATTTGCTGTTCGTCGCGTGAGATTGTCGAAAATAAAAATTAAAATGATGCATATCACTGCATGTGAAAGTCATATTCACATAAAGAATGAAAACATATTAAAATATATTTTCAATCCAGTGATGCTACTTTAAGCTGTCTAGCGGTTTTTATCATGCCATGTCTTCAGGGAACTTGTCGTCACCTGGGCAGACCCAAAGTTGTCAAGGATGTTTTCACTTGGTTCTGAACGTTTAGCAAAACATTGAATTATGAGATATAAGGACATTTCAAGGGTATACTTACATGAATGTTTTTTTGCAGCATGCGGATTTAATACCATGTTCGAGCACTTTGTTGATTAGGTCGGCGATTATAAGTACTTTAATAACTCGGTATAGTTCGAACGTTGAAAAACGGGTTTCCTCAACCATGTATAGCCTACTAAACGAAACTTTAGAGAATAATGTCCGCAACAGATGTAGCTGCGAAATGTTGCAATATCAGCAGATAAAGACAACATGTCATCCGTCAAAATATTTCCGAAAGAGGTGCGGCCCGAAAACAAATCAAATGAGAGACGCTGTTTAAGTTTTTCAAATGCATACTACACCCTAAGAGCCTTTTTCTACTAACAAGTAAATTTGCAGTGCCAACCTATATCCTCCATGTCGTGCACTCTACTGCATTATTTGTTCACTTGCTTGTTCATCATCAGCACCTCGCGGCTTGTTCAAAGAAGCTTGATATTTGCAAATGAGATGAATTTATTGGCTCAAGAATTAGACAGTTATTTTCAAGGCCTGGTCAAATTCCCGAAATACCGAAAAAAACTGTTGGCCAGGTTGCCTCATCGACCACCTTTTACAGTTATTTTTCTTCGTAAGATTTAAACTTGATGGCACAATCGTAGTTGAACGTGGATTCGTCTTTCGTGATGACGTTAGATGAGGCCAATTTTGAATGAGGTTGAAGTCTGCTGGACGATCAACACAACTGTGCAACGATTGCTGGATCACAAGAGATCTTTATCGTGCTGGCATTGCTCAGACCGGTAAAGAGCTCTCCATGACAAACAAAGTGAAAAATCCAGTAAGAACGGAGCCCTGCCCGGGGTTGTCAAAACCCCTTTTAACAACTAAGCAGACGATTTCGATCTGTAGCGCTCTGCAGCGTGACGCCGTAAAGAGCGAACTTTCCGCTTCCTTTGGCCAGCCTTCGGGTATATAATAACGTTGAGTGGAATAACACAGCAGCTGGCGTTCGTTGCTGAGAGAACAAGTCTGGCGCAAGGGTCTTCGACGGGCGTTGCCCTGCTGAGATTGATGGGAAAAGTCATTCCTTGCAACATTCCTGCAAAACAAGCACACCCCGGCAGCAACAAAAAAAGAGCAAAGCCATCAGTTCAAACACACGCAAATACTCCGTAATCTATAAAATATGCAGTATATATATTGTTGCAACCTCTTCGGTGGCGTTGCGCTGATTGTGTGATTCACCACGAACGGGATGTGCGCGAAGAACAACAATATACATACGCAAAACAAGTAAAACAAGCAATATGCTACACGCAAGCAGAAATCAACACACAAACCTAAGTTGTGCAACCATAATCCCAACCATTCCGCTACAACTTGCAGTCAGTCACCATATGCAGAAACAAGTTTGTGGTTATACTGTGTTTTCAATGTGAATGAAGAAATGTCGCACAAGGAGGATTGATGATGATTACCGAGAAATTTGGTTAAGGTGTTTTAGAAACCTTTTGCATCTGTTGAGGATTGATTACCCGATGATATCCCCACCTCCGGCAGCACATACGCTAGCATCGGAGGGGACCTGACTTACGAAGTAAATAATTGATCAAAATTGACAGGAAGTCTGCTCCAGTAAAAACTCCACATTAATTTGATTATTTCGTAGTTAGTTAGATATCCTTTTCGTTAATTTTGATACCTTTTATCATGATACTCTTCTGTGGAAACTGGATCCGTTTTAAGAGATTAGACTGAGAGGCTCACCTCCCACAGTTCTTTCTACTTATTTGCAAGGCAGATAGCAGTACGTTGCAGTTAAGCGACGTAATTCATTCAACCGGGAAGTAATTCACTGGGTCCCCGAGAGATCACATAAGGAAATATATATTTCCTTGAAATAAAGAAATATATCGGTCGTAATAGCACGTCGGTCGTAACAGCACAAAATTTCCCAGGGCGCAGCACGCGTCAGTGCGAGAGAAGTAATGTGTGTATCAATCACATATTACAGCATGCAGTGTCTTATGTACGCTACGAGGTACGCAATACGCAATGTGCCGTTGGTTGAGAAACCTGGAAAATCGAAATTTCCCATCAGGGCCGGGTCAGTCGTTTGCGGCAGCAACTGTCGGTGGATTCGCTATTGTTAGCAAATTCGCTTGCATTGCGACTTGTTGTTGCAAGGGGCTCCTCGTATTTCGCGAAGGCAACGGGCCGCTCAGGTGAAGATACAGCAGTGGATGAAGACAGTCGCTATTATGAGAACAGGATGGCTAAAGATAGCGATGCAAAACTGCCAGTGCTGCCTTTCTTTCAGTTAGAATTATAAGGTCAAACGCTGCTATCCGAGCAACCCCGCCAAATTCACTGGTTTTATATTGCAAGGCTGTGTCCCTCTGGTGTAGGGTTTTTACGAACCTTCATGGTACAATACTGGCAAAGCGTGGTGCAGAAAAAACCCGTCTGTCATTTTGACGACATGCACTATCTTCTCAGATGTCAGTAGGTTGTCAAGTGTTGTTTCAAAAGTTTAGACGAGCTGCAAAGTGAAAACAATGTACGCACCGAAAATGGAAAGCAAAAATTCGTTTTTGTTGATGATAATCTTTTCAATTTATGTGTGTAGTCTTGTTTCATAGAACAGAGTGCTAAAGGAAAGCTCTTGAAATCGAAGAAAGAAAACGTTTATGAGAGCAGCCAAAGGAGCACGAAGCTAGAAGTTCAGAAGAACGACCGCTTGCGTAGCTGTTGCAAATTTTGCGAAATCAGGCGAATCAGACAGGTCCTTGAGAATTTTCTGGGAAAAAAAAATTAAAGATCCAGGACGAACTTTGAAAATGATGTAAAACGATTCTCTTTTTTGCTGTTCGTTGTTTTTTTGGAAAAAATTGACGGATATCCAGTCAAATTTCAACAGAGATACAGTTTGCACAAAGAAGCAAGCCTCCGAAATCCTCCGAAAGCCTCCGAAATCCTCCGAAATCGGGTCAGGGGCAACATTTTCACGGAAAAGAATTTCCGTCCAGCACACAGTGAAATAAGTATTTTGATACGTCTTCGCGTACAACTAATCGGTTCTACTCAGGTCCGTAGCCACGGGGGGGGGGTGAATTCGGGGGTAATTGCCCCCAAATTTTGTTGGCCACCCAAAATTTTGTTGCAACCAGAAAATGGTTGATCAAACATGTAATAAAAACAAAATTTTGCCCTCCTAATAATGTTTTTCCCCCTACCTTAAAACCTGCCTACGGGCTTGGTTCTACTACCGTTTGGAGAGCTTTTCCGACGGGAAAACGCAACACGCCAATTGTACAAAAGCCACGCGGTAGAAAGAAAAGACGCGTCAGATCATTTTAGTGGAGGAAGCACGAAATTGATCGCTATAATCCAGTCTGGAAAAAAATTCTGGCTGGTTGCCAGGGCTGCTTTGTTGTGTAATTTTTTTGACAGCCATGACAATAAAAAAGATTTCGATTTTTTTTGAAGAAAAAGCGGTGGTGGTGACGAGTAAAAGCGCAAAGCGCTTCAGGATATTCCTGTTTAAACTTTTTCCAAGGTTGAATATGCGTCAGTTCAGTGCCATTCTTCTTCGATCTCCGATTGAGGCAGGCAACTCCATTAGCGTCTCGCTCAAGCCCAAACTATCGATCTTCCTCGGCTGGACCTCAACCTGTAGTTAAACCGCACCTGCAAATAGCGGCAGTCATGTCAAAGTGTAGTGTAAGAGCGTCTTATTAGCGGTGATAAACTACGAAAGCTGTGCACAGCAGTGCCCATGCCACACCGGGGCAGAATGGCCTGATCTAGCCGTCTACGCTTTTATTTTGCTTTTCGTGTAGAGTCACGCAGGTTTCAAGGCTGCATGCAAGTGTAATAAAAGTGGACGAGACAGATTTTTAGCAATCTGGTTGTGGACGTTCAGATCTTAAAAGAAACTTTAGAACTTTTGAAATTTCGAATCATCATAAAAAGAAAATGCTTCAAGTAGTAAAGAGTTAAAAACAGGAAGTAAAATTTAAAACCTATCTGGCTATTTTAAAGGATTAAGTTTCTAATCGCAAGCATGCGCTATTTTACTTTAATGTTCTCGTCATCGAGCGAGAGTGCGTCTGCCTCAGTGTGACTTTAGGTTCACTCCGAAAAACCTGAAGTAAAATTTGAACTTTTTTCGAGAAACCCTGTGACTGAAAGCGTAACCTACACATATGGTCGGCACATATGTTTCAGGTATTACAGTGACCTGTCTCTTGTATTGATTGCATGGATTTTTAAAATTTGTTCCAAATTGTGAAGAGCAAATCTCGTTTTCTTGGTAAACAGTTAACTGTAGCGCTTGATGTTTCAATCAACATTTGTAAGTACATGTACAAACCACTTTGGTCGCCAAACGTGAAGATGCGGCGGCTTCATGTTAACAATTTTCTCAACAGCCCGCTGCTTGTAAGTTTACGTTTTATACGCACTTTCTACCAAACAGTATTCTGCGTGGTTGCTGCAGAGATATAGATCTTTTATTTTTGTTTCATGCAAAGTTTCTTTATAACAAATAAAATCAAGCGCCGTATGTCGAAAGAATTGTTTGGAGTTTGTGGCTGCAATAAAATCATTGTTGCTTAAAAATTTCACTGACATGAGACTTTCTGATAAAAAGCCATAATTTTGCTAATTCTACAGATTAAAAAGCTGTCTGGTACAAACTACACTGAAAAGCATCCAAGCGCAGTTTGAATTTATAGAACGAGTTGTTAGTTCAGTGCTTATTAGTATTTATGAACTCTGAAGTGCTGATGCTCATTTCTTCTTGTGGAGCAATGTGCACCTCCTGATGAACAACTTGTTTTCTGGTCGGACTAAGAAACAAACAAACCTTTTCGAAACTAAAGTGGTGAATTCGTACAAGAATAAAGTTTGTGAAAAAAAAAGAAAACAAAGTTCACAAAAAATTTAAAAAATGCTACATGAAAAATTTTTTAAACTAAACTATCCTGACAAGAATTGACGCCTAGTCAAATTATTAACGATCGTATTGAACTTGACACTAGCAGACAATTTAAAATCAAGTTAAAAACGAGATTTGTTGCACTACGAAAACAGAAAACTCTGAAGGCGTTTCGAGATGCAGCAATTTATTCAGTGTCATAACTGCAATTGAAAACGTGCGGTGTTGAAATTGCGTTATTTGCTGTATTTTAGGGATGGCGTCTTGTCTATCAACGTTAACAAGTTTTGCTCAAATCCAAAAAAAGCGTTGACAACGCAAACATTTTGTAAAAAATTCAACACCTATACGCTGGCTCTTTATCTAGTGAAGCACTGTAAGGCTAGCGAAAGCTAAGTTGTTTATTTTGTTGCAACCAAATAGCTGGTGAAGTGACAGCGTAGGCGAATATTTTGAAGCATTATTTGCATTCAGCAGCAAACTTAGTGCAACATGCTACTCATCCTCCTTCAATTGATACGCAAGACTGCGTCTGAAGCACGACTGCTCACATCTTCAATGCAGTCGTGTGCAAAGTCAAATTCCTGTGGTGGTGATTATAAAAAACATTTGAAAACCAAAATGTTTACGCTAATGTTTACGCCTATGCCAAATCCCAATCGTTTGGGGTTTTTGCCTTTGTCACAAAAACTTTCTGAGCTTGCTTCGTCCATTAACACATGTTTTTCAGTTTCTAGAGGTGGAAGTAGCTGCTCAAACTTCACGTAGATTTGCTTCAAATATACTTCCTAATGGGATCCGTTAGTCAGTCTTCGGCTGTCTGCTTAAAAGGCTCGTTCGTGGTTGCGCTCATCTCCGTTTACTTCCAGTCAGCACATTCCCAGGTAGTAGCTTTTCGGACAAGCGTGGAGCTTGGACCTTACAGTAAGTTGAGATCAAGTGCAATTATTGTGAATGCTGCCGATGTGGGCATTCTTTCGACTTTTCATCGAAACAGTCATAATCAAGAGTTTTGCGCCGTCAGCGAGACAAAAATATTTTCTTTATTTGGATTTTCTAGACACGAAGTTAGGAGCAACAGGGTTGAAGAAAGCATTTTATCCCCAGAAATGTATCACCACTGCACAGCAGAACTACATGTTAATTCTTGCAAAGAATGACGCATTTGACTCTATACGTAGATAGAAAGCCTGGAGGATTGGTGGAGTTACGGGTTTGCTTCATGTGCACAGACAGTTGTTAAAATGCACAACTTGCATTGTCTTGACGGCAGGTTGAAATTCTCCTTGTTTTGTTTTTCGTGTATTTTTCGTCTTTTATGCCTTTAAGTCATTGAAGGTAGCAGCGTGAGATAAGTATTTTCGATTTACTTGATTCTTAGCCTGCAAGCCATTCTGGACTCCAACTGCTTTACTGCTTTTGTTGCCACGCATACCAATAATATGCTCACATTAAATATTACTTTAACAAAAACAGTTTTCCAACATCGTAGCGAGATCTCGGCAACCTTATTTCCTTGGATGAGTTTTGGCCTCAAACCCTGTGCTTATTTGTGGTTATTTTTTATTTTTCTGTTGTTGCCGGAAAGTTTTTGGTTTACGTTTCATTTTTAACTAGGTAACTTTATTCAAACTTTCGTGAGGATGTTGCCCCCCAGCGACAAAGGGGTCAAGACGTGTTGTGAAAAGCTTCGTTGCACCAGAATAGCATCAGCAGACCGATTAAAGTCTTGGGCAAAATAAATACAAATAAATTCTCAAAACGATTGCAGGAAACGTTGAAAGCATCCTTCAAATGGAGAACCAAGACCTTTGTTTTGTGCACCGTGCGTTTTTGAGCTTTTCATGATTTCCTAAAACCTTTTCAAACCAACAAATTTGAAAAATACTAGTTTATGCTGTAGAAGTGGTCCGGAATCGTTTTAATTTCAACCACACCCTTCTGGCTGCTCAACTAACACGTTTCAAACATACAGGTACGTGGCTACAATCGCCAAACTTCTCATATCTCAACTCCACTGCTCCCTCCCCCCAAAAAGCAGTCGTCGCGGTCTGCGCGCCGATCGATATTAGCCTGGCATGAGGAAAACATCCACA